>Ga0209476_10000135_pt1 | contig 49673 bp, 77 predicted proteins | sample KloWWTrecipitate_FD_187179 | JGI IMG/M metagenome (GOLD analysis project Ga0209476, IMG submission 187179) | Active sludge microbial communities from Klosterneuburg, Austria, studying microevolution and ecology of nitrifiers - Klosterneuburg... | ecosystem: Engineered > WWTP > Aerobic digester... | reverse complement strand
TCAGGTGGTGTGTCTGAGCTCTTTGGGGCATCCGACAGCACTGGCGCTTCGTGCGCTGGCTGTGCCTTGGCCTTCGGTGCTTTCTGTTTAGGCGCGGGGGGCGCTGGCTTCGGTGTGGGTGGCTGAGCCTGTGCCTCCACCCCTCTGCTAACGGGCGCGTCAGGTGGGAGAATAACGGGCAGCGCCTGCACGGGTGCCTCAATGGGTGGTGCCTGCACGGGTGCCTCAATGGGTGGTGCCTGCACGGGTGGTGCAGCCTCAATGGGTGGTGCCTGCACGGGTGGTGCAGCCTCAACTACCACATCCTCGATTGTGACGCGTTTCTGCTTGGCGCAGCCGATGTGCACAGCACCAGACGCATTCTTACTCGCGTTCTCAGCCGATAGTTTCATGCCGCATGATTTACAGAACCCGTATGTCGCCGGGGATGTCGCCGGTGCAGCTGACGCCTGCGCAGGAGGCGGTGCTGGCTTCGGCGGCGGAGGGCCTGGAGGTGGAGGAGGTTGAATCGTAGGTACAGCTGGTTGTGGCTGCACGGCCTCCACTGACACCTTCTGAGCTGTTGCGCTGTCTGTGATTGGTTTGCTTACGCTTCCTGACGGCCTATAACCTATTCCCATTTTCGCTCCCTTAAGCCCGCGCAGAATGCGGGCGCCTTTCGACAAACACTCTTCTTTAAAATCACAACCGCCATACTTGTCGCACGCCTTGAGGTTGCACGGTACATCATGCGCGCTCACTGCCTGCGCAGCTTCCTTCATTCCCGGTATAACCGAGCGTGAAACAGTATCCCAAAGCGGCCCAACCTCGTCAACGGAAATCGTCACGCTGGTTTCAACTACGTCAGGCGCCCCCTGAGTCTGAAACGTAACGTGCGCGAGGCGTATTGCCTCAGCTGCCTTGAACGTGTTAACGCCCCATTGCGCGTAGCCCAGCATCTGGATTCCAGCCTCATGCTGTGGGTTGATGAGGTCCTCTGCTGCGCAGCCCCATTGGTCAATACTTTTCTTGAATTTCCAGTCAGTGAGCTGTAGCAACGGCAGCTCCCGTGGGTTCACGAGGTCGATATAACCGAGCAACGGAACATCGAGCGCCGTCAACGTGCCGTCGAACTCCTGCTCTACACCCAGCGAGGCGCCGAGGTCAGCCCCACGTGGTGGGTAGTACGACATACCCTTACGTTCTAACGGCGTTAGAACATCCTCACCAGTGAGCAGATAATGCTCGATGCGCTCGTGCCCGAGCTTGCCGCGCTCGGCCCCCTTACCTGGCGGTTTGCGTGGACGGTGCAGGACCTTGTCGAAGTACCATTTACGCAGACAGCTGTACGCCGTCTGCATCTGCGACACGCTCGTACGCACGAGCTGCCCGTCGACGACTGAGTGGCTGTGCGTCGGCTCGCTCACTGCAGCACCCCTGGCTTGGTCCCGATGTATGGGGCGCTCTGGATGCCCTTCTGTGGCTCAACCACGCGTAACGGTCGCATGCCTGTTGCTTTCACCGAGTAGTTCACCCATGTGAGCCCATCATTCTTCCGCACACCCTCAAACCCTCTGGCGCGAAGTACCTTGGCCAGCTGACGCGGTATCATTACTGGCGCGTCGCCTTCGTGAACGCGACACCACTCGACATATATTCTGTACAGCGCCTTGTGTGTAACCTCACCGCCCTGGGTGAGCTTATCCTCAATGAACGAGCGCATACTGTCTTCTTCCTCACGGTACTCACGCGTCGCGTGTCTAACCGCCTCTGGCGGCTGCAGCCCCTCAATCTGCCATCTGAGGCATCCTTCGATTGCCCAGTTGAGTATGCCCGGCAACTCCGCGCGCAGTTTGTCGATGAGCTGCGTATCCTGCTGAGCCCCCGTGAATGAGGCGGTGAACGGGATGAGGCGCATGCGTCGCCACGTGCCTTCATCTGTCTCATCAACTCGCGGCTTAGGATTCGAGCACATGAACAACTTGTGCGTCGGCTTGAACTGCGTGGCATCCTGTCCCATGCGGCGTGCATTGATGATGTCGCCACCCGTGAGCTGCTTCAGTGTCTCTGCTGAGAACACAGCTTTGTCAGACACCTCGCTGCACAGTGCCAGACGTGACCCCATGAGATCCATCTGCTCTGTCGTGTGAGCGTCATGGTGTCTGCGCAGCAACAGCTTCGACACGGCTGTCACAGAGTAATCACCCATCATCTCCTGAATGGCTCTGAAGAACGTCGACTTCCCGTTGCTCCCCGTGCCGTGGCAGAAGAACAGCACCTGCTCACTGACGTCACCCGTGAGCGCGTGGCCGACTGCTTTCTGCAGATACAGCCTCACCTCAGGGTCAGGCTGAATCTGCTCCACGAAGCGCCGCCACGTGGGGCACGTGGCCGTGTCGTCATACGCAACCCCCGCGCACTTTGTCATCAGCCACTCTCGTTGCGCCTCTACCATCTCGCCTAGCCGTAGGTCGATGGTGCCGTTCTGCACGTTGAACAGCCACGGGTCAGTATCCAGCGCGGCCACTGACACCGTGTGCTTCGACCTGAACCCCTTAACCATGCTCTCGAGCATCGGCATGTTGCCGGACTTGCGCACCCATGCGCGCCGGGCTTTCAGGGCATCGTCTGGGAGTTCGCCCGACTCTTCGAGGTCCGCCAGCTCTTCGCGCATGTGGGCCTGTGCGAGCATCGCACAGCGCAGCCCTTCGTCTCTGTCAGTGAGCACCCACCGTGAGGCGTCCCACGCCAGCCATTTACGGAACTCGTCAACCCAACGCAGCGTGTTACCATACAGCCTGGCCATGAGTGCAGTGTTGTCCATGTCGTTAAACTCCTTCGCTAAGGCCTCTGGCTGCCCTTCAGGCGCATCCTCGTCTTCAGGGGGGTGTTCGGCTAGGGCTGTCGTCTGCGTCTCTTCACGGGCCTTTCTGGCGCCTGCACGGGCCATCATGACATTACGCTGGGTTATGATGGCACGTTGCGCCTCGGCTCTGGCCCTACGCTCAGGCTGCCCGCTACGCGCTGTGGCAAGGAGGTGTTCAATGGTGTCCCATTCGGTGTAGTCGTTGGGTGAGTCTTTGACCTCGTTGCGCCAACTCGGCTCGAGCAGCTGCAGCAACGCGCTCGACGCCATCCACATCTCAGCAATCTCAGCGAGGATGCCTGTGGCTGAGCGCCATGCCTCGTAACGTGACGGTGCACCTGGCATGCGGCGGTCAGGTGGCTCTGTGAGCGCCTCACCCCTCAGGAGCCTGCGTACGATTGGGGTCGCCGGTGATTTCGTAATTGTACCGAGCCTCGTTCGTAGGGCGTCGAGGTCAACGGGGCGTTCAGGGTCTTCGTCTACGTACTGTGGTATTGGAACGTCTGCACCCGCTGCGAGGCGCTCTGTGATGGCGCTGTCGACTATGCCGGCTGTCACCAGCGGCTCACCGTCGTGGTACCCGGCCTGGTGTCCACATCGGTCGTTCGGTTTTCGTGGCAGGTAAAACAAGCGACTTGGGTCTGAGGTCGCCATGTCGGCTTTGATTTCAGCACCGACGTGTCTGAGCAGCGCTGGGCGGGCAACCTGACGCCAGTACGCAGGCGAGGGAATCGCAAGCGGCTCGCTGAATGGAATCATCACGCGCGCTTTGCATACGTCGAGCAGCCCTGGTTTAGGCGCCGGCGCGATGTAGCTGTGCGTGTGCCAAAACCAGTAGCGAAGGCCCTTGCGGTCGAGTGAGCTGAGGAACTCACTGAACTCGGCTTGAGTGCCTTGGTCGAAATCAAGGCCAAGCATCGTCATGTGTGTAACATTCTCGCCAAGACGATGCAGCACACCGCCCGTGCATTCAACACCGTGGCGCTTGCCTGTGTTGCGGCACGCCTGAGGGCACGGGTCAAACATCGCGGGTATTACCGCCGTGCCGTCCTTCTGCCCAATCTCGTACGTTGCGAACAGGTGGGTGATTGCCTCAAGTGAGTAGTCATCCTGCGTTAGTGACAACGGCGCTCGCGAGTGTTCGACGAAAGCTAGGTACATGCACTTCCCCCAAATAAAGACCAGCGCGCACTTGAATGGTGGGGGAGCCTGCCACCCAAGGGCGCTGGGGTGCATGCTGCGCACCGTCCGGCAACTGTAACAACCCGTTCAAGCTGCCGTCAAGAGTTTTCTGTGGCACGCTGACGCCGCTAGTTTCCATCAGGCACTGTTACACTACGTCAGACTACATACAACTACATAAAACAGCTTGTACCAGTGAGGAATGTCGATGGACGATGACGATGCCATTTTTAGGTCAGCTCACTAGTAGAAAAGTGCTCGTATAGACCAAAAGTGCTCGTTTGGTCGTTTTTAAGCAAGCAAACAAGTAAACAAGTAAACAAGCACTTCTCTCCTAATGAGCTGAGGTAAAAGTAATATCATCATTTAGTAGTTTAGTATGAAATTAAGTAGTTAGCCGGAACCCTAGTTTCTTCCAAAATGGAAAAAGAGGGGCCTCATGGGGAAAGTGCTCGTACGAAGCCCCCTTTTGATGTGTGGTAGTTTAGATAAAAGGTAGGCAGGATGTCTACACGAGCACTTTTTAGCACGCTCACCTTGTGAATGCTCGTTTTTACTAAGTGCTTTATTTTACTTGAGTGGTGTAGGCAGGATGGCTACACGAGCACTTTTTAGCACGCTCGCCTTGAGAATGCTCGTTTTTACTAAGTGCTTTATTTTACTTGAGTGACACTTCTTTCAAAAACGAGCACTTTTTACGGAGCCTCAGAACAACCGATAGAACAGGGCGCCTCAGGTGGGTACTTTCGTGTACTTAAGTGTACTTCTAAGGAGCACACTCGTATTGTCTCAGAATGTACGATTCTGTTACATTACCCCTACGAGGTAACATATGGGGATTCTAAAAAGACTGAAGATGCCGCAGCATGTCACGTATCAGAAAACTGAGAGGCGGCAGGCTCAGCCTAAAGACATCGATGCGCGTCCGTACATGGAGCGTTTGAAGTACGAACCGTTGCCTGAGCCAGTGCCATATAGAGGGGAGATAATGCGTGACTCGAAGGGTCGTCTTCTCCCTGGGAGTTCGGGTATGAACCCCCTCGGAGCTCAGGTGCACGTGATGAATATGCTGCGCGCTCTCACTGCTGACGGTGAGGAACTCATCGCGCACGCGCTACATGTGATGCGAGGTGATATGACAGCCATTGCCTATACAAAATCGGGCGAGCCATACGAGTGCAAGCCCACGCTGTCTGACCAAGCGGAGGCTCGTCGTTTCCTAAGTGACCGGCTGCTCGGCAAAGCGCCAGAGACCATCAAGCACGTAGAGGACAAACAAGGCCCGTCCATTAACTATGACGCGCTTGATGAGGCTGAATTACTGACGCTCAGGAAGCTGCTCATCAAGGCTGCTCCTGTAGAGAGCAAAGAGGCCATCGACGTTACACCCGTAGCGGGTAAGACGACGAAGGGCGAGTGACTGTCATGGGGAGTAGTGATTTTGACTTGGCGCTTGTTGAGCGCGCTCTGTATAAGAGGTCGCTCACTGAGTTCGTCAAAGCAGCATGGCACGTCATCGAACCGGCAACACCTCTACTGTGGAACTGGCATCTTGACGCCATCTGCGTGCATGTGCAGGCGCTCATTGAAGACAAGCCGGGCACACCTCAGAACCTGCTGATGAACGTCCCACCCGGAACGATGAAGTCGCTCGTCACGTCGGTATTTCTGCCTGCGTGGGTGTGGCTCAGGCGACCGAGTTGGCGCGCCTGTTTCGCGTCCGGCACACCCAGCGTCGTGACTCGAGACTCTCTCAAATGCAGAGCGCTCATTAAGAGTGAGTGGTACCAGAAGACGTTCGCCCCAGAGTGGCAGATATCAAAGGACCAAGACGAGAAACAGCTGTTCTCAAACACGGCAGGGGGGCTGCGGCAGGGCGTGAGCGCAGGCGGGGCCATCACGGGCGTTCGCGCCGACTGTCTTTTAGCTGACGACCCGAACAACGCCAGCGACATTCACAGTAAGGCACATCGCACGTCTATCAATGAGAATTGGTGGGATGCCGCTTGGCATAACCGCATTGCAGACCCTGCGCGGTCGAAACGCATCATCATTATGCAGCGTCTACATGAGGAAGACCTTGCAGGCTACCTGCTGGCTAAAGAGGGCGACCAGTGGGCGCATCTGTGTCTGCCCATGGAGTTCGACAAGAACCTAAGCAAGACCACGTGGCTCGGGTGGACAGACCCTCGCAGGCGTGAGGGTGAGCTACTGTTCCCCCAACGATTTGACGCGGCGTACCTCGAGAGTGAGCGTAAAACACTCGGCTCAGCGGGGTATGCAGGGCAGATGCAGCAACGCCCAGCGCCAGCGGCAGGTAATAGATTCAAGCGTGAATGGTGGCGCTTCTGGGCAGCTGATGGTCAGATGAAGCAACGCCCTACGGGGTCGTGTGCCGTGCCTCCTGTGCGGTTCAACCCAGCGATTGACCGTTTTGATGAGGTAGTCGGCAGTTGGGACTGTTCATTCAAAGACGGGGATGAGAATGATTATGTAGTAGGGCTCACGGTGTACAGGGTCGGAGCGCTGCGCTACGTGGTAGCGCGTTACCGTAACAAGTCGGGGCTCGGCGCGACAGTAGAGGCAGTGCGCCAGCAGGCGCGTGACTGGAAGCCGTATGAGGTGCTAGTTGAAGACAAGGCCAACGGCTCGGCGGTTGTGGAGCTGCTGCAGAGCGAGGTCGACGGCATCCTCGCGGTCAACCCCAAGGGTGGTAAAGAAGCAAGAGCAGCGGTGCTCGAGCCGAAAGTCGAGGCTGGGCAGTGGCTGTTGCCAGAGGGTGCTGAGTGGCTCGGTGAGTGGATGGACGAGTTCGCGTCATTCCCCCTCGGTAAACACGACGACCAGGTCGACGCTGCCTCTCAGCTCGAGGCGCGCCTCATTGAGGACTCAGACGTTAGCGCTGCTCGCCAACTGCTTGGTATCACTCACAGGTAACTCGGTCCTACCGAACACCACTGTGAGATGCGCAGTGAACCACAGCAGGGGTTTAGCATCAGCGTCAAGCGCCAGGTGTGCGTACACCGAAGTGCGGCGCATACTCCATGGGATTTTGTATGTGCTCAAAACACCCCCGGCGTGTGCACACAGCTCTATCAGCTCCTCTGTAGAGAGCGCATGCAGGCGCAGGTTCAGTGTTTCTTTGCAGTCCAGTGTGTCTGTACCTACCGACACGCGGTCTATCAGCACACCATAATCAGACACCAGGTTACCGGCCAAGCGAATGTAAAAGCGCTTTACAGCGTCGTTCTTTTTCTTCACTTCAGCACCCCGTGTAACAGCCGCTCCTGTTTCAGCGTTACAACACAGAGGTGCATCACGTTGTGTAACTCGTCAGGCACGGCGCCCTTTTTTGCGAGCTCGTCGAGCGCCAGCGCGAGTTCATCACAGGTGCGTTTGCGTAAGGTGAGCAGCCTAACGTAACCCTCATTTGTCGCATCGTCGTACCACGGCAATTCAAGTTGTTCTTGTGACATTGTGTGCTCCTTGTTGGTGACGAGGGTATTCAGTGCACGTAGCGTGCCACGCATTCAGCTGTTGCACGGCGTGCAACACGTAACGGATTACGTAGTGTTACGTGCGCACGGGAGCGCGTGACTTGGTAAACTGTACGGTATTAGACACCCACCGACGTAAAATGACCCATCTACAGGACACTGCACCAGCGCGGTTGCGGTAGGTTACACGATGGCACGCACGTTGCTACATATAAATTTGTCCATCACAGGAGCACACACAATGAGCAACATCGTCATGAATCGGTTCGCAGCAGTTCACTCGGGTGTGGTTTTCGGTATCGGTAGCACCAAAGAAGAGGCACTCAAGGACTCTGAGAAGTGGACCGACATGGTCAAATACCTGTCGGTGGTGCCGTGCACCGAGGCTGCGTACCAGCGTATAGAGGAGAACGGGTGGTGTAGTGGCATCTCGGTGTACCGCGATGGGGTGATGCTCGAGACGGAGGAGGAGTGATGAACATGTCTAAACGACATATGCAGGCTGTCGCCAAACGCACTGGCAGGCGTGTAGTAGATACGGCGTCTGGTACCGTATGCGACCCCAGTACTGAAGGGGAGGAGCACACGCGGGTTGAGGTTAAACAAGGGGGCAGGTGGTTTGAGAAGCATGAGGCACTCGCGCGCATTCTAACAGGCAAGCTGTGGCGTGGTGGGCAGTTCTCGCAGTTACCAGACGGGCGCTGGCTGTACGAGCAGTCAGCCACGTGCCTATTGCTGATTGACCAGCGCGTGGATGTCGACACGCTGCGCCGCCTGATGCTCGAGAGCGAGGTGGCGTGATGATAGATGCAGCGGCAACAGAAGGGGCCACTGAGCGCTACATGGAGCTCGCGAGATTTCTGACACAGCCAAAGTGGAGGGGTGGCGTGTTCCAGAGACTGCGTGACGGTGGGTGGGTCTACAAGAATAGGCATGCTGAGGAATCGGGGAGGGTTACAGGAGCGCTGATTGCGCGTGACATCGATATTCCTACATTACGCCGCTTTATGAAGGAGCTGACATGACCCCGGTGCACATCAGCGACATTGCCTTACGCGCAATCGCACGCAGATACAATATCACTGTTGATGGTCGGACACACATCAGTAAGCGCGCGTGTGACAACAGTAAGGCAACGTCAGCTGACTTGATGACAGAGCCCACACTCAGCGACCCCCTGAAGCCCTTGCCCCAGCCTCCCACATGCGTTGTGTGCAACGTGCTGTACCAACAAGTAACGAAGGGCAGAGCGGGTAAACACAAATGACCCACGCGCGTTAGGTTACCCAGGGGAGGGGGAGCCTAACACGCTGTAAATGCATGTCTATGGACAGGCACAGTGGTTGCAATGTCCTTACTCATCACAAACAGGGAGCAAACAAATGCGATACGCGGCACTTGAAACGCAGGCACGGTTGCACGAAGAGTGGACGGTTGTTCTTGGCGCGGTGGCGAAAACTGCTTACAAACTCGCTGAGAATCCATCAATGGAGCTGATTCAGGAAATCCGAGCGCTGCAGGTGGCCGAGCAGATGGCAAAGGCGCGGTTTGAGGCGGCCATGCGTGAGGCGTTCGACATGGACCCCATGCTGCTTACTGAGACTGAGGAGCTCGCAGACCCTAACCAGCCCACGGCTCGCATCAACCCAGAGGTAGTTGAAGCGCTTGTCCGTGAGTGTAGGAGGTAACATGACGTCGCTCGCTAAATACAAAGGACACGACTGGGTAATAACGCACTACGGGGCGCCTGTTTACGGGGATATTGTAGGCAGGTGCGGAGCATGCGGTATGGAGGTAGACCTGCAGACGTACCTTGACGGGGCATATGGTTTCTGTGAGCAGGGCGGGTACATCAAATGCACATGCGGCGCTCGGGCGTGCGGGTATGGCAACTCAGGCTCAGGGCATGCGCACCACTGCCTCGGTCGCGGTACAGAGGCCCCCGATGACGAACCCTTGACAATCGAGTAGACTCGCGCCCATGGCCCCACGCAAAACGAAACCCAAATCAGACAATTGGTCATCGTACACCACGGGCATCGGTGTAATGGGCCGTGATAAGCGCGTTGACACTACGTTCTCGCCCGAGATTGTAGACCACGCCACGGCGGAGGATGTGTGGCAGGGTGATGACATCGCCGCGCGCATCGTCGAGACAATCCCGAATGAGATGACACGTGAGGGATTCGACGTTCGAATTGAGGAGGACTCAGAGGCAGCTGAGGCCACCGAGCACGCGCTACGAGAGCTGGGCACTGACGCCATCATGCGCCAGGCACTCTGTTACCGTAACGCCTACGGTGGCGCAGGTGTTCTCATGGGCCTTGACGACGGGGCTCAGGGTAAAGCGCTGGAAGAGCCACTCGCCGAGGACCGGATCAAAACGTTCACACACCTCTCGCTGTTCGCCCCGCGTGAGCTGCAGCCTGTGGCCTGGTACAACAACCCACTCGCCCCCAAGTTCGGCCAAATCAGCCATTATCGTCTCGTACCACAGGCCGCTGGCACCTCGGTTAACATGCTACTGCACGAGTCGCGGCTCATCGTTTTGCAGGGTAATAGCGTCAGCAATCGCAAGCGCCTTACGGGTAGCGGTTCAGGTGCGGGGTGGGGCGACTCGATTTTCGTGCGCATCATGCACGTGCTGCGAGATTTTCAAGCCACGTGGGCGGGAGTGAACATTCTGCTACAGGATTTTGCCCCAGCTGTGTTGAAGATTAAGGGCCTCGCCAAGCTGCTTGCGGGCAACGTTTCCGGGCAGAGCTTCGCCACACGCGCGCAGGCGATGGAGCTGGCCCGGAGCATCGCTAAAATTACAGTGCTCGATGCGGAGTTCGAAGAGTACTCACGCCAGAGCACAAATCTGACCGGGCTCGCTGAGGTCATTGAGCAGCTCGCTTTACGCCTGGCTGCAGCAGCTGACATGCCAGTCTCGCTGCTGATGGGGCAGTCACCTGCGGGGTTGAACGCCACGGGAGAGGCCAACACCAATTGGTTCTTCGACCAGGTGAAGGCCAAGCAGAAGTTTCAGTTACTCCCCGCTCTTACGCAGCTCACACGCACTGTGTTCCTGTCCAAGGACGGCCCTACAGGAGGCAAAGAGCCTGAGAACTGGTCGATTGAGTTCCGCCCGTTGAAGCAGATGACAGAGAAAGAGCACGCTGAGATTCGGGAAATACAGAGCCGTATCGACGTGGCCTATATCACAGCACAGGTAGTCACCTCCCAAGAGATTGCCAAGAGCCGCTTCGGCGGGGATGCCTATTCAACGAACACTGAGATTGATATAGAGTTGCGCGACGAGATGTTGGCTGACACTGAGCTGCAGGAGAAGGAACTCGGTGTTTCAGGGGAGAGTGAGGCCGAAGATGCCCGACCTACGCAAGAGCAGGCGCAAGTTCAAGCTACTGAAGAAGAGCCTTCCTAAGCCCCCGCTCCCCACGCGGCTTCAGCTCGAGTATTTCGCAGAGCTGCGCAAGATGCTCGCGTACGCGCGCGCGCTGCTGAAGGCTCGTCTGTATCCTGTTCTCCCAGAGCTACTCGACCGTGCCGCTCAGGCGCGTGGTGATTCTGTGCAGTTGACTGCACAAAGCCACGCTGACGCCCAGTCACCAGGCCGCCGAATCAACCGCATCATGGATAGGGTGTCTGAGCTCTTCTACAAGAAGTTCACGCACGACCGCCTCGAGGCCCTCGCCACGAAGGTGGCGAACGCGGTGAGTGACACGCAGCGCACGCAGCTGCTCGAGCAGGTGCGGCGTTCCATTGGTATTGACCTTAAGACCGTAGCTGACACAAAGCTGACAGGGCAGCTGAAGCAATTCGCTGCGGACAATGTGGCACTCATCAAGAGCATTCCTCAGCAGCTATTTGATGAGGTTGAGAAGCGCGTTCTAACCGGCATGCGCGAGGGTACGCGGCACACTGAGCTGTTGACTGAGCTTGGCGAGCGCTTCGGCGTTGCTGATTCACGCATGAAGCTCATCGCGCGTGACCAGGTGCTGAAGTTCAACGGTGCTCTGAACGCTTCGCGTCAGCAGGCGTTGGGCATCACTCGGTACACGTGGCGCACGGCTGGTGACGAACGCGTGCGCGGCACGCCCGGAGGCATCAGCCCAAAGGGCACTCACTACGAGCGCGACGGTGAGGTTTACAGCTGGGATGACCCGCCTGGTGACCCCTCAGACCCTGCGGATGGCGGCCACCCAGGGCAGGCCATCAACTGTCGGTGCTGGAGTGAGCCCTTGATTGCAGACCTCGTTGAGGAGGGGTAACATCGACACCTATGAAGCGCGTTCAACGAATTGACCGAGGCGAGCTCAGCCCAGCGGAGAAGATGCCCAACGGCTGGATGCGCGTTGACGGTTACGCTGCGCGCCCGGGAATACTGGAGTACCACCGCCTTGATGGCACGGTATGGCGCGAGTATCGCCCGCCTGAAGAGGCGTTTCGTGCTGACACGCTCGAGTCGTTTGCTGCTGTGCCCTTGACGAACGACCATCCGAAGTCAGGCATGCTCGATTCAGGCAACACTAAGCTGTATCAAGTCGGTTCTGTGATGCACGCCGTTGAGTCGGATTTAAAGGTGCGTATTCGAGCTGTCATTACCGATGCCTCTACGATTGACGCTGCGAGCAGGGGCAAGGTCGAACTCAGCTGTGGTTACTGGGCGGATGTTGAAGAAACACCAGGTGAAGTTGATGGGCAGCACTACGATGCGATTCAGCGTAACGTTGTTATCAACCATGTCGCGATTGTGGCGTCAGGTAGAGCGGGACCGGAGTTTCGCCTGCGATTGGACAGTTCCGACGGTGTAATAGTAGACTTTGAAGCGCGAAACACTCTAACTGAAGGAGCGCTCGTGAAAGTGCGCATTGATGGTGTTGAAGTTGAGGTAGCAGACCCTGTTGCTCAATTGCTTGAGAAAGAACGGGCTGCCCTGGCGGCGGCTGCCGATGCGGCTGCGGCGCGTGCCGATGCTGCTGAAGCGGCGCTCAAGACGGCCAAGGCCGAACTTGAAGCTGCTCCTGCCAAGGTGCGAGCCGAACTTGAAGCTCGCGCGAAACTTGAGCGAGTTGCTGAGAAAGCACTCGGCGAGTCCAAGTTCGACGGCAAAAGTGACAGCGAGCTTCGAGCAGCTGTTGTGAGCAAGGTTCTTGGTATGTCGGTTGAAGGGCGCACCGACGCCTACGCAGAAGCCTCGTTCGAGCTCGCACTTACGCAGCTCGATAAAGCGCCTGTCCAGACTACAGCCCCGATTCGTGCCGATGGGGTTGATGACTCAACGAACCGAGTTGAAGCGGCACGCCTCAAATTCCAGGAAGCGGCGCGAGCGGCTTCGCAACGGAGCAAATAACCATGAGCCAAACAAGCTACTCGAGAAACATGACTCAGGCATTCCCTGGAATGCTTGGCGATGCAGGCCCGACCCGCACCGTGAGCGCTATTAACGCCGAAGCTTCGGCCTCTTTCCCTGCGGGCATCTTCGTTGCTGAAGGGTCCTCGGATACCAGCGGGCGTCAAGCGCTTCTGCAAGCTGACGGTAACGCCAAGTTGATGGGCGTTGTTGTCAACGTTGCGACGCGTGAAGACGACGCGGACATTGCCCCGAACTACAGCGCCGACGTTCTTGAAGAGGGCGCCATTTGGGTTCTCTGCGAAGAAGCGATGGCGGTTGGTAACGATGTCTACGCGCGCCACACTGCAAACGGTGCGGGCAAACTCCAAAAGGGCGCAGTGCGCAACGACTCTGACACCTCGAATGCGACGCTTGTTAAGGGCGCTCGGGTTATCGACGCAGGCACTTCGAGTGCAAGCGGCGGAGCCTGCCTCATCTACTTCAGCTCGGCTGCGCAGTTCGCAACCCTCTAAGGAATTGACCAATGAAAATTGATAATCCCGGTCCGCAGCCACGTTTCGACACTAAACAAGTGGCGAGAATCCTCGAAGCTCAAGGTCGTCTCGACGCGTCAGAAGCTTACTTCTTCGCGCGAGAACTTGAGCAAATCATGGTCGAACAATTCGACATCAAGAAGGCCGCCCTCAAAGCGCGCCTCTTTGTGCCGCAAGATACGTCGATTGATCCAGGCGCCGACATCGTTACGTACACCCAGTACGAGTCGTTTGGTAAGGCCAAGCGCATTAAGGACTTCGGCGACGATGTGCCTATGGTCGGCCTCAACGGTGAGCAGTTCTCGCAGAGGATGCAGTCGTATGGCTTGGGCTTCAACTACAGCATCGGTGAACTCCGAGCTGCCGCGAAGGCCGGTCGCCCACTGGAACGAGACCGCGTTGATGCGGTGCGACGTGGTATCGACCAGGCGTTCGAAGACGTTGCTGCAACGGGCGACGCTGACGCCGGGCTCTTCGGCTTGCTGAACCTCACAGCCGCTGACACGTTCACTGCTACCTCGAAAACCGGCGGTGGTACGGCCTGGTCGGGCGCACTGCCTGACGAAATTCTTGCCGACCTCAACGGCATGGTTCGACAAGTTAAGGTCAACACCAAAGAAGTTGAGAATGTCAGCCGCATCTTGCTGCCCACTGAACAGTACGAAATCATCTCGAACACGGCGCGCAGCTCGACGTCAGACACGACCATCTTGGGCTTCTTCCTCGGTAACAACCCGGGCATCGAAGTCATGAGCTGGGAACGGCTCTCAACGGCAGGCGCAGCCAGCGCAACGCGTATGGTCGGTTACAACCCTGACCGCATGCTCGTACGACAGCTTGTCGCCGTCGACTTCGAAATGCTTGCTCCTCAGCAAGTGAACATGTCCTACAAGGTCATCGCGCACATGCGAACGGGTGGCGTCATCTCGCCCTACCCCAAGAGCATCTGCTACTCGGACTCGATTTAAAGTGTGACGGTGCAGCCACAAGTTTGTGGCGTAAGTCGCCGCTTGCCCCTTCGGGGGCTTTTTTATTGGCTCGCTGCGGAGGCGTTATGTCTGTCACCTGGGATGAAGTAACTGCGATGGCCTCTGAGCTCAGCACGCTGCCGGTGGCTGCGCAGACTGAGGTTCTCGCTACGGTGAACGCGCTGCCCTCCTCCATTTGGGGTACCACGTTGAAAGCCGGGCAGCTGGCTCTTGCACGTCACCTCGGCACCATCGGGCAGCGCCGCTCGGGCATGGGCGGGGCCATCACCAGTGCCACACTCGGCAGTGCATCAGTCAGCTACGCCTCGGCTTCGGTCAGCTCAGGTGACTCGCTGGAGTCGACCTCATGGGGGCAGGAGTACATCCGCTTGGTGTACACCCTTCCATATGCTCGTATGGCACTCGTGCCATGAAGCTGAGGTTTGACATGCGCAAGCCTAAAGGTGCCCTTAAGGGCATGCTTGAGCAGGCAAAAGAGCTACACAGAAAGCCACGCACTGCCAAAGCGGGTGTGCTTGGGCACAAGCGTAATAGGCGTGGTGACGGTGGGTTTGACAACGTCGACATCGCAGTCACTCAGGAGTTCGGCACGCGCGACGGGAAGATTCCCCCACGTAGCTTCGTGATGGCACCATTCAAAGCCAACGCGAAACGGTACTCCCAGTTACTGAAAGCGCTCGTTCCTAAGATGCTTAAGGGGCTCATGACGCTGGACAAGGCGCTCAACCTGGTTGGGCTTCAGATGGCAGCCGATATGAAGAAGAGTATCAAGGACGGCCTCACGCCTCCCAACTCTCCGCGTACGATTGCCAAAAAGAAATCATCAAAGCCCTTGATTGACACTGGGCAGCTGGTAACATCTATCACGCACGCTGTCGTAGACACGAAATCTGTGAAGAAATAGTACAACCGAGAGTGCCATGATTACCGATTTCGCACCTGTAATCGACATCTTCTACACCGGTACGTACACCGTCACGCGCAGCGCCACGGCATCGTACACTTCCGACGGGCGCTTGCAGCCAGCCAGTACAAGCACGTTTACCATACGCGCGAGCGTTCAGCCCGCGCCCGCGCGAGTGCTCGATGACACTCAGCCTGCTGGGCTTGAATCCTCCGCATCATTCGCGGTGTTTACCACCACGGAACTCCGCACGACTGATTCGGGGCAGATGCCCGACAGCGTCAGCATCGGTGGTCGTGACTTTCAGGTGTCAACCGTTGTAGACTGGGCCACGTTAGGTGGGTATTGGCAGTACCTAGTTCATGAAATCTGAGGAGACGTAAAAAATGAAAAATGCAATTCTTACTGTAGTGGCGGTCACTTCTGTTTACGCGCTCTTCGCGTTCGCTGCTGATGTGCGAGTAGCCACGCTGACGACTCCTGCGGATGGCGGCGTGTCTAACGCTGGCACCATGGGCAAGAAGCTCGATTATGGTCTGCAGTGTGCCTATGAGGCCTGCTACAAAACCGGCACCTCAGCGCCGACGCCTGACTGCACGCTTGACTACGTGCTGCCCCTCGTCGGCAGCCACTACGTGCGCGACTTCAACGCGGGTAACGAAACATCAATCACCGTGAAGGCTACGGTCACTGACGGGGGCAATGCCGACTGCCACCTCTACCAACGGACCAAGTAACATGAACCGGTCACTGCTTCTTACGGGGCTTATCGCCTTGAGCGTATGGGCTGGAACACGCGCCAAAGACACCACAGGTGCAGTCCCGTCAGCAGCGACCGACGGGGTTGCTCTTCGTGGGGTTCAAGCGTGCCGCGTATCCGCACGCGCGCTTGATGGTGGAACGGTTAACGGTGGTACACTAGTTGCGTATTACTATGACAGCGCGCTCGGCTGGGTGCGCTCTAACACCTCGCTCGACTGTACGCTCGAGGCCAACAAGGGCCCGAGCGGTGCAGCGCCCACCGCGCAGGTTTGCCCAGACACTGAAGTGCTCGCTGGTTTCGGACGTGTAGCGTACGCAGCTACGGGGCTGGTCGGTGCAGACGGTGGCACACCCAACGGCATCGGGGTTGATGGTGGGGCAAACGTTGAGCCTGTTGTGCGCACCGAATGCTTTGGAGTGGACATCCCATGAGGCTACCTCTCGGCGTGCTGTTACTGAGTGCTGTAGCATTTGCTCAGTCCGCCAATCCTCGCAGGGTTACTGTGCAGCAGGCGGGGCTGGAGACTACTGCAGCACTCACGCTGTATGTCGACCCGGTGCTCGGCGCTGACATCGGCGCGTGCACGGCAGCTGGTGCAGCAGCGTGCAAGACCGTCGCGGGCGCGCTCGCACTCGTGCCTGCGCGTGTGAAGCACAACGTCACAGTCAACCTGGCCTCAGGTACGTACACGGACGCAACGATTAAGGTCGAAGGGTTCAACATCGACAACGGGGTAACGCTAACTCTGCAGGGTGCCCAAATAGCGTTCACTGTCGCAACAGGAGCTAGCACCGGGACGCTAACTGGCGTGACGGCTGGGTCCACTTCCACTACACGCGCAACAGTAGTTGACTCTGGCCAGACGTGGACAACAAACGACCTGCGCGGCAGGTTCTTTCGAACAACGTCAGGCGCTGGCACGTCGACCTATTACCCGATTATATCGAACACCGCTACAGACATAGTACTAGCTACGAACAGCAGCAACGTCGCGGTGAGCAATACCTACGAGATTATCACGCCTGGTGCTATTTTCTCATTCACAGCGGCTGGTCAAATCAAGGGGAACAACGGCGGCGGCTCGGTACAGGTTACCGATGTGACGCTCGGCTCGAGCACAAACGTGTGGCAGCTCGCCGAAGGCACGACTACCTTCAGACGAGCGCGCATGGTGACAACATCGACACTACCGATATCGGCCACGTCAACATCTCCAACGGCTGGTGCGTGTGTGTCTTGCTACATCAGCAACGATGGGTCCACGGGGGCTGTAAGCATAGGAGGCGGCAACACGTTTACGCTCGCGACTTCGTATGTGCGCAGCACATCTACCGGCACGCTGGCGCTGCTGCAGGCTACTGACACCAGCAAATTCACGTTGTCATCTGGTACATTTGAGAGTGCGTCAACAGCAGCAGGCTCGGCCATCTTCTCTTTCCGCTCAACCGCAATCTCCACAGCGGCGGGGTTCTATGACTGCTCGAGTGCAAATCAGACGGCTATACATCTACCCGGCAGTGGGCTTACTTCGGCATCCTCCCCCTCGGGCAGTGTGTTCTTCTCAGCTGGCCCCGTAGTTAACGGGTGTGGCACTGCCATTCACGTGAATCGCCAAGGCGCTGTTGAAATCAGCACGTCATCTAGCGGCCTTGCAGTTAGTAACGCTACCACCGCGTTTCACGTTAGCGACGGGGGGCGTATCTACTTCAACACTAAGACTCCCACGTTCACCACCGTCACGAACGAGATTATGCTCGATGGTGTCGGCGCGGCGTTCGCTACGCTTGTGACGTACTTAACCAACGCAGAATACTCTATCCTTTACCGCTAGGAGCCTACGATGGCACTGCCCGCAGTCACTAAAACGTATCAGTACAACGTCAACAACACCATCGCAGCTGGCGGGAGTATTCTGGAGAGCTGTCAGAAGACTCTGCTCGCACTCAAGAATGCGTTGGTTGGTTTTGCCACCCTGCCGTGGACTGTCGTGGGTAGTTGCAACTCTGTGGCATCTGGTATGGACGCGGTGGACCGCTGGTCTGTCTACACGGATCTAATCTGGCACACTGGTGTTAACGCCAAGAGCTGGATTGTGCTCAAGAACACGGGCATCGCGGCCAACTGGCAGATCTGTTTTCACCTCATCACAAACGCTCCAACAGCCGCCTATTACATGGAGATGGTAGTATCCCCATCCTCGGGGTTCACTGGAGGGTCAACTACCGCACGCCCCACAGCGGCTGACGAAATCATCATCAAGGCGTCTCCCAACATTAACTGGATGGGAACCCTGAGCGTCGCCGTCACGACCATCACACACGTGATGAAATCCACTGACGGCAAGGTCACCCGCTGGTTTGTGGCAAATGCGGGTAAAATAGTAAGTTACTTTTCAGTCGAAGAGGCAGCCGACCCAGTAACAGGATGGACAGCCCCTGTCATTGTCACTACGCCTCCCTACTCCTCGCTGGTGATTGACCATCCCACCTACGCGAACCTGTACTCTCTATCAACAGCTCTCAACGGGTACCACAGCGGTGTTAAATTCGGGTGCTACGCGACAGCCGAGGGTTTCGTGAACGATGCTAACGGCGAACAGCTTAACGTCACCGCCAACGAATTCAGCAACGAGTGGATGATGGGGCCTGTCGGCATCGCGTCTACGCAGGCCGGTTACCGTGGCAGGCATGGGCGGTTCTATGACCTATGGTGGGGCACAACGCTGCACGAGAACGGAACCACGTTCCCTGCTGACACCTCTCGTCAGTTTGCTCTTCTTGGTGACCTCATTGTCCCATGGAACGGCACCATTCCTGTCGTGAGCTGATGGATGGCGCTGCCTAACGATATAGCCGGAGGCGTAACACCAGGTGTCGTGGAAGCTGACGCCTACGCATCCCTTGTGTTCTTGGTGGTGCTCATAGCGATTGTGCACGACCTCGTCAGCCCCAAACAGGAGTGACCTGAGTGGCCCTCCCGAATGATATCGATGGTGCGCTTGACGGGCATGGCGTAAACGCTGAGGGCTCAGCAACACTCGTTTTTGAAGTACGCCTCGCCGCAATTCTCGACAACCTCGGACCAACCCCACCAACTCCGCCAATAGGAATTGCAGCCTATGTGCTGCAGGAGGGTCCTCATGGTGGCGCAGGCGCTGTGTGGGAACGGCAGCTTTCTGGTATGCTCGCAGGCGTACCCGCTTTCGGCAGTGAGGGCGTAAACACCAACCGGAGTTTCGTGATGCTCGGAGACGAAGACAACAAGTTTGCACTCGTCGAAGATGCCATTCGCCAATGGGTTAAGGCGGCCACAGGCTATGATGACGACCATGTCATATGGGCCTACCAGAGCGGCCCACGCCCTGATGAGGCGTTCGCGCTCATCCAGATGGGTGACTTCCTCCCTATGGGGGCGTTTGACGAAACGGTCGATGAGTACGACGCATTCGGTGACCCGGGTGAGGAAATCATCTCAACTGTCACAGGATTGCGCCAGTTCGATGTAACGGTTCAGGTATTCACACCAGAAGTAACCACGGGTGCAGCGGGGCGTGCAAAATTGGCAAAATGCCAAACTGCCCTGAGACTGTCCTCGATACGCGGCGCACTGGACAACGCAGGTGTAACACCGTTCAACATCGGAGCTGTGCAGTGGATTCCACCACTGAATAACCAAGCGTTCGAGGGAAGAGCCTCACTCATCGTGAGCTTCTACACCATCGACGAACTCACTGAGTTCAACACGTACATTGAAACAATGGTACCGGAGATGTTCACAGGTCCTCCAGACTCTGGAACGTCCGAGGAAATTGACATTTGAACATTTAGCATTGCGGGGTAGAATCACACCATGGCACTTTCAGATATTGTCAACGTCACGATTTCGAGCACGTCGGCCAAGGTAACCCGCGCTGGCTACGGGGTGCCTATGCTTTTGGCCCCTGATACCACGTCATGGGATGACGCGGAGCGCGTGCGCTTCTACACGTCGCAAGATGGCATCGCCACCGACTTCGCTACAACTACGGCGACGTACAAGATGGCGGCGCGCATTTTCGCACAAGCAAATCCTCCTCCGACCATTGCTGTTGGCAAGCTGGCTAACAAACCCACGCAGCGTTGGGCCATCACGCCTACGGTCGCGAACAGCACCATCTACCAGATGGAGTTCAACGGTAACCTGATTGAGTACACCTCAGACGCATCTGCCACCGCCGCAGAAATCATCGCTGGGCTTAAGGCTGACATCGACGCTTTGGCGCTTGATGTCACGGTATCAGACCAGACCACGTATATGCGCATCGTGGCGAACACGGCTGGCACGTTCTTCACATGCAATGTGCTGAACTACAATCGTCTTGCAATCGCTCAAGACCACGCAGACCCCGGCGTTGCTGCGGACCTTAACGCTATCGCGCTGCAGGATTCAACCTGGTACACGATTCTAAACGCGTTCAATTCTAAGGCCATGGCTGACGTCATCATCGACTGGGCTGAGACGGCTGAGAAGCTCTTCCTGTGCCAGACTCAGGACTCGGCGGTCATTACACTGGCCCTCGGCAGTGACACGGGTGGTTCTGAAACTGTAGCCAAGCAAGCGATGGACTTCTACCGCACTGCGGTCATCTACCACCCTGAAACCGATGCGTTTGCTGATGCGGCCTGGGCCGGTGCGTGCCTGCCTCTTGACCCCGGTTCGGAGACGTGGGCGTTTAAGACACTCGCGGGTGTCAGCACCTACGAACTCACCGCCACGCAGCGCACGAACCTAGTTAACAAGCGCGCCAACTTTTACGAAATCAACGCTGGAATCTCGATGACCAACCAAGGCAAGGTCGGCGCGAACGAGTGGATTGACATCATCAGATTTCGTGACTGGGTTAAGTCGCAGATTCAAGAAGACGTGGTTGCGGCGCTCGCAAACTCGAAGAAAATCCCTTTCACTGACGCAGGTATCGCTGCGATTAAAGGCCTCGTTCTCGCAGTGCTCAGGCGGGGCATCGAGGCCGGTGGCCTTTCGCCTGACCCAGCTCCAGTCGTGACCGCGCCGAAGGCAGCCGATGTGTCAGCACAAGACAAGGCTGCACGTACGCTCAGCGGTGTCAAAGCTGACGCGACACTCGCGGGGGCCATTCAGGTTACCAACATCAGCGTCACGCTCGCCGTTTAATTTAAGAGGAAATCATGGCTACCAAAACCTACGACCCGGCAAAGTTTCACCTCAGCATCGGCGGCGTGCCGATCAGCGGTTACGCCCCTGATACGTTCATCAGTGCAGAGCGCGCAGAGAACGGGTTCACAACCCAGGTTGGTGCGAGCGGCGAAGTCACGCGAACGCGCAACAACAACCGCACCGGCACTGTCACTGTCACTCTCATGGCATCAAGCCTGAGCAACGACGTGCTCAACGCCTATGCGCAGCTCGATGAGTTGTCGTCGACAGGTATCTTTGTGCTCAGCGGCTTCGAGTTCAACGGGACTTCTTCACTCTTGGCTGAGAATGCATGGGTCGAGAAGCTGCCGCAGACGCAGCGCGCGAAGGAGCTTGGGCAGGTCGAGTGGGTCATCGCCTGCGCTGATCTGGCGATTAACACCGGGGGCTTGGTTATCTAATGTCGCGTCTGACAAAGAGCCAGACGATTGACGGCACTGTGTTCACCGTAACGCAGCTGCCGTCTATGCGTTCTCTGAAGCTAATGCACCGACTTATGCGAGTAACCGGCCCGGCGCTGTTTAAGCTCGTTGGCGGTGGCAAGTCAGTCAGCCTCAAAGACGTAGACTTGTCGGCGGCTGGTGAAGCCGCTCAGTTGTTTTTCGGGTCGTTCTCAGACAATGACCTCGAGGCGCTTACACGTGAGATTCTGGATAGCGCCACTGTTGACCATGAGGGGCGCACCATCCCGTTACTCCCCGTGTTTGATTTGGTAATGGCGGGCAAAGTGCTCACAATCTTCAAGCTGCTGTGGTTTGCACTGGAGGTTAACTACGGCGATTTTTTCGGCGCGTTCCTCGCAAACAGCGGCGCAGCGCTGGCGGGGAAGGCATCACCGTAGACGTACCGTCGCCTGAGACGTGGCCCTGCGAACGCCTCATCATTGAGAAGATAGCCACGTTGCAGGAGCTTGAAACGTGGTATTCTATCGATGATGTAGCAGACAGAAACGAAGCCTTGGACGCTTGGAACGAGGCTCAAGAAGCGGCGAGGGCGCGCAAATGATTGTCGAAGAACTCGCAGCAACACTCGGCCTTGAGGTTGAATCCGCTGGGTTCACTCAGGCTGCTCAGCTGTTCGCGTCACTGCGCAAAGGGCTGCTTGGCTTCGGCACGGCTGCGACAGCTGCTGTTGTCGGGCTGGCCGCGATTGCCAAGGGCACCGCTGAATCCGGCGACAAGATGCTCAAGCTCTCGCAATCTGTCGGTGTAAGCTCCGACGCACTGCAGGAACTGGCGTACGCTGCTGAGCTGTCCGATGTGTCCACTGAAGAACTCTCGCAAGCCATGGGGCACTTGGCTAAGGGAGGAGCGAAGGACGTTCAGCAAGCGCTGTTCGACCTGGCTGACCAGTTTCAGTCAATGCCCGACGGTGGCGAGAAGACAGCCCTGGCCATGGAGAAGCTTGGCCGCGCTGGAAAGACGCTCATCCCGTTGCTCAATGGGGGTAGTGGCGCACTGCGCGATGCAGGGCTTGAAGCCCGTGCTTTCGGCCTCGTCATGTCTCACGAGAGCCTTGTTGCGTCAGAGAAATTTAATGACGAGCTCACTCGTCTCAATGGCGCACTGACCGGGTTCAGAAATCGCATTGGCCTTAAGCTGATCGGGCCGCTCAGTAGCCTTGCCGAGAAGTTCACTGACTGGGTTGCGAAGGTACTCAACTCTGAGGAGTCCCTGAAGAAGCTCGAGCGGGGCGCTCGATTGGTGGCGGCTACGCTGTCCGGTGTGCTGATTACCCAGCTCTATGCGGCTGCTGCGGCAGCAGTAGTTGCGGCTGGAGGTGTCGCTGCATTTACCGCTGCATTTACCACAGCTGCTCTGCGCATGGGTTTGATTGGCCTTGTGTTTGTGGCGCTCGGCCTTGTTATTGAAGACCTCTATGTGATGCTCACCGGTGGTAAATCAGTCATTGGGGAGTGGCTAGTTGATTGGAAGGAGCTTGTAGACTCACTGAATACCTCTGACCCAGGTGACCACTGGCTGCTACGTATGCTGAAGAGCGTAAAGGTAGCGCTATCAGAGGTGGAGAGCGCCTGGCTTAGAATAAAGGATAGTTTTGTAGTGGAGAAGGGCAGTGTCATGGATTTTCTGATACGCACTGTATCCGGCACAGCAGGTGAGTCAGCTGTACCCACACAAAATCACTCGAGCGCGTTCGGTGGAGGAGCGGCACCCCTGCAGTCTGTAATGAGCAGCCCCAGTGCAAACAACCGGTCTGTTGTGGCTCCGAACGTTACAACGAACGTAACGGTGAACTCAGCGCCCGGCATGGATGAAGACGCACTGGTGAGTAAGATGCAAACGTCAATCGACAGGAGCCATGAGGCTCAGATGCGAAGTCTCGCAGCGAGTGTGGAGTAACCATGGCTGAGGTCTCACTAGTATTCAAGACGACAAAGGCGAGCATTGGCTCACTCGAGCTCGATGCTTCTGTCACAGAGACGCATAGCGCTGAGGTTGACGTCACTGACCACCCCATCGAGTCAGGCGCGAACATCAGTGACCACGTACGCCCGCGCGCGGAGGTGCTCACCATTGAGGGGCTCGTCACGAATAGCCCGTTGCCTGTAAAAAGCGACCCGCTGGTGTCGTATACGCACGGGAGCCAGACTGTGTCATCGCGCAGTAGGTTTTTCGAGACGCGCGCGGGTCAGGCGTATGCGGACCTGCGCGCGATGAAGGATGCGGGGCAGCTGCTCACCGTTGTCACTGCGCTGCGCTCGTATGAAGACATGGTCATCCAGACGCTCAACGTTCCGCGTGATGCAACGAGCGGACAGGCGCTGCGCTTTAGTGCCACGCTTAAGCAGATTAGAAAAGTCACAAACCGCGCGGTGAGTGTGGTTAACGTAGAGAATAAGGGAAAGAAAAAGAAAGACCTCGGCCCGCAGTCAGCCACACCTACGCCCCCTGCAACGGAAGAAAAGTCAGCGGCATACAGGCTTAAAGACGCCATAAACAAGTTCAGGGGTAGCCTATGAGTCTGACTATTCCTCTGCGCAGCGATGCCCCGCACTACTCGTTCGAGGTTGAGCTTGACGGGCTGCAGTTCACGATGACGCTGCTGTGGAATGTCATCAACTTAGCGTGGTACATGTCCATTGCTGACGCCGATGGCGTCATGGTTGTTGAAGGGGTGCGCCTCGTTGAAGGCCCCATCATGTGGCGCTTCAAGGACTCACGCATGCCCCCGGGGCAGTTCGTCATGCTGGACACCACCGGAGCACAACGTGATGCGTTCTATGAAGACCTGGGCAAACGCAACTTGCTACTCTACTACACTGCTGCTGAGGTAGCAGCTCTGTGATTGGAGTGTAACGTGGCTGGTGATATTCAACTCTTTCAGCGCGCCGTGCGACTCACAGTTGACACTCAGCAGATTGAGGGTCTTGACGTGCAGTTCAAGGTGCGCAAGACGTCGAACAAAGAGCCCAACACTTGTGAGTGTAGTGTGTACAATTTGTCTCAAGCGAGCCGCGCGCTTCTTGGAGAAAAGGGCATTCAGCTCACGCTCGATGCCGGTTACGTCGGTACGCTGGCTCAGATATTCAGGGGCAATGCCACGTGTTACCACGAGCACGTTGGTGCCGACTGGATTACGCGTCTCAGCATCGTCGACGGTGAGCGCTCGTACCGCTACGCGTTGGTGAACGAGAACTTCAAACCGGGCACGATGGTTCATCACGTTGTGGCGCGTGTTGCCTCTGCACTGAACCTCGATGTCACCGATGCTGTGAACCTCGTGCGCGCAAACAATACTGAGCAGTTCACTCAGGGCTACGTCGCGCACGGGCGTGCGTCGACTGAGCTGGACAAGCTACTCAAAGGACGAGGCTTCGAGTGGAGCATCCAAGACGGGCGTCTTCAAGTACTGCTCAAGGGCACCACTACGTCGCACCGTGAGGTTGTTCTCACACCTGATTCGGGGCTCATCGGCAGCCCTACGTTCGGCACTGCGTCAGTCGGCAACCCTGAGCCAGGGCAGAAGAGAGGCCCCCGCGTGCTCAAGTTGAAGAGCCTGTTACAGCCCGACCTTAAGCCGGGGCGCCGGGTACACGTGGAATCAGAGGGTATTAAGGGCACCTTCAGGATACTTACGGTGACCCACTCAGGTGACACCAGTGGGGCAGATTGGTACTCTGACGTTGAAGCGCAGCCTCTGTAGACCGCTGTAAGGCGTATGACTTCCGTCGCATCCTCGGGTAAACTCACGACATGCCTCTGTCAAGAACGCCCACACATGCAGAGATACTCAATGCATTTAAGGCTTCCATCATGGCTGAGCTGCGTGTGTCATGCCCTGCGAAGGTAGTGAGCTGGGACGCGTCAAAGCAGCTGGCGGATGTGAAGCCTCTCGTTAAAGACATCTTCGAGGGTGAGGATGGCGAAGTTCAGCACGTCTCGATTCCGGTGATTACAAACGTGCCGGTGGTTTTCCCTGGCGCTGGTGGGATGCGCATCACGTTCCCTGTGGCTGTGGGAGACACTGTGCACCTGGTGTTCTGTGATCGGAGCATCGACGCCTGGCTCGATCAGGGCGGTGAGACTTCACCCACTGACCAACGCAGACACCACATCGCTGACGCGGTGGCATACCCAGGTCTACACCCGAATAATGCCGCATGGGCTGGGCTCGAAGATGGAGTGGTTACCATCGGCAGTAGCACAGGTGCCTCAGATTTCGTGGCGCTTGAGGCTAAAGTGCGCCAGGAGATCGACACGCTGCGTGACCTGTATGAGGGACATGGGCATAACGTGGCTACCGTAGGGTCAGCAGCAGCTCAGACAGGCATTACGGGCAGACCCGGCATAGCACCTCCCGGTGTTACTCCACTCCCGACGGCTATACCCGCAATGGTAGGGCAGTCTATACCGGCTGTAGCCAACATGGCATCCGCCACAGTTAAAATCCGAGGGTAGCCCATGGCCATCGACACGCCGCGCGATATCAAGCTCTCGACATCCGGTGACTGGGATGTCACGACGGGTGACCTTGAGTTGACCCAAGGTACGGACGCCATCAAGCAGTCAGTTCGTATTCATCTGGAATTCTTTCAGGGTGAATGGTTCTTGGACCTCGATGCCGGAATCCCGTATTACCAGAGTATTATGGTGAAGAACCCGAATCCGAACCTGCTGCAGTCAGTATTCAGAAGTGCACTTGATGAAACGCCAGGTGTGGCGTCCGTTGATGAGCTGAATCTATCCATCGACACAGCCGCGCGGCAGCTTTCAGTTGAAGCTCACATCACTGGTGACTACGGTGAATTCGATATCAATGAGGTGCTGTGATGCCATGGGGTGTAAGTAGTGAAGGGTTCAGCCAACCCTCTTTAGACGAGATTAAGACCGAACTCGAGCAGTCGTTTCGCGCTGCGTTCGGTGAAGGCATCGATACAGACCCACAGAGCAACTTCGGCCAGCTCATCGGCATTCTTGCTGAGCGTGAGTCAGACCTGTGGGCACTTGGGCAGGCTGTCTGGAGTGCGTTCACTCCTGACGGCGCTACCGGTGCGAGCCTCGATGAGCTGTGTGGCATCACTGGCACGGTGCGAGAGCCCGCGACACCATCGACCGTTACACTCACCGCGACTGGTACGAACGGCACAGCCCTGCTCGTGGGGCGCATCGCCAGCGTGGCCACCATCGGAACACGGTTCATCACGACGGCAGCCGGTACGCTGGCTTCACTTACCGCGTGGGCGTCAGGCACAGCCTACGTCGTCGGTGACCGTCGTTCTAACGCCTCGCGCTCATACGTGTGCACTACGGCGGGCACCTCCGCAGGCTCAGGCGGCCCGACGACAACAGCATCAGCCATCACTGACAACACCGTGGTCTGGCGTTACATGGGTGAGGGCACAGCAGCTGTAGACATCACTGCCGAGTCTGAAGACGACGGTCCCAAAACGGGAACATCTGGAACCATTACGGTAATCGAGACTCCTGTCGCTGGCTGGTCGAGCGTCATCAACCTGCTCGACGCTACGCTTGGTACCGACCTAGAGACTGACGCGGCGCTACGCCTGCGCCGTGAGGAAGAGCTCAACGCTCAGGGTAATGCAGCCCTCGAAGCCATTCGCTCTGATGTGCTTGACGTTGAGGACGTCATCGCGTGCACGGTGTTCGAGAACCCAGACGACGTGACAGACGGCGACGGCATGCCACCGCACTCTGTGGAAGCGCTCGTGCGCGGGGGCACAGACGCCGACATCGCTGCTGCCCTGTTCGCCAGCGTGGCCGCAGGCATCCAGACCTACGGGACTACAACCGAGGTGGTCACGGACTCTCAGGGGATTGACCACGACATATCATTCAGTCGCCCAGTCGAGAAGACTGTGTACGTGACGCTGAACCTGATCATCGATGAGGACAACTACCCTGCTGACGGGGATGCCCAGGCCAAAGCGGCCATCGTCGCATGGGGTGACCTACAGAATACAGGCAAAGATGTCGTGTCCTCAGCCATTTCGGCACAGGTGCTCACCAACGTGGATGGTGTTCTCGATTCTGAGGCGCTCATCAAGCTCACGGCTGGCCCCACCGTTACGACCACCATTGCAATCGCAATGCGTGAGCTGGCCGTTTACGACACATCCCGCATTAACGTTGTTACCACGCCTGGGACGCCATAACTCATGGCTCTGCCTAATGACATCGCCGGTGGGGCAACCCCTGGCGTAGTCGAAAGCGGCGGCTACGAGGCTGTCGTGTATGAGCCCCGCGTTAACGGGTGGCTTGACAACCTTGGACCAACGCCTGACCTACCTTGGGAGGCGGGTTACCTGACCGCCGGCGTGGTAGAATCGGGCAACGGCAGTGCGACGGCAATATGGGTAAGACACATAACTTTACCGGAGGTCAGTGACATGGCTGCGGATCACAACGCGCTGGCCCTGGCCAGGCTGGCGCAGTACCTGAAGGGGCAGCCTAACGTTGCCGCGCTGCTTGGTGTGGCTACTGGCAGAAACCAGCTGATTGAGGAAGCGCTGCAGGCGCTGCTCTCAGACCGTGTGCTGACGGTGGCTTACGGTGAGCTGCTCGATGTGCTTGGGTCCATTGTCAAACAGCCGCGTAACGGTATGGTTGACGACGACTACCGCAGATGGATTGGCGCGCGCATTCAAATTTACCGCAGCTCAGGAACGGCCATTGAAATACTCAATGTATTTGAGCCAATTGCCCCAGCTGGTGCTACACTACGTATCAGAGACGAATACCCAGCGGGCTTCACACTGGAGATTGACAACGTGGTTACTACGGCTGCTCTTGCTCTCCTGTTGGCTGTGATGCTGCGCTTGATGCGCGCTGCCGGTGTTCGCGGGCTGCTCGAGTGGTACGAGTCAGCAGATGTGTTTACTTTCGACGGGGCTGCGGGTGACACCGGGTTCGATGTCGGTGCCTTTAAAGGAGCTGTGCTATGACGAAACCAGCAGGCAACCTGCCCACGTGGAACACAGGGCTTGCCAACAATACTGAACCGAACGGCGCGAAGAAAACACTGGGCTGGGAAGTCAACGAGAAACCCGCCTCTTCGTATTTCAACTGGTGGCAGAACAAGGTTGGTGAGTGGGTTTCGTACCTGGATGCCATCACTGCTGAGGCCCTGACATGGACCGGGCTGCAGACGTTCGACCGTAAGGTTACAATCACACCGGGTGCCAGCGCGGGTACTAACGAGCTTGGGTTGCAGCTTCAAGGCAAGGGCACGGGCTACGGGATGACCGTGCAGGGGGGCGCGTCGCAGCCCATTGCCATACAGTCAGCGGGCACTATTCAGATTGTCGAAGACGCGCCACCGACAAAAAACACCGCGCTCATCGATGAGCTGTCATACAGAAATATCATAAAGGGGCATGCCTACATCACCACAAACGGGTTAGGGGCTATTACATACGCCGATGGTGCAAGCATTACATCTGTAACACTGCCGGGTGCTAGCGTTATCCGAGTGACTCTGGCTGCCGCCATGGAAGATATAAAGTACACCGTGGTCATTACTGGTCAGGACCCAGGTGCAGCTAAGGCGCTAAACTGCAACTACCTGTTTAAAACAAGTACTACTGTTTTTGAGTTCAGCCTAGAGGATAACACAGGTGCCACAATAAACCCAGCGGCTGTGGTAGTGCATGTTGATCTTATTGTGGTAGGGGCCTAACCGTGCCAGACCAGAACGCCCTTGAGGTCCTCCTTCGCTCGCACATCAGCCAGGAATCAGGGCAGATGGAACGCATCGACGACGCACTGCGCGGGCTCACCGAGTCGACTGCTGTCATCAGGCAGCAGTGGCCTGAGCTCGTTCAAGAGCTGCGCCGCGTTGCTGACAGACTTGACGGTCTTGAGCGTGACGTGGCATTACTCAAGCCGCTTGAACAACGTCTGGCTGATCACGAGACACGCCTACGCGCTGTGGAGTCCTCGGCACTGAAATTGTCAACACAGGCAGCCGTCATTGCTGCTGTAATAGGCTCTGGCCTGCCGTTCCTTATGAAGCTGATGGGCGCTCAAGGGTAACACAGGAGGGGTAAGACGATGGACTTCACGCACGCTAACTGGAGTTACCTCCCGGCCAATTACAAATGGCCCTATCTGTTTCAGCGTGTGTATCTTGGTGCGTACTACCCCAAGTTTAGAGAGCTTCTCATCGATGCCAAAACCAGGGCGGCTGAGCGTGGTGCGTTCTACTGGTCTACGTTCGGTTTCCGCTCAATCGCAACACAGCAGGCGTTGTACACAGCGTACAAGGCAGGCACGGGGGGCAAAGCCGCTCCACCTGGGAAGAGCGCCCATCAGTATGGGCTTGCTGATGACAGTACCTTCGACCTCGCGCTCACTCCAGGGCTGCAGCCCAGCTGGCGCGAGGCTGACTACAACATACTCGGCGAAGAGCTTAAGCGCGCCGGGCTGGTGTGGGGCGCTGGCTTCGGTGATAGGCCACATGCCAATTATCCCGCATTTGTATCTGGCGCGCAGCTTCTGCCCCTGTATAGACTATGGAACAACTGTCCCAAGGGGATGACGGATGATGCAAGGCTTCTTGAAATTTGGCGGTATCTCGACACTCTGCCTCCTGTTTAGTTGCGGTGCCATCCCCACAGCACTGTGCCCGTCTACCTGTGGCGCACGCATGATGGGTGTTCTTGAAACAGGAGAGATGCCCGAGCACTGGACATGCGAGGACTTCCAACACGCTGAGAACATGCTGGTGTACGGCGTCGACCGCAGGGCATGTGCAGCTGTGCGAAACGTTGAATTCTACTGGGAGCCGGGCCACCCGTTCTACTATGGCGCGCGTAGTGTTGCTGGTGTGACATTCTGTGACAGAAACCTCGTCATTCTCTCATCCCTCCCCCCGAACGTAAGTGCGTACGCCCATGAGGTTTACCACCTGATTCAAGGGTGCGCCGCTCCCTTGCCCGTTGACGAGGGGCTTGATTCACAGCACGCAAACTGGAACCGTGCTAACATTAACGCAGACGTGAACCGCTGGCACTTAATCATGAAGGAGCCTGACTGACATGGCCATCTCATTCTCAGCCGCCGCCAAGAACGCGCGCGCGGACAACCTCACGAGCACCATCGGAAACGCTTCGCTGCTGCGAATCTACAGCGGCACACCTCCCGCGAACGCTGATGCTGCGTTGTCGGGCAACACGCTGCTCGCAGAGCTGACCGGCGCTTCGCCGTTCGCCCCAGCGGCGTCAGGTGGCGTGCTCACTGCCAGCGGTATTACACAAGACGCCAGTGCTAACGCAACGGGGACAGCGGCGTTCTTCCGCCTTTATAAGAGCGACGGTACAACTTGCGTCTTGCAGGGCACCGCCACGGCAACGGGTGGTGGTGGGGACTTGCAGCTCAACACCACAAGCATCAACGCAACGCAGCCCGTTCAAGTGTCCTCGTTCGTTCTGACTGAAGGCGGGTAACCCTTGGGAACCTCCTACCAGATTCTTGAACCTGAAGGGGCTGAGTACCTCTCGAGCACGTTCCCCGCGCTCGTCAAGAATGGTACGAACATCCCCATCGTTGCGCTGGCCTTCGATGCGGCGGCGGATGAGGCGGCCTTTTGGCGCCTTGATGCCAGCCAGTACAGTTCTGGCAATCTCACGGTTGATATATTCTGGTATGCGGATACAGCATCGACGAATGACGTCGTGTGGGGCGCTTCGCTCGCATGCATCACAGCTAACACTGACACTCAGGATGTTGAATCAAAGGCACTCGCCACTGAGAACACCGTGACTGACTCGCACCTCGGCACCACTGGGCAGAGGCTGCACATGGCCACTGTCACCGTGAGCAACCTTGATTCAATAGCAGCTGGTGATGCTGCCTGGCTGCGTGTGCGACGCCTGGGGTCCAACGGGTCCGACACCATGGCAGGCGACGCACTTCTCGAGAGAGTCATCGTCTCATACACAACGGCGTGAGGTGACACGTGGCGCTTAAATTCGACGCCTACGCCGACCGCCTGGCCTCAAGCATCGTGCCGTCTGACGGCAACATCTCATCCTCATGCTGGATTCGACTCAACTCTGACAACAACGACTACGGCGCCCTGTGGGTCATGGAAGCGCCGAACGAGCAGTTTTACGGCGTGTGTCTCGCGAGCGACGGCACCACGTTGCAGCTCTGGGACAATACGGGTGACGCAGGCGGCAGCGGCCCGAGTCTCGCCACTGACACGTGGTACTGGGTGGGCTCTCAGCACGCCAACGGTGGGGCATCCAAGCTCTACGTGGCGGCCATTACAGATGCTGCTCCGACTACGTACTCTGGTTACATCTGGAACTCGTTCGCAGCAACGCCCGACATACTACTTCTCGGAGGGGTAGAGTCAGCCATCTGGTCAGGTGCACGCTTCTGGCCAGGTGAGATTGCGAACTTCAAATTCTGGTCTGCTCAACTAACAGCGGCAGAGCTGTTCCAAGAGCGCTGGTCTTTCGCGCCGCACAGATTCTCGAACCTCGTAGGCTGGTGGCCACTTCAAGATGACGCCACCAAGACCGTCGACCGCTCTGGCGCGGGTGGTACGCTGACGAACCCAGGCAGCGCCGGTGCATGGTCGACAGCTGACAGCCCACCCATCGCTCGGCGACCACTGTACCGGGTGCTACAGCCTGAGCCCGAGGCCAGCGGGCCTATCGGTGATGTTGTGGCCACGCTGGGCAACGCCACGCTGGTTGCCGAGGGCACGCCTCTCGATATCGGTACGCTGGCTGTAACGTTGGACAATGTTGCGGTTGTAGCGAGCGGCACTCCGATTACCGTAGGTGTGCAGTCGGCATCTCTGGCTAACGCCACGCTGGCGGCTGAGGGCTCACCCGTAGCGGGTAGCTCGCTGGCAGTAACTCTGGCGACACCTGCACTCGTGGCGGTGGGAGAGGTTCCGGTAGCAGGTGCCGTTGCAGTGGGGCTACAAGTATCTGCGCTGGCTGCCACAGGAACACCCGTAAACGTCGGGACAGTGGGTGTTACACTGGCCACGCCAGCAGTGTTTGCGTACAGCCGCAGGGTTGCTACAGAGGCTGTGTACCCCAACGGGGGCGCATTCGGCGCGACTGTTGTAGTATCAGGTTCGAAAGCCGAGGTGATTTGATGGCTGAATTTGTAATAAAGAAGGGCGACCTTCTCCCAAAGATACGCATCGCACTGACGAACACGGCGGGCACGGCACTTGACCTCACTGGGGCTACGGCTGAATTCCGTATGCGCCTGCGCGAAGGCGCCATCAAGGTCGACGATGCCGTGATGTCCGTCGTTGCGCCTGCTACAGGCGGCATAGTTGAGTACACCTGGGCTGGCACTGACACCGACACCGTGGGTGTTTATGATTCTGAAGTCATACTCACCTACGTCAACGGCACGCAGACAATCCCGAGCGCTGGATTCGTGACTGTCATCGTAGCCCCTACACTCGCATAAGGAACACACACCATGAACGACCTTTTGAAAACACTTCTTGAACTCGCCACTTCACCCAGTGGCATCGCGACCATCGTTGGTGTTGTCTTCGGAGGCATCGGGCTGTTGACCGGTACGAACGCCATTCGGCGGCGACGTGTTGCGCTCGCGGTGTATCACGCGTTTCACCTCGTCGAGGACCTCGACAACGAGCTCGGTACTGAGCACTTGGACAAAGTCAGCTCGGGCCTCAAGGCAGCTGATGAATGGATGCGCGCGAACGGTTGGCGTGCGCTGAAACCGAGTGAGCAGGAAGTTGCCAAGCTGGGATTCACTGCGCTGAATGGCCAGATGCACGCAAGTGCGAAGGTTGCTGCGCAGGCGCAGGCTCTCACAGCGTCCCCTCAGTAACCCCGTCTGACGTACCCAGGGCGGAAGTCATGGCGGGTTTAGACCGCACGATGCTTCTGCCCGTTGGGCGCGGGTACATTGAAGGGTCAGTAGGTTACATGCACAGCACGTTGTCAGCTCGTGTCGAAGCTGGTTGGCACCCGTTGGCACAGCTCGCGCTGTTCGGCTTCGCTGAGACAGGAGCACGTGGCCCTATGGCAGGGGCTGGTGCGCGCTACTCGTTCTGACATATACTGTTTCAAACTGCACAGGAGAAGTAATGCCCAAAGCTAAAAACGGCCTTAAGGTTTGTGCGTCTAAACAGTGCCCCAAAGCTGGTAAGCCGCAGCCGGTAGCGAACTTCTCAAGTGCAGCCGGCAGAGCAGACGGCCTGCGCCCGATGTGCCGCCCGTGCGCCAACGCTCACGCTAAGACACGGAAGTCCAGCGCGCCTAGAGCAACCTCGGCTGAGCCGGGGCTTGATTTCGAAATAACTGTTGACGCGCCAGAGCCCACGCCCATTGAGGCAGCACGCGCAGCGCGCGCGACAGCGACGCAGAAGCGTGACTTGCTCGCTGAGCATAAGGCCCTACTTGACGAGAACGAGCGCCTTACGCGGTTGCTGGGCATCTCAAGAGACATCAAGACTCCAGTCACGCCCGAGGTGATAATCCGCCCCAAAAGTGTCTTGGGTGATGCTGTTGCGTGTGCACTGCTCAGTGACTGGCATGTTGAGGAGCCTGTCGACAAAACAGAAATGCACGGGTTGAACGAGTTCAACCTTGAGATTGCGCGCGAGCGCGCGCGCATGTACTTCGTGAACTCACTGAAGCTCGCGCACATCCAGGCGTCAGCCTGCACCATCAAGCGCATGTGGTGCGCGATGCTCGGGGACATCATCACGAATCACTTGCACGATGACAACAAGATTCACAATCTTCTTCAGCCGAGCGACGCCATAAATTTCGCCCTTGAGTCAATCGTCTCTGGCATCAACTACTGGCTGAAGGAGAGCGATTTCGCTTTCGACTTCGACGGTGTGTGTGGCAACCACGGGCGTACTACGCGCCTGATGCCATCGTCACACCCTGAGGGAACGTCACTTGAGACGTTCCTGTACCGCGCTGTTCAGAACTATTACCGCGATGAGCCTCGCGTCAGCTTTGAGCTGGCGCCCGGCGCGATGTCTTACAGAAAGTACTTCAACTTCACAGCGCGTCTCGTGCACGGGTATGAGATTGGCTACCAGGGCGGCATCGGTGGTGTGACCATTCCGATTCGCAAGAAGCTCGCAGCTTGGGATAAGAGTATCAAAGCCAACCTGACTGTGATGGGCCATTTCCATCAGCTGCTCAACGGAGGTGACCACATCGTCAACGGTTCGCTAATTGGTTACAACACATATGCTCGTCAGATTGGCGCCAGCCCCGAGCCGGCGCGGCAGGCGTTCTTTCTGATTCACTCACACAACGGCGGAGAGCTCGCGGCCACTGCACCTATCTGGTTAGACAAGGCGCACTGACACTGGCGTTGTGCTGCTCAATCGCCTCGTTCAGTGCCACGAAGAATATTACCAGGGACAGCGCGCACAGCAGCGCTACGCCAACCACTGACAGTTTAAACCAGGCCTCTTCACTCATGTTTTCTTCCCTCCTGTGTCACGCTCATCATCGTCTGACGTTTCATGCACATCGGCTTCGAGCACACCTATGTAGTAGTCTGATGGTACTTCCTCAAGCCAGCGTTTTACCGCCTCAGCGAACGCTGCCTTTGAGTTACTGGCCTGCACGTCTAACCTGTAGGTGCAGCAGCCTGTACAGATGTATACGGTATAATGCGTTCCTTCTCCGTCACTCATAACTTCTCCCATCCTCGCAACCAGGCCAGTCGCGGACTGCATCCTCTGCCAGCTCAACGAGACGCATAATCACACGACACGGCGCAGACCCGCCCACCGTCCTATACCCGCACCAGCACTCGCAGGCTATGCCCGAGGGGGGCGCGGTCGCGGAGTGATGCTCTCTCAGCAGCTTCTTTAGTTTCCAGACGTCGTCTGAGGTTAGGTCCAGCGCCTTCAGTAGGTCGTACGATAAATAACTCATGCCTTCTTCCCTCCTTGCGATTACGCCTAACTCTGGTCTGCAACAGTAAACGCCGCCAACGCGATCATCCCGAGGACCAGGATGCCAACAGGAAGTAGTGGATGCACGGCTACGGTGACGAACAAGCCCGTAAGCGCCACGAAAACGCCCCAGAATCTAGGCCATGAAATCACTGGTACCCCACAGGCTCATTAAGCATGAACGCAGCAAACGAGATAAATGCAAACACACCGAACACCATGAGCGCGCCAAGGGACAGGAAGTGCCATAGCGCGAACATCACCGCAGCTCCGCCAGACAACACCAAGTGCGTGATCAACAACCGTTTCCAGTAACTCATGCCCCCTCCCCTCCAGTACTGACCTCATCATCGTCTGACGTTTCATGCACATCAATGTCTAGTCTGCCGATGAAGTAGTCTGACGGTGCTTCCTCAAGCCAACGAGTTATTGCTTTAGTGAACGCTGCTTTTGAACTTGGGGCTAGCACGCCGTACAGGTATGTGCCGCTGCCTGAGCATATGTCTACGGTATAATGCGTTCCTTCTCCGTCACTCATGCTCTCTTCCCTCCGTGCCGGTACGGTCGCTTGGCGTTGTATTCGATTTTGGCTACGACGGCTGATTGCAGGTCGAGGTTAAACTTTTTACAGCAATCCCCCATAGCGGTCATGCACCAGTAAAGCGCCTTGGCTGGCTCGTAGCAGGCCAGCTCCGTGTGCATCTTATGGAGATGCTCCAGCATCCCGTACTCCCCGGCCGCGTGCCTACGTACCCACGCCTCCAAAGTCTCGTGGGGGAGGTCGTCATATCGGACGTGCGCCGCGTAGTCCAGACACCGAATCAGCACGTCGGCCAACTCAACCACGAGCCCCTCGGGCTTACCGTCGATTATATGCAAGGCCATGTCCCCGTTTCGGTAACACTCGACCGCTTCGGAAATCTCGGAATGTATCAGGCACGCAATCTCAGGCCACTCGCGCGGTGCGTCCCACCATCCTTTTTCTTTGGCCATGTCGTGCACGAGTTCAGCCAGCTCTGCCATCGTGTAGTCTTTGAGTTCTTTCGCTGGCTCGTCGGCGAGTAGTTCGATTGCTCGATCAACCACATACCTAAACGCCTCGCTGTCGTATACGCCAACTAGCTCGTTGTTTTTGCGCGTGAATACCTGAAACTGTGTGGCCTGGGCATGGCCGACAAGTTCCTCTTGTTTGGCATTCATCCACGGTGCACAGCCTTCTGTGATTCGACCGAACCTGTTCACAGGCATGGCGTCGGACGCCACAGCCTCTGGCTCGTCGGCGAGTAGTTCGAGCGCTAGGGACATCATCACCCGATAGTCGTCTACCGGCATAGTCTCGCCTGTTCTGGGGCGCAGCATGCTGGCGTCTATGAGTTTTTGCTGTTTCTCGTTCATTTGCTATCCCCCGACCTCAGTTGATTACGTTTCCAGTCCGGCCAATCTGCAACCTCGGCCACGCACTGCGCCAGATGCGCCCTAAATTCGGCGATGGACATTGCGGGTAATTGGCTGGTCCTAGGCTCGTCGGCGAGCAGATCAAACGCCAGGTCGAACATTGCTTGGTAGTCTGCAACGGACACCTGCTGATTACTGCCCAACACGGGCCTACGAATGCTCTCCTGCGTCAACTTCTTCTGTTTATCGTTCATTTCTCCCCCATATAACCTGCAACGAATCGCTCAACCATTGCCAGGTGTATTTCGCTGTAGTCAGCGGCGTCAGCTTGCCTAATGCCCAGAATGGCGGCGCGGTCACTATAACTCCAGTGTACTGCTCGCATGTAGCTGCGTGCAGTATCCGGGTCTGCCACGTCGCCAGAGTGTAACTTCGTGTGCTCCAACCACTGTCTACAGAGGGCACCTGATTTAAAAGCGTGACCTGTTGGGCGCGGCTGTTGTACTGGCGCATCAGCGAGCAGTTCAAGCGCTAGTTTGGCAAGATTCCGAAAGTGCACAGCACCTACGGCATCAAACTCTACGGCGTTGTCCCGGTGTTTAAAAGGGGTGATGCCCTTTATGAACTTCTCAAGCTCTTCCTGTTTCTCGTTCATTCTGAATCCTCCATCGGAGTGACCGACACAACCTCGGTGTGTAGACGCCCCAGGCAATACACGGCACGTGCCGTACATAGCGCCTCTGCTGCGGCCTCTAGTTTAGAGGACGCCTCGACCTCGAGCGTAATATGCTCATCATCCTGGAAACGTAACACGACTCTAAATTTCACAAGTCACCCGTATGTGCCGCTGATGTGCTCTGCTGGCACCCCAGCTTAATGCTTAGATACTCAATGACCTCTTTGCAGTTGAAGTGTGCAACGGTGTTGCCATTCACTGAGCATTCCACCTTACCCAGCGGGCACTTCGTACGTGTCTTTCTGTCCAAGCGGATGCGCACACTGCCTCCGTCGGCAGCCCAGGCACAACGAGGCGTACTTCAGTTTTTCCCATATAGTCTAGGTAGCGACACCCCTCTAACACCCTTCTGTAGTCTGTGTCGGGGGTGTACCGGCCTACTGGAAAGCACATCAGCTGTCTCCTTTAACCATCTCTTTTGCGACACGTACTGTAACAACAACCGCCACCCATCCCATGCTCACGCGCAGACGCTCGAGACGCTCCGCCGAGTCACTGAACGCCAGCACACACGGCGGTGTTACGTCCGTCTTGACCAGGGCATGCTTTGCTCTACTCTGCCTGACCTTTCTGCGTTCCTCATTCTGAGCGCAGACAGCATCTGTTACACCAGTCACCTGCGTGAACGTGTGAGTTGAGTGGCTCCTCATCGCGCCACCCCTTTTGGCGCATCTTCAGGCGTTACTGTGACCACTTCATTACCCTTAACCTCGCCCGTCTTAAGACGCGCCGCACCCGCCACACGTCCGCGACCGTACACCTTCGCGTCACCTTCAACGTGCGCCCCCTCGTCAACGACGCAGTCGCCGTAACAAACAGCCGCGCCGAACACGTGCGAGCTGCCCTGAATCGTGGCGCGTTCGCGTATGACAGCCCCCTCGGACACACGGCAGCTACCAGTTAGCAGCACACTGCCCTCTACTGTACAGGAGCCGAGGACGCGCGCCGCCCCTCCAACGGTCGCGCGCCCCTTGATGTCCGCATACCCCCCAACCATTGCGCTGTCTGTGACAGTGGCAAACTCACTGATGAGGCAGAAACCAAATGCAACGGCGTTGCCGTTCAGCTGTGCAGCATCCATTATCTTCGCATGCCCTACACACTGTGCGTTGTATCCAATCCAACACTGGCCATCATGGCTGAGGTTGTCCTCTCGCTCTACTAGCCCGCCGAGGTCCCCCTCTTTAATCGGGCCGAATGTGCGCACAGCACGGATACGCTTCAGATACTCACCAGGCTCTGCAATCAGCTCAAACTTCTGCATTGGCGACCTCCTCAGTATCGAAGTCCAGCGGCTCTAGGTCCAGCGGCTCGCAGTCCATATGGTCTACCTCAGTGTAATGGTGCGCATCTTCCCAATTGGCGTCATCGTAGTAGGGGTTGGAGTCGTCAGGGTCGTATGCGGGGTTCATTTTCTATATCCCTCGTAGGGCGTCTTGTTGTTCTCTGGGCGCACAACCTCACACGTCAGCTCGTGCCCATACCTGTTACCCTCACCAGGCAGCCTCCTGTAACTGTAATTACCGAAGTAGTCACGTAGCATTATGAAATCCCAGCCCTCTTTGTTTGCCAGACTTTGTGCCTCTGCTCGCATCGCCTCGTAATTATCAGGCATCCCGTTCCTCCGTTAGGTGATACAGTTACACATAGCAATACGCAGGCCACGTGCCTCCACTGCTGATTCAAATAGTTTACGCGTGACAGCCATGGGTAGTGTGTGACACGTGGGTGTCTTTTATAGTACAACCTAGGCATGCGTCACACTCCGCTCGTCCTTGTTCTCTACTGCCTGACAGGTGCCCTGCCGGCCTATGCTGAGCCGTGCCTGACTGAGTGTGGGATGATGTCACTTACCGACACGTGTCAAGATTTGAAGGATTACGAGAAGTACATCATCAAAGAGATGCCCAACCACGTTGCTGGTATCACCTCAGAGCAGGCGTGTACCGCACTGAAAGGGTGGGGCATTCTCGTACATCCTCCGGACGAAGCGTGCGGTGGAGATGCCTGGCTGCTCTCTCACTGGCTGTGTGTTTACGGGTACACAGACAGGCATCAGAAAATCATATGGCTCGTGTCATCCAACTGGCACATGAGCTCTCTCGCACACGAGATTATTCACGCGCTGGATATCGAGTTCACAGGTGACGCGGGGCACTGCAACTGGGCAGCTCGGGGCGTGCATAGGTTCCTGCGCGCGGTGGCGCGTGTCACGAAGGATACGCCGCCAGAGGATGAGTGCCCTGAGGTCAGTGCTCAGCAAACTCAAGCTCAGTGACTTCAAACACCGAGTCGATGAGTTCACCATCTATGCGCATTGCCACTCTGTAGGCCAGTGCAAGGTCCGGCTGGAATGCTATGACCTTTCCAACGAGGCCCTTAAAGGAGCTGTCGTGCGCTGTGATGCGCACGTTATCACCTACCTCATACTTGATGGGCGAGCGCATGAGCAGGTGCACATCCGTCTCAAGTCCTTCGAGCGTCCCAGTGTTGTCGATGAAGTGCGTAACATACTGCGCGAAATCAACAGAGCGCATCTCTGTCTCAGATGCGTGCTTGGACTGCGCTCCCTCAAGCGTTCCGTAGTTGCGCGTGATGAGCCACACCTCAGCACCAAGCACGCGCAGTGCTTTCGCCTCGTTAACGAAACGGCAATCTGTGATGACAACGACACCGTGCCCGCTCTCTTCAGCTGTGCGGACAGCAAGACGAACCCAGGTGTCCTCGTAGCACATGCGCCCCCACTCAGTGCCGAGCTGCTGCAGAGCGAAACGCGGCGTGAGGTAACACGGCGTGGCATCGCGGAGCATTGCCCACTTCCCACAACAGGCGCAGTAACCGTCATTCAACGGGCCGTGTCTACGCGGATAGCGCGTATCCGGAGCGTTGCGCATCTCGGATGGTCCATATAGCTGGTCGTCAGTGAACGCGTATACGTCACGCGCGAACGCCTTCATAGGCTGAGCCAGGCTCATTGTGAAGACGTCGGTGCCCGCCGCGTTCGCGATGAAGGCCCCGACGGTGCTCTTGCCGCTACCTGCTGTGCCAGCCAGTGCGATTATACGCGCCATGGCTGAGCCTCCGATGCGCCCCACAGCCATGAAGCAGGGCCGCGTTTACCCTGTCGCGTCAGGCGCACCCGATAGATAACACCCTCGGTGAACAGTGCGCGCACCAGTCTGTAGGCTGCCATGCGTGAGCAGCTCAGTGCGGCGGCCAGCTGCGTTGCTGTCATGTCTTTCTTGCTCAGTTTCCTGAGCGCCTTCTCTTTGTCTGTCATTTTAATCCCCGTTCAGTTGCAATGAGCTGTGTTTAAATAGTGCGTCAACGTCAGCGTACGAGCGAGCCAGTATGTAGATGCCTCCAACTGCCTCGAACTTCTCCTGAAAGCGTTTCTGTTCTGGGCTCTGTTTACCCTTGGCTGACTTGCACTCAATACCGATGAACCGTCCTCCCCAGCAAACCAGCACGTCAGGCGACCCCTTCAAACCCCAGGTGAGCCATCTCCCGTTAACATGGCCAGCTCCCGTATTGTTTCGCCAATACACCAGGGGCTCGCCCCGTATCTTCCAGATAGTCAGCGTAGTCATAACGTCCGAGAGTACGTCAGACTCTCGCGATACCGAGCGAGCAGGCTTCTTGTCATATCGAGCCATTGTGCCTTTACGTCGCGCCATGATGACTCCTTGATAGTGAAGTGCGGGTAAGCCGTTGCTGGTATATTCCAATTAACTGCCGACGGGGCCATTATGTCGCGCCGTTCAGTAGCCAGCATGCGCAGGTCAACGGTGCGCACGTCATCGCTGTATACATGAGGCGTGATGTCAGAGACTCCAAGTGTAGACAGCACTACTTGAGTGTGCTGCCTCTCAATCTCCTGCCAAGACACAGGTGTCTTGTCTTTCTCGGGGCAGATGGTGACGCAGCTTTTAATAGGCGCCGCGATATCTGGGAGGTACGCTTCCGATACTTCATGCAGCATAAACGCCAACTTCTGTGTCGGGTCAGTGAGCTGTTCAGCTCCGAGAAGACAGTGCTGCGCTACGCTGTAGTGAAACTCACAGTGCCCAGTGAAACGGCATTTCAGCGATAGCGCATGAGCTATATCTTCCAAGCTAACCTGCAGCGGCTTTAACTCGCAGGGTGTCACGCCTATTCCTGAGTAGCTCTGTATAACGGTCATGAGTTCAAGTCCCTTTCCATCTGCTCTCTGTCAGGCTTCCATGCCCAGTCATCCGGCCACCATGGGCGCAGCTTGCCTTCCTTAGTGAACACGGTTTCTGCCCCCTTGAACCATCGGCGACACGCCGCAGGCTCCATCTTGATTTCTACGTCGGGCACGAACTCCTTCATGCCTAGGATGCCGAGGCGCGCTTGCTCCGCGCCGCACTCGTGCAGGTATTCCTCATCGACCTCGCACAGCGTCTCGTCGTGAATGAATATGACGAGGCGTGAGCGGTTGTAGAGCACGCTCGAGGGGTTGTTGTACTGAGCATTACACAACAACCAGGCTGCATGCTTGGCGCCTTGAGCTGCGAGGTTCTGAAAGTAGTGGTTTGAACAGGAGTTGGCCTGAGTGTTGAGGCGCTTCATCCCTGTTCCGAACGACACCATGGGTATTCCGTAATCCTGAGCCTCGCGCGACGCCGCCACGGTGGCTTTATGGTACGCCCGCATTCCGGTGAATTCGGAGTACCACAGCTCCCCGAGGTCATCAGCAATCTGAAGGCACTTGGCGCACGTCGGTGGTATTGACCTGCGCTTGTACTCCGTCACACGCTCGTTTGTGTAGCACTGCCCACGCTCAGTCACACCCGCTCCCTCACAGAAAATGACTCCGTCTTTACGTGCGGTGATGCACATCTTCGGTGCACCCATGAGGCCGCCCTTACCGAAATTAATAGGCTTGGCGGATTTGCGCAGGTCTTTGAAAGACTTGTCACCAGCCTTGTACAGCGCAAGGCCTTCTTCATACGAGAGCCCGATGAACCTGGCCGCGAGTTTAACGTGGAGGTCTTGCCCAGCATTGATGGCGTCGCGCATCTCAGAGCCGAAACCCATGGTGTAACAGACCTGGGCGAGAGTAGCCATCTCAAGCGCGGAGTAATCGCAGCTGACAAACACCTTGCCGGGGCGTGCGACGAAGCACTCACGCACTCGACCACCGCGTGGCATCTGCTGCATGTTAGGTTTGTAGTACGACGTTCGCTGCGTGGCTTTCGTTGAATCAAACCCAGCGTTGACCGGAACCTGAGTGCCTTGTTCAAGAACGTTGACGAAAGCAGATAGCAGTTTCTCATTCGCTCCGGCATCCGCGTACTCCTCAAGCACCTCGTTACCAGATTCATAAAGAGTGTCGCGTGATGTCGAGACATCATCGCCATCAGTGCGCGGAGGCTCGCCCATATACGCCGCTGACACGAGGGTTTTTAATAGCTTGGTGTCAGTAGCGAAACGCACGGTCCTACCTTCAGCCAGCGAGTTCAGCACTTTCTTCAAGTCGCGATGGCGGGCAGCAGCCCATGGGGCATCCGGTGGTATCTCAGCCAAGCGCAGAGTACACCACTCTGGCGTGATGAGGGGGTCTGCGCGTTCGTACTCCCCTTTCTTCTTATTGCAGGGGCGCACACGCACGATCCCTTCACGAAAGAAGCGCTCACGTGATGCTTCGTGGTGTCTAATAATACCAGCCACGACTTCTGACACCATCGCCCCGTCAGTGCGTATCCCCCAGATAGAAGCAAGCTGCAACAGCCACGCGGCTCGGACTTCCTGAGTAATACATTGCAGGTTCTCGCGGTCCTCAGCAATCTGGAGTTGCAGGAGCTGCAGCGTGCCAGCCGCGTCACGGCGTGGATAGTCGATGGCGTCTGGAGGCCACTCACTGAGCGGAACACCGTCAAGCTCAGCGTAACGCATACGCCAGCCGTCTTCTTTCTCTGCAGAACGGTCACGCCCAAAATGCTTCATCTCGAGCGCAGCGAGTGAGTAACTCTCGCGCCCGTCTTCCATCTCACTTACGGCGTTGTCGTGCAGTTTCTCGAGAATGGCTGTGTCTAGAATGCGCGCATCAGCGGAAAGCGCCTTGAAGATAAGAGGCACCATTGACGGGTCACGCGCAGCGGCGTTGCCCAGGTCATACACGATGTTTGCTCCGCCGATTACCGCGTTATCGGAAGCCAGTAATTCTCGCAGTAACTCCATGCCGTCGTCAGGAGTCAGCACGCGCCCGTGTGGGTGCTCAGCTGATGCGTGGGAGAAGCACACGATGGGCGGCGCGGCGAGGCCGGGCTGCTTGAGGTGCGTCTCAGTGTCAATGGCGTGGAGTGTCTTCATGGCGGAGCTCAGCTGTTGAAACAGAACACCAGTCGCACGTCCTCTACCGGAGCCAGCTCACAGAGTGCGTTAACTTTCATGCGCAGGAACGCAAGGGCCTTCTGCGACTCTTTGCCGTCGTAGTAATCGAGCACCTCTTGAGCAGTCACCCACGAGAACGAGTGATTACCAGTCTTCACCCGGTTCTTGTACTCTATAGCCCACTCGAGTGACAGCACTTTAGGAATACCGCGAGGCTCAGCAATCGGCTCGAACTCAACGCCTCGTACGCCAGCGAGTATGCCGAAAATGGCATAATCACGCCGAGGGTAGAGGTTGCCCGTTGGCACAATCGCCCACGTGTCAGACTCAGCATCGTACAACTCTGCGCGCATGTAGATATCACAGCCCATAGAAAACCCCCGTGAAAGAAAGGCACCCCCGTTAGGAGGTGCCCCGAACTGTGTCACTTCGCATTAGAGCTTAGCTGCGCGCTCCGCAATCTCTTCAGGTGTCTGGGGGATATGGTCCCACGCCACGAGAGTGATCTTCTTTCCTGACTTGCGTGCGGTCTTCTCATACGTACGGTACGCGATGTTAACACCCTTCATCGGGTTCTCGTTACGGTCGACTGCGCTCTCGAACAGCAGAGCACTCTCTTCGCTTGGACCCCATTCACCCTTCACAGGCGTTCCAATCTTCAACTCGAGCTCGCGCAGCATCTTGGGGTCTTTCTTAATGGAAGCCGCTCTGTCTGCTGCGGATGCTGCGATAGACGCTTCAGTCTCGCCCATGAGCGTGACAAGAAATGTATACACATCATCCCAAAACATCTCTTCAAAATCGCCCATCGTCTTCAGCCACGTGACCTGTGTGCCTGGCCTGTTACCTGCGGGCTTCGCCTTACCGTTCTCGTCTTGAACACCCTCGTAAGGGTCACAGCTCTGAACTACAAACTCAGCCACGAACGTTGTTCCGTTGAAGAACTCTGGTTTCGTTCCGAACTTAAGCGCCTTAACTGTCACAACCCCTTGCCCCGGGTTGATGTGGTTGCCGCCTGATTTCAACTTAGCCTGTGCAAATCTGGATGCTGCTGAACTCATGGTGTCTTCGCTTTCTGTTAGGTGCTGCGTTAGTTTCACTTCACTTCAACTTGCTATTTCAGTTTGTAGTACTCCAACAGCGCCGAATAAATACGGCGTGTCAGCTTTACATCCTCCTCTGCAGAATGCACAGAGGACCTGGTCTGTTTGAAGAACTTACACAGTGAATCCAGTGAGAGTTTTTCAATCAGCCCCCCTTGGTACAATGGCCACGCCAGCGACACTGTGTCGACTGAGTGGTAGTCCCATGAAGGCTGCACCCCCTCCGCTACAAAGGCAGCCTCCATGAAAGCTTCATCAAACTTAACGTTGTGCCCTACAAGCACAGCTCCTTTAGACAAGTCGTCGATGGCTACGACCATCTCACCCCGCGTGACTGTACCCTGCAAACGCCAACGGTCGAACGAGTAGCCATTAACACCAAGCGCCTCTGTCGTGGCATCGCTCAGCCTCTCAGGGTGCACGTAGAACGTGCGTGCTCCGAGGACCATCTTGTTCGTTTCGTCAGTCAGTGTGCATGATACAGAAACAATCTCATGCTTATGTGGGTCCAGCCCTGTAGTTTCGCAGTCGAAGAATAGTAGGTTCAAACGCCCCTCATGTTGGTTAGCACATATACGTGTACACATGCCGCGAGTGTGTAAAGCACCGCAGCCCACTTGATGGCCCATCGGCAAACCAGCCCACGAAATCCGCCATGTGCTGCCCACGTAATGAACGTAATGAGCGCAATCTCGACGGCGACAATTTTCAACCCTGCGAACACCTCGGGTGCCCAGAGCAGTCGTGTGAGCAGTGGGTTTGCCTCAATACTGATTCCCAGCTTGCGCACCTCGTACATCGTGGCCATCGCGTCAAACACATTCAGCCAACTGATTATCAGAGCCAGAAATCTCATGCCTTGCCCCGCTTCATCAAGAGCACAAATTCAGCCGAGTTAATCTCTGGCACGGGCGGCGGTGGCTCGGGTAAATACTCCCCTGAGCTGAACTTCTTCCACGGAGACACCGGCACGACTGGGCGCTGTCTAAGGTTGTCCCAAATAGCGTAAGCCAGTGCGGCCGCCACAAGAGATATGATGAGTGCAGTGACGAGCCAGCTCATTCTGCACCATCCTTCAATAGGTAGTTCGTGATTACGTAAACGTAGTTGCACACAACAGCAATACCCAACAGCGCGCCGGCGAGAATCATTTCCCCTCCCCGATGAGTGTGAGCACAATGCCGAGGGCCAGGCCGAGCAGCGCCAGAAACGCAAAGAGCGACATCATACCGTGCCGTCCATCTTCGTGATGAAAAACAACGTGACTACAGCGCCGATACCGACCCCAATAAAGAACGTTACAAAGTCAACCATGTGCAGCTCCCTTGCTCAAATAACAGTATCAATACAGTTTCACCACGTCAAGCCTATTTTTTCAGCGTACAGTAAACGCTCGTTTTTACGCGTCGACTCATAGGTAAACCGCGCCTCCTCAACGGCATACTCGAGCGGCGCAGTGAACTCACTGGTGTGGGTGTAGAGGTCCACTGTCACCACAGTCTGCGCCTGCCCCGCTCGGTGGTGACGAGCCAGCAGCTGCTCCCACTGCCCCTGCGGGTTCGCAATCAACGCCCGACAAAATTGCTGCATGTTCTTGCCAGTCGCATGCGCGTCGATGCTACACAGAATCGTGCGGTCACCCCGCTCCTCACTCTCAGGGTGCGTCCCGCCGTCATACAACGGGAACCTGCTCAGCTCGGCCAGACGTTTCGCGAACGCTACGTGTGAGTACCAGATGCAACCGGGGCCGTTGTCGCGAGCCCACTGCATGGCGTCTTCAACGAGATAGTCATCGAGCCACACCGTCTCCTGCACAGGCACCACGTGAGTCTGAATGTCCCTCCACTCCTCCCAGTTGCGTGAGTGCCATACAGGCAGCGGGCCTGCGTACCCAGATGCTGCACGCTCTGCAGCTCGCTGCAGTAGCTCAGGCGAGTCCAGCATAGGCATGCGATCAGCCTCCATACGCTCACGCACCTCGCGGTGCCACTTCTTACGCGCCGCATACCATGAGAGGATGAGCTCCTCAGACTCACCACGGGGGAACGTAGTGCGGTAGTAGAAGCCACACACCAGCTGTGAGCAACAGGCCGCTATCTCAGCCGGGTCCTCGAGCGGCTCATCGCCAGGCGTCTCCTTCTCACGCCGCGCGCGCGCGACAGCCTTGCGCAGCGCTTCGGGCATGCTCTTTGGCTTACGCGCGCGCAACACCAGCTTAACCGGCAGGCTAGCCGCCTCTGTCGTAATGACACCCTCTGTCTCAATGAGCCGCCTGCAATAGCCAGCGCGGACACTCTCGCCCTCGGTGGTGAGCTTCATCAACGCACCGGGTGGTGTGGGAGGCCCTTCGATGGGGCGCAGCGGGTCGAGACACCCCGCCCACTCTTTGGCCACGCCTGGGTCAAGCGGTGTAGGTGACAGCTGACCCAACGCGAGCGCATTCAGGTGCACGTAGTCCATGATGGAGCGCTTCGCCAGCGTGCCTGAGTGAGTGCACAGCCGCGCGCGCTGCCCCTTACGCTCGGCTTCGTCATAGTAATACAAGAACCGCCCGCCACGAACTCCGAACGGGTCTTTCAGATTGTGCCCCTCGTCAGCAATGATGAGGTTTGGACGAGCCTCCATCAAGTATGTAGTTGTAGATTCGTGTGACAGCTTACTATATGTAAGAACCTCGAGCGTGGGGCGGTTAGGCACAAACGGGGGCGGCCCTCCAGCCAGGTTAGGCAGTGTGAAGTGCTGTCTCCACAAATCGTAGTCGTTGAGCGTCTGCTTCATGAGCTTTGCCTCAATCAGTAGCACCGCGCGCTTACAGTCAGTAAACACCATAGGCAATAGGAAGTTGATTCCGGTTTTGCCCCCGCCAGCTTCAATGTGGCCAACCGCACCCCCCGTCTCGGCTGCCTCGTAGAGGTACCACCCCTGAATAGGCAACAGGTGAGTGATGCACGGGTTCATGACACCAGGGCGCAGTTCAGCGCAGCGGCACACGGGGTTGTCACGTCTGAGCCGCGCGGTCATCACAGCGGCCATGCGCAGCTGTTCTGTGTCTGAGGGTATCGGGCGACGGGGCAGAGCGAGCACGCGTTGCAGCTCATCTGAGTCGCTGACCGGTACACGGCCGTATTTATCAGCCGCGTATGTCTCACGCGTACGGCTGCTCGCGGCAACGAATGCCGTTGGCTTTACCAGAGTTGTGAATAGTCCCATTGTGCCCTCGAGGTGCGCGCGGTGACTACGCCTTGAACCTGGGTAGCTGTTCCGGGATGGGACCTGTCTCAAGTTCAACTGAATCCAGCGCGCGATACAGCCTCTCAATGCCCTCGGGCTGCAGCACATCTTCGATGTTGAACGCACTCATCAGCAGTCTTCCAGCACTGTGGATGACGATGCTCTCGAGTGCACCGTCTGTCGTTTCCCCAGCCGCTGCGCGTGCCTTAACCCAGGCGTTAGTTGCACCTGCAATTCTACCCATGCACTCGCGAATCAACTCGCTCAGCGCGTCTGTAGGCACTCCGTCGGCGTCACTCATCGGCCGCCTCCCGAAGGTCATACGCGTGGCTGACTTCGCGAGCGCCTCTATCAAACGCCCACTGCGCCAGCGTGCGCGCCCTCGTGCACGTGGCTACTTCTGCCCCCTGCACACTGAGCGTGTAGACCCCGTCACTGAGCTCAATCTTTGTAAACGCCTGGCTCATATCTGCCTTACCCGTCACAGTCACCGTAGTTTTCGCTTTCAATTGAGCTCCTCTTCTTTCAGTGCGCGCATTGACGTCACAGCATAGTAACAGCTCTCACAATAACTTCGGGCATCACCCGGGTGCATGCAGCACTCGTAATGTAAAGGCTTTTTACACCCGTCGCACACTGTGCAGTTCTTGCGGTCTGACTCCAGCAGGTGTTCATCACAATCCGCGCACCTCACCCGCGCACCACGTGGCCTGGGGGCAGCAGTGCGCTCAACGCTGTGGCGACGACCTCGTTACGCTCGTCTGTATCAACGATGTAGTGACCTGCGGGTGGTGGGTTCTCACGAGCCGCGTCAGACAGGTATGCTTTCCATTTACCGAATCCGAATTCAGTGGACGACTCACCGCGCAAATCATCAATCACACGCTGTGCGAGGTTCGCGATGATGCGCTCGAGGCCTCTCACGTACGTGTGTAGCGTCTGCGTGGCAACGCCCTGTGGGGCACAGCGGAAGTACAAGAACACCCCCGTGTTAACGGCTGGCTCAGGTGGTGTGTCTGAGCTCTTCGGGGCATCCGACAGCACTGGCGCTTCGTGCGCTGGCTGTGCCTTGGCCTTCGGTGCTTTCTGTTTAGGCGCGGGGGGCGCTGGCTTCGGTGTGGGTGGCTGAGCCTGTGCCTCCACCCCTCTGCTA
>Ga0209476_10000134_pt1 | contig 49698 bp, 39 predicted proteins | sample KloWWTrecipitate_FD_187179 | JGI IMG/M metagenome (GOLD analysis project Ga0209476, IMG submission 187179) | Active sludge microbial communities from Klosterneuburg, Austria, studying microevolution and ecology of nitrifiers - Klosterneuburg... | ecosystem: Engineered > WWTP > Aerobic digester... | reverse complement strand
GAGTTCCCCCCAGACAACGACATTTTTGAAGAACCGCCTTTCGATCCCGGATTTGAAGTTTTCGACACACCGCCGATCAACGTTGCTCCGATTGCTCCGACGCGGGAAGTTAGATCCGATCCGTCCAAAATGCCTGTGCGGCGGTTGCCGCCACCCACCGCGGACGAACTCGCACATTTCGACGATAAGAATCTTGATGCTTACTACGAGTTCAAACTACAGGTGACCGGCGACGATCTGCTTCCGATCCGTCAAAAATCGGAAATTATTAAAGCTTTATTGGATGAAGAAACGGTGATTCCCCGACAAATCCCGCGTCCGGTAACGGCACCGAAGATCGCGGCGGCGGTGGCCTATGACCTCAGCGATATGATGTCAACTGTCGAAGACGATATTTCGCCCTCAGAAATGCCAAAGTTGGGAGTTAGCCCAACCGACGACGAACTCCAGGCTTACGCAGCAGTCCATCCCGCTGTGCGTCGAGTTGTAAATGTTTTTCGCGGCAAGATCGTCGAAGTGAGTGACAATCGTCCGAAACCCCGAACATAGCTCGGGCACCCATCGTATTATTTTGATATAGTTATTGGGATCGTTACATATTGAATGAGAAGAACCTCTTTAATTGATCGGATCGGCTTATTCGGGGCTGTTTTGGTTTTGTTTTGTGCGGCTATTCCTGCATTTGGCCAGGACCAACCGTGGTCGCAAAACACTTCACCATTGCCGGCCCCTACCGGATTTGTCAATGATTATGCCGGTGTCATAGACGCCGTGACCAAACAACAACTCGAAAGCAAACTCAAACAATTTAAGGAGACTACCTCACCGTCAGTCGAGATCGCGGTAGTGACGGTTAAGTCGACCGGTGATCGAGCGATCGTTGATTATTCGCTGGCTGTTGCTCGCGGATGGAAGATCGGATCAAAACTCGACGACAACCCAAGTGCCCTTTTGCTCGTCGCCGTAGATGACCGAAAGTACTTCACGCAGATCAGTAAGGACCTCGAGGATGAACTCCCGGATGGGGTTGCGGGCAGCCTACAGCGTCAATATTTAGTACCTGAATTCCGAAAAGGCAATTACGGAAAAGGTATTGCGGATACGATCGACGCATATATTGAGACGATCAGAAACAAGGGAAATGCACCTGTACAAAAGCCGGGTGCGACGCCGACAGCGTCACGCGGAGGCGACGGATCGCCCGGCGGCACTTTGTTTTGCTGTCTGATGGTCATAATTCTTTTCATAATCGTTGTCGTCGCTTCGCGCGGAAAGGGCGGTCCGACCAAGGGCGATAAAGGGCGTTGGGGCGGAGGCGGATTTGGCGGAGGCGGCGGAGGCGGATCGGGTGCCTTGCCGTGGATCATAGGAAGTATCCTTAGCGGTGGCTCAGGTGGATCTTCGTCTTCGTCAGGTGACTGGGGTTCGTCATCGGGCGGCAGTGATTGGGGCGGATTCGGCGGCGGCGGTGATTTCGGCGGCGGCGGGTCCGGAGGAGATTGGTAGAAGATGAAGCAGCACTTTCAGGCATTTATTGACGATCTGGTATCGACCCACGGCAGCAACCTGGCCTCGGTCATTCTCTACGGTTCTGCGGCGGCAGGTGACTTCGTCCCTCGTCAATCGGATTTCAATATTCTTATCGCATTGAAAAAGATCGGTCCCGAGGAACTTCGCAGTGCTCACGGGTGCGTACGTGAATGGCGGCGAATGGGAAACCCTGTTCCTGTATATTTCACCGTCTCGGAATTGCAGAACGCGGCGGACGTCTTCCCGATCGAGTTTTACCAGATGAGTATCGCCCACAAAGTGCTTTATGGTACCGACGTGCTGGCAGGACTTAACATATCTGACAAATTTCTGCGGCATCAGGCCGAGTACGAGCTTCGCTCAAAACTCATCCAGCTTCGACGACAGTATATACCAGCGTCGATGTCGGTCGAGGGCCTCACGGCACTAATGGCCGAAAGTCTTTCGAGCTTTGCTGCTCTATTTCGTGCCGTATTGATCATCAAGGGAGTAAACCCGCCGGTCACAAAACACGAGATCGTTGAAATGACGGCTCAGCACCTCGGCGTAGACATTACGCCGTTTGAGAAAATATTCAATATCCGTGAAAATAATGCAGCCGGAACATTGAATGAGATTTCTGCAAACGCCCTCTTTGGCGAATATATGGAGCAGATCGAGAAAGTAATCGACGCAGTGGACGCCGCCGGACAGTGACAAACCGCGGTTTATTGGCAAATTTATCACTATCAGGAGATCTAATATGAAAAGAGCGATTTTATTATCAATAGTTTTGTTTGCGGCATTCGGCCTCAGCGGATGCAGTTACAATGACCTTACGGCTAAGCAGCAGCAGATCAAGGGCAAATGGGCGAACGTCGAAAGTGCGCTCCAAAGACGTGCTGACCTCATCCCCAATCTAGTCGAAACCGCCAAAATGGCGGGTATTCAAGAGCAGGAAGTATTCGGCCAGATAGCAGATGCCCGTTCGCGTCTATTGAATGCAACCGGCGCGGCACCGACGACGCCAGGAGGCGACAAAACACCGGAGCAAAAGCAGGCAGTGATCGACGCCAACAACAGTTTCGGCGGCACTATCGGACGCCTTTTGAGTCTTCAGGAAAACTATCCCGTGTTGCGATCGAACGAAGCATTTATGAAGGTGCAGGATGAGCTTTCGGGTACGGAAAATCGGATCAACACTGCTCGCTTGGATTTTAACGATGCAGTTACGTCCTATAACACCACTCGCAACTCGTTTCCGGCCGTGCTCACCGCAGGCTTGCTTGGCTTTAAGGAAGAACCATTTTTCCAAGCTGACCCGGCAGCCAAGACTGCTCCGAGCGTAGGTGATGCTAATTCAATGCGTAAGACGCAACCTGCGGCACCCGTTGCTCCACCCGTACCGGCGGCACCGGTAGCACCGGTGAACGCGGCACCGACTAAGCCGTAGTTGACTTGTGCTCAGATCAAGAAAGGACACGAAACAGATCGGGATCATCCCACCTTGTTTCGTGTCCTTTTAATTAGTTTTGACGTGACCGGCTAAAATCCTCTTGAATTACACATCGAGCAATGATCGCAGGGCTTGTTTCCGGGTTCAAAACCGCAAGTCGCCCCGTCTGGTTCATTTGCGAATACAGTATCCGCCAACGCTTCGAGCATTTTGAGTTTTTGCAGGCTTGGGTGCTTCTGGGCAGAAAGTAACGATCGTCGTTGGTCGTTCGAATGTGAAGACTCCAGTGCGTCGAGGCGTCCGTTTATCGTATCGAGTAATGTTCTGATCGCTGCGAGGTCGCTCGGATTCGAGTCGGCAGTGATAAGTTGGGCGATCTGTGAAGCCAGGTCTTTGATATTGCCGCTTTCCATTTCCAAAACTATTTAGTAACTCCCGGCAAAAGATCAATGTAGTCCACAACCCCAACTATCGCCGAATCAATTGCGGCACCGGCCTGGCCCGTGGACGCGGTCGATGCTCCCCAACCTTCCTGAACGATTATTACCGTGTCACCCTCGCCGGCATTGACAGAGTCCAGAGCGATGCAAGTGTACTCCATATCTTCGCCCTCCGGAGTGATCTGGCGGCAAAGCATTATACGCGTGCCCTCGTAACGCTGATTTTTCTGCGTTGCGACGACGTTGCCGATAACCCTTGCCAAAAGCATTTAATTTATCTATCCCTGAAAAACGTGGGCCTCAGAATCGATGATCCCGACGATCGTACAGTCAGTCGGCGTCTCGTCGCGTTTGAATGGAAACGAAGCCTCTTTTCCGCGACACCAAAAGACCAACTCACCCGTACCGGCACCGACGGCATCAAGTGCGATCATCGGCGAACCCTTTGGGTTGAGATCCGCATCCAGCGTCTGCACGATCAGCATCTTTCGGCCCTCGAGCGTCTGATTTTTGACAGACGAGACAACGGTTCCGATTACACGAGCGATCTGCATTTAAGTATTAACGAGGAATCTGTAGAATTACTTCCCGGCGGCGGTAAAATCGATCTCATCGATCACGCCGATGATGGCCGCATCGACCGGACAATCTTTGTTGCCCTCAGCGAGTCTCGCCGATGAACCGGAAACCACCATCACCTTTTCGTGGTAACCCGCACCGACAGTATCGACCGCCACCGTGTAGCCGCTCTGATCCGAGCCATCCAAATTGATGGGCTTAACAATGAGCAATTTCTTGCCCAATAGCCGTTCATCTTTCTGTGTGGACACAACAGTGCCTAAAATGCGTGCGATTATCATTTGTGCGTTGCTGGTTGCCCGCAGTTGCGATAGATTTCACCGTCGAACCGCAATCAATTACTTTTTGACGATCGGTAAAGTTTCGTCGACGCTTGCGTGCGGACGCGGGATAACGTGAACGCTCACAAGTTCACCGACGCGTCTGGCGGCTGCCGCCCCGGCATCAGTTGCCGCTTTTACAGCGGCGACATCTCCGCGGACGATCGCAGTGACAAATCCGGCTCCGATCTTTTCGTATCCGACGAGCTGTACGTTGGCAGCTTTGACCATTGCGTCGGCCGCTTCGATCATTGCCACGAGGCCCTTACATTCAACCATTCCCAATGCTTCTTGCATTTAGTTTTGCTCCTAAAATTACTTGTAGAACTCTACGTTTTGTTAAGTCTAACTCAAGTTGGCCGCTTGGCTCAAAAGCTCTATCAATTCTTCTCGCGTCAGCGACACTTTCGCACCATTTCCGCCTGTCTCTACGTTCGGCTCACTCTTAGAACCGCACACGATCCCATTGTCATGTAGATACCCGCACGACTGACATCGTGCGGCATCGGTCAGGTATCCGGCTTTCTCTCGGATGTTAATAAGCTTTTCGATAGCGTCGGCCGGCAGATCGACGGCGCCCCCGAGTGTTTTGGCGAGTATCGCGATCTTGGCCGTGTGTTCGAGAGTCTCCAGGCGGTCAAACGCCTGCCAGAGGTCTTCGCCGTATGCGACCGCACCGTGGTTTGCCATCAGAAGTGCATTGTGGTGTTCGACATACGGTTTCATAGCCTCGGTCAACTCATTTGTGGACGGTGTACCGTAATCGGTCAAGGGCACACAACCGAGAGTCAGTATGACTTCCGAAAGAATCGGCTTGTCGATCGCAAGGCCCGCGACGGCAAAGGCGGTTCCGTGCGGCGGATGAGCGTGACATACGGCTTTTATATCCGGACGCATCTTGTAGATCAGCAGGTGCATCGCGAGTTCCGAGGATGCCTTTTTGTCAGTCAGCGGCTTGCCGTCCATATCGGTCAGAGCCAGACAATCCTCCGTCATTCGTCCTTTGCACGTCATCGTCGGAGTCGCAAGTACCGTATCGTTATCAAGCCGAAAACTTACGTTGCCGTCCGAGGACACAACGTAGCTTCGTTCGTAAAGTAATTTGCCGATCTCAACGATCAGTTTTCTAGCCTGAGATTCGTCCATAAACAAGGAATCCACAGATTAACATAACAACTCGGTGCCAGTTAACCTGTGGAATCGAATATCGAAAATTCTAACGGTGAACGTGATGTGTCGCCGGCGGGGGAACGTGGCCGAGTGGCAACTCTTCCATACTCCTCAAATCCGCATCCGTTGAAACTGCCGGCAGATCTTGCTGAAGTTCTCGGATCTGGCTCTTCAATTCAAAGTTCTCCTGCCGAAGTTGCTCCATTTCGACACGTATCTGGCGTTTATATTCCCGATTCATTCCCCTATGGCGGTTGCCGAATCGTCCGCCGCCGATAGTTACGAAAAAGCTCGCAATAAACAGCCCCAACGAGAAAGCCCCGATGAACGGCACAATACGTTTAATAAATCCCTTCGTGTCCATTTAATTAAAACCTCAATACTACTATTCGATCACTATAAAGGAAATACGTCGGCATCACCCGATCGGATTCAAAAAAAGACGGTTAACACACAACCGTGGCGGATACCGTAAAACACCAAAGCTATTCAATGGACGACATCCGCTACATCTATCATATAACTTCGAACGGCTCGTGAAAAGCCTTTTTCATCGCGCACCTAAATTTCACCAACATTCTTCATGATCTTGACCCGTCAGTGGTAAAGATCGGCACTACGGTAAAGTTCAAGGTTGCAAAATCATTTGTCGTAGTTAAATGACGCCCAAGTCTACAAACGCACCAATAATCACGACGCGTTGCTCACGATCAAGACTCGGAATAATAGTAAGATGATAGCGGAGCGACAATACGTTGTATCAAAGAAGACGAGTCGTACAAGGCCGAGGACTCATCGACGGGTAGACCGATCAAACTCGAAAAACGCTAACTGCATCGTTGCCGATACCGATATTTTGATCTAAACTCAGCGTTTTACCGAGCAATACACAATGATCGCTTACCTGTCCGGCAAACTCTTAGAAAAGCACGCTAATACTGTGATCATCGACGTCGGCGGCGTCGGGTACGAGGTCTCGATCCCGTTGTCCACCTTTTACGAGTTGGGTGATATCGGTACCGAAATTAGTTTGCGGATCTTTACACACGTCCGCGAAGACGCCATTCAGCTATTTGGGTTTAAGACGCTGCGCGAACGTGACCTTTACCTTCGTCTGATTTCAGTTCAAGGGATCGGTGCAAAATCAGGTATTACGATGCTGTCGGGAATGAGTGCGGACGAGATCATTCTGGCTCTTCGCACCGACGATCTGGCACGTCTGACATCGATCCCGGGAGTTGGACGCAAAACCGCCGAACGGCTTGTGATCGAACTCCGCGACAAGGTCGGCGAACTTGTGCAGGGCGGTAACTCTGCTTTGGATAACGTCAGCGGAGCTCAAATTCCGGCCGACGATATATTCGAGGACGCTGTCTCAGCACTCACCAACCTGGGGTATCAAAGGCCTTTGGCAGAAAAGTCTCTCAAACAAGCGGCACAGGAAGGCGTCGAAATGTCGGTTCAAAAACTGCTTCGTCGCGGCCTGCAAATTTTGGCAAAATAGACGCCCTCAAATGCTCGAGATCGCCCGACATCTACGCAACGACCTTGCTCGCCTTGACCACAAAGCACTTTTTGCACTGGTTTATGCCGCCATCGGGTTGACCTGTATCACATATTTCAAAAATCCCGACTACCTCGCAGCGATACTTGCGAATACGCGGTTTGCCGCGATTGGAGATGAGGCTGCACGTCCGACCGCCAACAATTTATACAGTCTGATCTGGTGGGTAGCGGTTTCGATGACCTTCTACTTTGTTATTCCCGTATTGTTCGTAAAATTCGTACAAAAGCGGAATTTGAGTGACATTGGGATCGCATTTGCCATCGAGAAAGGCTTCTTGAAACTACTTTTCTTTTGCATCGCTGTTATGTTGCCGATAGTTTACTGGATGTCGCTGACATCTAGTTTTTCGGGTAAATATCCCTTTCTTAAGGTCTATAACGGTGATCCATACCTTGGTTCGACACTGATCATCTGGGAACTCGTATATTTCCTGCAGTTTTTCGGACTGGAATTTTTCTTCAGGGGTTTTCTGGTTCATAGCCTAAAACCTTCGCTTGGTTTTTATTCGATCCTCGTGATGACAGTGCCGTACTGTATGATCCACTTTCAAAAACCGATGCCCGAGGCGTTTGCTGCCATTTTCGCCGGCATCTTTTTAGGATGGATCAGTTACAAGAACGGTACGATCTGGCTCGGGTTAGTACTTCACTGCACCGTTGCCTTCTCGATGGATATTTTGGCTTTGTACGCTAAAGGGCTATTATTTTGAAAGTGGATACACCTGAGGCAATAGACCTTCGCAATACCGGCTCAGACGAGGAGACTCAGTTTGACACATCACTGCGCCCGACGCAGTTGGGTGACTACATCGGACAAAAGAAGGTAAAAGAAAACCTTCGGGTGTTTATGAAAGCAGCCTTGAAACGCCGCGAAGCACTCGACCACATTCTGCTCTCCGGCCCGCCCGGACTCGGCAAAACCACTCTATCAAATATTGTCGCGAACGAAATGGGCGCGGCGCTCAAATCAACATCCGGCCCGATCATTGAAAAGGCAGGTGACCTGGCGGCGATCCTGACAAATCTGGACGAGGGCGATGTGCTATTCATCGACGAGATTCACCGCCTAAATCCTGCGATCGAGGAGATACTGTATCCCTCGATGGAGGATTACAGCCTCGATATTATGATCGGTCAAGGCACCGCCGCCCGCTCGATCAAACTCGAATTGCCGAAATTCACTTTGATCGGTGCGACCACACGACCGGGAATGTTGACGGCCCCGCTTCGGGGGCGATTTGGCATTGTCTTTCATCTTGATTTCTACGGCACCGAAGACCTGCAAACCATCTGCGAACGCTCAGCCGGAATTTTGAACGTCGAGATCGACGCGAGTGGATCGCTCGAGATAGCCCGCCGCGGGCGTGGAACGCCGAGGATCGTCAATCGTCTACTCCGGCGTGTTCGCGACTTTGCCGAGGTCGATCACGACGGTCGGATCAACGAGCACGTCGCCGGCGACGCTCTCGACCGAATGGAGGTCGACAGCTTTGGACTTGATGAGATCGACGCCAAATTGCTAAAGACCATCATTGAGAAGTTTGACGGCGGCCCGGTTGGCCTGAGCACGATCTCGGCCGCCATTCACGAAGAAAAAGAGTCGATCGAGGAGATCATCGAACCATATCTGCTCCAGATCGGTTTTCTGAATCGCACTCCGAGAGGTCGAACTGTCACCCGACGAGCCTACGAACATTTCCGAATTCCCCCGCCGCCGTCGGCGGGCATTGCTGCCGGATTGTTTGACGAATGATCATTTGCCCATATTTCTAAACTTCGACGGATCAAATATTGCCGATATAGATCGATTACGCGATAATTAGGTCATTATGAAAATGACTGCAATGATCGCCGTTACCATTCTGGTATTTGCTGCCTCAATTTCAGCTCAAAATCGGTTCGATGGATATAACGTTATCGTCGATGCCGCTCGGACGCACACAAAAGCGACTTGCGCGGTTCGATATGTACCGCCTGCGACGACCATTACGATCACTGACCTAAACCCATCGACAGCGATGAAGGTTTCGTCGTGCGGCGGTTCCGGGGCATCGCTGATACAAAAGACATCCACGACTGCACAAGTTCGTGCTGCCGACACCGACTACAAGTGGTGCTTTCAGGGCGAGGACAAGGCATATCGCATTTCATTTCAAGGCGATCAGTATTCGGGCCCAATAACCTATATCGTTGCCGCAAAATCCGATGAGCGGTCGCGCGGATTTTATAATATCCGCGATTTTGGTGCTGTCGGTGACGGCCAGACCGACGACACGATCGCGTTTAAGAGTGCGATGGCCGCGTTGGCTACGGATAATGGCGGCACGCTAACGATTCCCGACGGCGACTATGTGATCACCTCGCCGGTGACGGTCCCTTCCGGCGTGATCATTCAGGGAACGAACGGTCTCCATTCGATGGCATCGACCAGTGATCTGACTCGCAAGAACCCAGCCCGAATTACTCTACGCGGTGCAAAAACGTCGCTGTTCCGCATCGGAGAATGCACTGAAAACGTGTCATTCAGGGATATTGAGCTTTTTTCCCAAAGCAACGATGACACTAACGGCTTCGAAGCCTACGGTGCATTCATCTCATCCCAGGGCTTTAATTTTGATCGGGTCACATTTCAGAATTTCAATCGTGGCATTAACGCCTATGGACTACCGCAGACAAACCTCGCATGGCAATTTGACTACGTCAAGATCAACGCTTGTCGATTTATATTTAACCGGGACACAGGACTTTTTGTGAACTCCCGCAATACTGACTGGAAGATAACGGGTAGCCTTTTCGTCAATCCGCGAAAGCAGAACGGACAAAATGCCAACTCGATGCACTTTGAAAGGGTCGGAATGGTATTGATCGAGGACACCTTCAGCGGAGGCTTTTCAAACGCACTCGGCGGTACCTTTATCAACATACTCGATAGCGGAACAACGACGATCATCGGGTCGCAAGCCGAGGCGATGACCGCTTCGATCGTGTACAACGCTGTGGAAAATCCCAATGCGGGCGACTATTCTTATCCGATCACGATCGTTAACTCGATCTTTGAGGATCCGATCATTTTCAAGGCTCGCCGCACCCTCGTCTCAACCGGCAGTTTGTATGGAGCTAAGACGTGGTCGGCCGATAATCGCGTCCGCGTTTATTCGACCGGCGACCGATTCTGCTACGACGGCTACATTCTAGGTTGTCGCGGTTTAGGCAAGTCCAATTTTGATCGAGCTACCGTCGTCTTTATGACCGGCCAACCGTCGGAAGGCCAGGTCCAAGGCCACCCGACATTCTTTGGTACCGACGTCCAGTTCGGCTCCGGTGTCCAGTTCCCCGCAATGCCGGTCAACACTCTGCCCGCCGGCAAACCAAACGGAACAATGGTCTACTGCTCCGACTGCCGCCGCTCAACCACCCCCTGCCAAGGCAACGGTAACGGAGCCCCGGCAATGATGGCGGGGAATCAGTGGAGTTGTTTATAGTAGACACCTACAAGGACTGTCGCCAAATGCTCGGATTTGGATACATAGTTTACTTCTCCCCTGCAGAAAACCGGAGGTGAATATGTTTGTATTACGTAATCGATTGACGTTGCCTGATAAGTCTAGAAAGCGGGCATCATTCTGGGTCGTGCTTTTGCCGTTTGTCGCAATCGCTTTTTTTGCTACTACACTAATTGCCCAGAACACGCGCGCCATTAAGAAAAAACAGGTTGTTAAACCAACAATTTCGGGGCGCACGTCTGCAAACTCGAGCAAGATGAGGATAAAGGTTCGCAAGAACGATGTGTCTAGATTTGAGGTTCGAACAGGGACCCCTTCAAGTCCAGCGAGTTTCAATGACGACACTCGTTCGCTTTCGGACGAAGTCACAAACGAGATGAGACAGTTGTTCAATAGTCGCCCGGAATTTGAGTTCGAAACACCTAAAACGGGAAAGACAGAGATCGTACCAACAGACCGAACCTTGGCCAGGCCGGACATCATTCCGCTCGCGCCGATGCCGACCCCTGCACTTACCTTCAATGGGATGAATCTTACGGCAAACGGAGCAGGTTGGCCGCCCGATACGGTTGGCGATGTCGGGGTAAATCACTATATTCAAGCAGTAAACTCGTCAGTTCGAATCTTCAATAAGGCCGGCACGACACTGTCTACATTCACGTTTGCATCCTTATGGGCGGCAGCGGGATCGGGGACGCCTTGTGATACGGGCAATAAAGGCGACCCGACCGTTGTGCATGACCCGAACACCGGCAGGTTCGTCGTGGCCGACTTTGCATGGAGCAATACTAAGGACGGCCCCTACTACGAATGTGTAGCCGTATCAAAAACCAGCGATCCAGTCGTGGGTGGTTGGTGGCTTTATGCTATCCGATCAGATGACGCTACACATCCATGGCTACCGGATTATCCCAAAATGGGCATTTGGCGCGACGCACTATATATGGGCACCAATATGTTCGATTGCACAAATTCATCATGTTCGGCAGCGACGTACCAAGGGGCCCGAGCATACGCCTTCAATTTTGCAAAAATGGCAGCCGGACTAACTCTTACTGCCAATGATGTTCAGGTAGTAGATATGGGCTCCAGCCGATTTACCGTAATCCCTGCTAATTATCGCGGCACCCTGCCGCCGCCGAGTACTCCAGCCTACTTTGTGGGTGAATCAGGGTCGCTATACGCATTCGAAGTGTTCAAGTTTAGTGTTAATTTCACCACACCTGCACTTTCTACCTTCAGTGGACCGACAAATGTAACCCAGTCGAGTTACACGGTCGGGTCCGCCACCTCTCCAGTTCCGGCAGGGGGGAGCGGTTCGATCGAAACGCTTAACGAGCGGATGATGATGCAGGCACAATATCGAAATATCAGCGGCGTCGAGTCCGTGTGGGTTAACCATTCGACCGGCACGGCTTCCACCAGCACTCCGGTTAGCATTCAATGGGCCCAGATCAATGTTACAGGCGGCACTGTGGTAACAACTCCCGTCCAACAGCAAATTTTTAATAATGGAGCCGACGGCGTAAATAGGTTTATGGGATCTCTTGCAGTTGATCGATTAGGAAATATGGCGATCGGATATACTGCCGCCAGTTTGACGTTGGCTCCGGATATCAGATATGCAGGCCGGCTCGCGAGTGACACGCCGGGGACATTGCCGCAAAGTGAGGTCACATTGCTACCGTCCGTGGCTCGCAGTGTTCAAACGACCTATACGCGATGGGGTGATTACAGTTCTATGTCGGTGGACCCTGTGGATGATTGCACGTTTTGGTATACCAATCAGTACTACGCCGCTGTAGGAACGGACTGGAATACTCGTGTCGGTAAATTTGTCTTCCCAGGATGTAGCTCTCCCACCGCAGGAAATGTTATTGTATCCGGTCGCGTTTTACTAGCGAACGGAATCGGTGTAAGCGGAGCATCCGTCACAATCGCCTCCCCTGACGGGTCAACCAGAAGCGTGCTGTCGTCACCGCTTGGTTATTACAGTTTTACCGGCATCGAGTCAGGCCAATCATACATCGTTCAGGTTTCGTCCAAACGATTTAGTTTTACATCGAGAGTCCTGACGGTAGACAACACAATCGAAAATCTAGACTTCGTCGCACAATAATAGCTCAAATGGAGCAATAAAAAAGAGCCTCGCCGATCGGCGAGGCTCTTTTTACTTTCTACAGGTCGGCTATCCGACTAATCGTCTTCTTCGTCCATCGCTAGCAGCGAGGCTGAGGTTACGAGGTCGTCTTCGCCGCATTTGATGAGCGTGACGCCCTGGGCACTACGACCAGTTTCGCGGATCTTGTCGACGCCCAAGCGTATCAATTTGGCCTGTTGGGTGATGATCATGATCTCGCTGTCGTCCTCGACCGGAAATGCCGCAACGACCTTGCCGGTCTTTTCGGTCGTCTTCATATTGATGACGCCGATGCCGCCGCGTTTCGTCAGGCGATAGCTATCGACCGTCGTCTGCTTGCCAAAGCCCTTTTCAGAAACCGAAAGGATCTTTTCAGTCCCCTCGGGTGAGACGGCACATACTGAAACAACGAAGTCACCTTGCCTGAGATTTACGCCACGCACGCCGCGTGCGACGCGTCCCATCGGGCGAACGTCAGACTCGTTAAACTTCACAGCCATTCCGTCGTGTGTTGCGATAAATATCTGCCGCTTTCCGTCGGTGCGGATGATATCGAGCAGTTCGTCACCCTCGTCGATGTTGATCGCATTGATGCCCGAGGCACGAATGTTCTGGTAATCGGCTAATGACGATTTCTTGATAATGCCCTGCTTGGTGACCATCGTCAGATAGATCTCCTCAGCAAAGTCGCGAACCGGCATAACTGCCACCAGTTTGCGTTCTTGGGAGAGTTGTACGAGATTTACCACGGCCTTGCCGCGTGCTGACGTATCGCCCTCAGGGATCTCGTGGACCTTCATCTTAAAGACCTGGCCATCATCGGTGAAGATCATCAGATAAGCGTGTGTCGAGGCAATAAATAGATGCTCGACAAAGTCTTCATTCTTCGCCTTAGCCCCGAGACGTCCCTTGCCACCACGTCCCTGACGGGTGTACGCCGTCACGGGCGTACGCTTGATGTAGCCGGCATTGGTGACCGTGATCGCCACGTCTTCGTCGGGAATCAGGTCCTCGATACTCAGTTCGACTCCGGCATCCACGATAACGGTCCGCCGTTCGTCACCAAAAAGTCGTTTGACCTCGATGAGTTCATCCGTAATGACCTGACGTAAAACGCTTTCGTTTTGGAGAATATTTTCGAGTTCGGCAATGTACTTGATGATCTCGGCATATTCGTCGAGAATCTTCTGACGTTCGAGCGCCGACAGGCGACGCAACTGCAGATCAAGGATCGCCTGCGCCTGTATGTCTGAAAAGTCCAGACTCGTGATGACCTTATGCAATTCTTTGACGAACTGCTCTTTCGACTTGTCGCCGGTGACACCGCGCCACGATGCTATTTCGCCTGCGGTCGCGAGATTTGCGGTCAGCCACTGCCTGGCTTCATCCACCGAACGCGAGTTGCGAATTGTCGGGATTATGTAATCCAGTGCGTCGATCGCCTTATTCAAGCCCTCTAAAATATGAGCCCGTGCCATCGCCTTTCGCAGATCAAACTCGGTCCGGCGCCTGACCACTTCGCGGCGAAATTCGACAAAGGCCTCGAGCATCTGCTTGAGCGTCAGTACCTTTGGTTGGCCGTCGACGATAGCGATGCTGATGATGCCGAATGACGACTGCATCGGCGTCAGTTTGTAAAGCTTGTTGAGGACGACCTGCGGGACAGCATCGCGCTTTAGCTCAATGACGATGCGCATACCTTCGCGGTTGGATTCGTCGCGGATCTCGGAGATACCGTCGAGGCGCTTTTCGTGAACCAGCTCCGCGATCTTTTCGATCAAGCGTGCCTTATTGACCTGATACGGCAGTTCGGTGATGACAACCGCGTCCTTCACCCTATCGCCGCGGCCGATCTCGTCAACTACCGCCCGTGCTCGAACCTGAATAATCCCTCGGCCGGTCTTATATGCACGGTGAATTTCCTCGCGGCCATAAATAAATCCGGCGGTCGGAAAGTCAGGCCCCGGAACAAATGTGATCAATTCGTCGATCGTTATCGCCGGGTTGCGGATCAGTTCGATCGTCGCTTCTAATATTTCAGTTAAGTTGTGCGGCGGTATCTTTGTCGCCATTCCGACCGCGATGCCTTCGGAACCGTTAACGAGTAGGAGCGGTATTCGCGTCGGCAAAACCTTTGGCTCAGACAGCGACTCGTCGTAATTCGTCTGGAAATCAACGGTCTCCTTTTCGATATCATCGAGCACTTCGCCCGTGATCTTCGCAAGGCGAACCTCGGTGTAACGCATTGCTGCCGCATTATCGCCGTCGATCGACCCAAAATTACCCTGCCCGTCAACGAGCGGGTAGCGCATTGAAAAGTCCTGCGCGAGTCTGACGACCGTATCGTAAACAGCTGTGTCGCCGTGCGGATGATATTTACCGATCGTATCGCCCACGATACGAGCACTTTTCTTGTACGGCTTGTTGTGGGTATTTCCAAGCTCGTTCATCGCCCACAATACTCGGCGATGAACCGGCTTTAACCCATCGCGAACATCCGGCAGTGCTCGGCCAATGATGACCGACATTGCATAGTCGAGATACGACCGCCGCATCTCGTCTTCGATATTGATCTGATTACGTTCTAGTGCGTCCATGTTCAGTAATATTAGGAAACTAAGAGTCAAAAGTCCGCTAGATTTTTATTAAGCGAATCAAAAGTTAACAGCCGAAAAAAAGTGTGGATTAAGATCCAAATCTAATGTATTATCAAGTCTACAGGCTTGATAGCCTGCAACGCAACACCCTGAGACGTTCGCACTCAGTATCTCATCCTTTAGCATGTTTCATTTCAATCGATTTCTCGTGATATGCAGTTATGCCAGCCACTAAAACCTCGATTGAAAATCGTAGCTATTATCATTATTCGCTTAGGCTCGTCGTTCTGGCCAGGGTGAAATCTGGGCGCGGCGTAACATGGGAGGAATCAGCATAGGCCAAAGATGCTTCCGCGACCGGTGTCTGCTCTCACATGCGAAGGCCCATCAGGCGAGGCAGGATAGTACTGCTGTCGTTAGAGTTACCACCTGATATGCGCAGGTTTGACCAAGACAAAAAGGAGTACGCGGTATGGGTGATCGTTCGTCGGTGCATTCGTATCGCGGTTGGCACTACGGAATCGAAATACGCAACTGCGTGCGCGTTTGTCGGCAAATCGCCGCCTTCAGGATTTGCTGAACACCCGACACGCATCTAAAGCATCTCGCGAGGTAAGTTCGGTCCCGATGGATTTTGTCAGGTAATTGATCCCGGTAGCCGGTTTCAGGGAGGTTCAGGCAGGGCCGAACGCCGAAAGGAAACTCGTTTTCCGATTCCGGAGGATCTTGTCCTCGAGGTACGGGACGAGTCACACGACAGTATTTCGACCGAGGCCACAGTTACGACAAATATCAGTTTAGGCGGGGCGGTCGTTTTTACCCAGTTCGATTCGGAGCTTGGGTCGTTTGTAAGGGTCAAGAGCAAAAGGCACGACGTTGAGCTGCTTGCTATTGTACGTGGCCGACGCGAAGGTCCAGGAGACTCTTCCCGCCTTATTATCGAGTTCGTTGACCGGATATTTCCATTGGAAGGTATCGGTGAGAGGAACTTTGATGTGATTTCAATGCTCGGATTTAAGCTCCCGATATGGCCAGAAAACAAAAATCCAAACGAAACCGTACGAAACAAACAACTGCGCGACCGTCGCCGTCCCTCTGCCGCGTTTGCATCCGGGAAACATTTGATGAGTTGAGGTTCGAAACCACCGAAGTGAGAATAGTGTCTCGGTTTGGCGCTTCTTTCGACTTATCCCGTGAATGCCGCGTAGGCACATTAATACAGCTTGAGCTCCCGCTCGAGCGAGAGCTTCGTGCTTTCAGTCACGATGACGAGTTATATAAAGTTATTGGCCTGATACAACATTCTCAAGTAGCCGCGAAAGGATCGAAATCCCTGTACGAAGTGAACGTGATGTTTATCGGAAGACATTTCCCTGATAGCTATTTTTCAAATCCGCTTCAGGCATATCGGTTACAGCGCCAGAATGACGACGGCACATGGGATTTGACCGAATGCTCCAGCCAATACAAACATCGCCGTTTCCCAAGGATCAGGATCAAACTACAAGTTGAGATCGGCCTGATCCAAAAAAACGAGCGGACGATTTTGAAAGAAAATACCGTGACCTGCGATATCAGTTCCGCCGGCGTGGCCGTAATCTCCAAGTTACCGGCGGAGGTCGGGGACAAGATCAAATTCGCTTGTGCAGACATGGACTTCTACGCGATCGCTGAAGTCCTGCGCCGGCGGAATCATTTTGGTCTCCAAGATATTCTTCATTTGAAATTCGTCGATTTTCACTTCCCGGTCGAGAGATTGATTTTCAGCCGGGTCGGGATGACGGCTAAGTCGGCAAGTGCCGCGTGATCGAAATACCGCGACCACTGCTTCGCAACAAAATACAAGCTTAGGTTCGCACCATTCCACGGGAATCTAATATCGAAAATTTTTGTAGTAATATTGTTCGATTTTGTATATCATTAGGTTTAGTAGGTGAAGATCCTACCATCAGATTTCTTAACTACCCAAAAGAAAAGAACCCTACTTTTGACTCCTCGCTGGGTTCTCAATAAAAACCAAAATATATCGAAACCTATTAGAGGACCGAAGAATGGAACCAAGCGTCGCAGAAAAAGAGAATAGACGAATTCAGCGAATTTCGCTTCCGTTGCCCGTTAGAGTTGAGGTACTCGTCGACGGCACGGTCAATTGGAATGAGATCACGAGGCTTTCAGACGTTTCTGCTTTCGGTGCCGGTTTCAGTCTCAAACGACCAATCAAGCGCGGCCGCCTAATGTTGTTGACGATCCCTATGCCGCGACAGTTGCGGTGCTTCGATTACGGCGAAGCTCAATATCGTATCTGGGCATTAGTACGCCGGTGTATCGCGATCGAACAACGCTCGGGCGAACCACTATTCTCCGTAGGCGTCGCATTTGTAGGCAAAAAGCCGCCCGAGGGCTATCACAGCCACCCAGCTCGGCTTTACGATACCACTCATCAGGAATCCGAAGGTCTTTGGCACCTTGTCGAGGCCGACCTTAATAAAGACGATAGTGACCTCCCAAAGGATCTAAGGCGTCAGACAAGATTTCACATTCCGGAATCGCTCATTCTCGAACTGATGGACGAGAACGGTGACGTTATAAAGTCGGAAACGACTGTCACCGAGAACATCAGCCTTGGCGGAGCCGCAGTGTTCACCCAATTTGACGTAGAGGCCGGATCTTTCATACGTGTTACCAGTCTGCGTCATAATATTCAGATAATCTCAGTTGTGCGAGGAAAGCGCGTCGGCCCGGACGGCATTACGCGACTGCACATTGAGTTTATCGATCGATTTTTCCCACTCGAGGGTATCGAATGATATCTTTAAGAAACTAAACCCACAATGCCTCCCCAACCCCTTCTCCAAGGCATTATTTATGAGAAGTAAAATGGAACATCCCAACAACGAAAAACGCACGGCCGAAAGGTCATCAACCCAACTCCGAACCCTTGTCCAAGTTAAAGAGGCCGATGATGTTAACTGGAAAGAGATAACGAATGTCACGACCGTATCCCGAAACGGGGCCGGATTTACATTATCGCGACGGTGTAGCGTAGGTAGATTGATCTCCCTTGTACTACCGATGCCGGTCGAATACCGAGCGTACGACCATAAGGCAAAGGTGTATCCCGTATTGGGATTGGTCCAATATTGCAATGCCGTCGAAAAAGACGGTTTTGAAACGTTCCATATCGGTGTTGGATTCATCGGAAAGGATGTTCCCGAAAGTTATAAGGCCGATCCACTCCAGGGATACCGTATAACCGGGGTAACTGATTCCGGGCTCTGGAAATTCACCGAGTCAGAATCCGCATTCAAACCGCGTCAAACACCGCGACTATGGGCTTCGGTCGATGTCACGATCTCACTTATCAAGAAGGACAGACTCCCATCAGACAAGGAAACCGCTGTCACCAACAACATAAGTGCGAAAGGCCTTTCGGCCATCTGTAAACTGTCCGCCGAGATCGGTGACCGGGTGAAACTTGCGTGTAAGGAATACGATTTCTACGCGATCGCGATCGTTCGAAACTGTAAGCCCGCGGATAACGGCAATTCGATCCACCTTGAGTTTTTAGAAAACAGCTTTCCGATGGAAAAGCTTTACGCGGAGCGAGCAGCGGCAATTATGCAAGCACGTGAGGCCTTGGCCGAAAGTGCGGAGCCGGTTGCAGAGGCCAAAGTCGAGGAGGCCAAAGTCGAAGAACCCCAAGACGAACCCGCCGACGAATCGACACCGATCGCAGCTGATTATTCAAGTGCAGGGTTTGAACTTCTGCGGTATTGACCTTAACCTGATAGGTCGGAGACCAGCACCGACCGATTCTAGTGACCTTCAGAACACCCGATCGATATCCACCGCAATTTGCAGTGGATCTCGTGCGCCTGCTCGCCTATCTGATCAGCAAACCGCTATGGTTTGTCAGATTTAACGGAAAGGAGAATATTCCCGCCGCGACCGACGGAGGATTTGTGATCGCGTCCAATCACCAGACCTACGTCGATCCCGTTTGGATATGCATTCCGATGCGCCGACACATACGTTATTTGGCGATCGAAAAGGCTTTCGATTGGCCGATTATTGGCCGCCTGATCAGGTTTCTCGGGGCATTTCCTGTAAAGCAGATCGACGGACTAAGCGTGTCTAAGATAAAAGTCGCCCTCAGATCACTCCGCGATGGTGCCGCGGTAATTATCTTTCCGGAAGGTGCTCGTGAGTTTGCCGATGGCAAGATGTTGCCGTTCAAAAATGGTGCAGTACGCCTCGCACTTCAGGCGGGCGTCCCGATTCTACCCGTAACTGTAAGCGGCGGCAACCGAATCTGGCCGCGATCACAGAAATATCCTAACCTTTTCACAAAGGTCACGATCACATACCATCCATTGTTGGAGTTTTCTCCTCACCCCGACGAGTCAAAAGTCCATCTGATAGAGCAGTGGAATGAATTGCTCGAACGGACGATCGAACGTGGCTAGTACCGACGATCCGAAAGCTTAGTATGGCGGGCGGGACGGCGGCCGAGTTCGCGTTGGGTTACCATTGGCCCGGCGCATCACATCCCGCACTTTTCGCCGTTGGGCAGGTGTCAATTTGCTCATATCGACGCCGTTTATCATCGGAACATCGTTGATCGGACCTGTAGGACTTCCCTTGACCGGTTGCTCGGGGTTTCTGATCCGCATTGTGGTTGTGGATCCATCAGGATTCCTACTGTTGATCACCACATTTCCCGGGAGATCTTCATCATCGGGTGCCTGAATATCAATTGTCTCGCCGCCCGGCCCAACGGTATCTGCTGACTTTGATGATTTCGTCCCGCCCGTCTGTTTCCCTGCCACATCGCCGGACTTATCTCTCTCACTCACGACAGGATTCGGATTAACCGTTGAGTCGTTCCGAACGTTGCTGTCGATCGCTGTATTTCCGATAGTACTCTCCGATGAATCGGCGTTTGCGACGGTCTTACCCGCTGCGATATTAGTGTTTCGACTGGATTGTCCGGACGCGCCACCAGACCCGAAGATCGCCGGATCGTAGATATATGCTCCGGCGGTTGCAATTCCGATCATCGCTAACATCACCACCGCCGCCGTTGCGACAAGGCCGCCCCGCATTTTGGGCGTATCCATCGCTACTCCGTTTGCCGAACCTGCCGAACTAACTGAATGAGGTCGCTCCGAGGAAAGTACCCCGGAAGTGATTTGAGAAACTTCCGACGTCAATACTTCGGTTTTAGCGTCCGTTGGCTTTTGACCTCCCGTACTCGTCCGGGCCGGCATCAATTGCGTTGGTTGGGCAAATACGTTGGCTTCCGTGTGATCGACCGCATTTTGATCTGAAACTGCGAGAAACGCGTAGTTGCTGTTATTTGCAAGCATCTGCCGCATCTCACGTGCCGTATGAGGTCGCTCGCTCGCGTTAAGGTCCAAAGCTTTTCGCAATAGACCTGCGACGCCGGCAGGAATCTCCGACCTAAGGGCGTTTGCCGCGATAAGGGGATCCGGTTTCTGGCTGAGAACTGCCATCGCCCTGGTCAGAGCATCTTCCGGCACGCTCCCGGTCAGTAGATGATAAAGAGTCGCTGCCAGCGAATAAATATCACTTCGCGGATCTGTCCCGGTTCCCTGTATCTGTTCGAGCGACGCATAGTTTCGCGAATAGCCAAAAATGCTTTTCGCCGCCGTGTGGTGCCCGGCGTCGGTCGGATTTCCCTTAGCCAGTCCAAAATCAAGCAGGACCACCTGCCCGTGCGGCGTGACCTTCAGATTCTGCGGCTTGATGTCGCGATGGACGACAGGCATCTCTTGATTGTGCAGAAAATCGAGTGCGTCCAATAATTGGTCAGCCCATTTCAATACCTGATCGATCTCAAACGGCTTCCCTTGAGTCTCGAGGATGCAAAACAGATCTTCCCCGGGAATAAATTCCATTACCAAAAATTGACTGTCATTCTCCTCGAAATGATCCGAAACGCGCGGAAGTGCTATATGCTTCAAACTATTGAGCAGTCGGGCCTCGCGTTCGATCGCCTTTCGAAAGTTGTCATCCATACAAAGGGTCTCTTTGATGGCGACCATACTATTGAAACGCTCGTCTGTTGCGACATAAACCGCGCCCATTCCACCCTGGCCGATCTGTTTATCGATCCGATAGCGATTTTGTAATGTCTTTCCGGTCTCGATCATCAAAACTATCTACGCCCTTGAATTTGCTTATGATACTACAAAATGAGATTGCGATTATAGAAAAATGACAGGCACCTGATGCCTGCCATTCGAAACGTAACGGCTTGGATCAATGTTCTAACCGTAGATCATCGCACTTACCTTCGGCAGATTGTAGATGTCCGCGAGTGTGTTAAGTTCATACCTCACCCGACTCCAATTTCCTTCGGTCACCGATCCGAACTTATTACGCTTGACGCTAAGGTCGATGTCGCTCGCGATCTTCAGGCATTTCCTGACTTCGTCCTTATTTTCGCCCCACTTGTCACGCCGCCCAAACTCTCTGGAAAGTTCGTCGGTTGCTGCCTCGAGATCGCGTGCCCGTTTCATCAGTTGATCTTCACGTGACGATCCGTCGAGTCTGCTCCGGTCGAGCGACTTATCAAAGTTCTTTACAAAATTGTCGACACGGTCTTCGACACGGTCGATCACCGTCTTGACCTGTCGCTTGGTCATTGCTCGTCCGCGTGCTTCTCGTCTGGGTTGAGCACTACTGGAGTCAGCGATGCCGAGTAAGATCACAAATGCCGAAAACGCGATCATCAAACGTAATAGTCTATTCTTATTCATAATTTCTCCTTTTTATTTCACATTTATCATTCCGAGCGAACACCTCGCCTCGTAAATATGACGAGTGACCAATGTGAAAAGTCGAAGAATTATCACTTATTTTTTATTTTGATTCTTAATGCAAACTATTAAGCAAAAACGACTTACGAGATGCGTCAAATAGGATTTGCCTGATTCTCTTCAAACCAGTCCTCAGTCATATCGCACCAGATCGCAAGGCCTTGCCATTCGGCATATTTTTGATAGTGACGCTCTATCTTGATGTCCTCACACCTCTTACCGGCGTTATGTTTTGCATAGTAATGAGACCGCAACCACGAATCGAGTGCCAGTCCATCGTATCGCCCAACGAGCTTTAAGAGATTTTCAGCGGCATAGTCGCCGACGCCTTTGACCCGTTTCATCAACTTCTTTAGGTCAATCGTCGGGAGGTCGGATGTCAACCAAGCCTCAGGGTCCAACTCGCCCATAGCGACTGACAGTGCAAGTTCTCTGAGGTATGGAGATCTGTAGCCGGCTTTGACCTCATCTCGATAAAACGACTCCGGTACCCCGGCCATTGCCGCCGGCGTGGGAAACGAGTGCGTACCATCATTTGTTTTAACACCGAGTTTCTCAACCAATCGTTCGACCATTATTCGCGTTAATGACCATGAACAGTTGGTTGTACAGATAGTTTTCACAAGGTCTTGCCAAACGGTCGTCGATCTAAGCAACCGGCCGGCTCGATGCTTTTGGACCCAGATAATTTCCTTGCTCTTGTCCAACCGAGAATAGAAATCGGCAAAGTCCTCATCGATCCGCAGAATATGTCGGACATCTCTACCTACGCTTTCTGTGTCGATATCCTTCGACGACACTTCGATCTCAAGTCCATCGGGATGTTCGTAGATTCCCACATTTACCGGACAGCCGTGCGGCCCTCGATCTGCAACAAAATTCAATCGAGTCCCGTCAAACTGAAACGGCGCTAAATCGTACCAACCGTGACTACGCACGGTAAAATAAAACGAAAAATCGGTAGGTACGTCAATTGTGAACTTGGTCATTTGGTAAACGATAGAAAAAACGCCAATATTGAGTGAATTCTGAACATAATATAGCTTCTCAGCAATACTTCAATGTGGGATTGGAACTCAAATTTACGAACTTCATATCAATTGTCGTTCACTGGATCAATACTTTTGTCCTTATCCTTAGGATTGGTACTTATTTCCTCAGTCGTCTGCACCGCGACCGACCGGAGTGTTTTATACGATTTTGACGGCGACGGCAAAACAGATATTGCAGTCTACCGAGAGGGCGACTGGACTCTCACGGAACGCGGAGCGTCTTATTTTTACTATTATAGTAGCCTTACCGAACAAATTATCGCCCAGCCCTGGGGTTCCGGCGGGGACCGACCGGCTCCCGCGGACTACGATAACGATGGTAAAACCGATCTTGCAATTTTTCGGAGTTGGGAATCAACCTTAAAATTCCCTTGGGAAGCCAGTGACTATTGGATCAACTTTTCGACTGGAGGCTTTTCGGTCACCTATCACAAGGGCTATGGAAACATAAATAGCCGGAATTTTGTCGGCGGCCCGGAGGCAGATCTCACCGTTTATTCGTCTCGGACAGATAGGTCCGACCCTAATGAGCCTTGTGATATTTACGGAATTGTGGTCAAAGACGGTGAGAATCTCTTGCAAAAGGATGTGATGGATCGTTGTGACGAGGAGTCGACTCGACGGACACCTGCTTTCGGCGATTACAACAACGACGGTTTCAGCGATATCGCCGTACATATCCAAACTTCGAATCAACAACGCAGTTCACGATTTGAGATTTGGACTTCGCCAATGACGGGTGGATACACAGAACCCGATATCGTCACATATTTGGATGTCGATTTTCCGATCCCGGGCGACTATGACGGCGATGGAACGACCGATGTCGCCGGCGGTCGATTTATTGGCGGCCGACTTATTTGGCGGATCAGATACAGTTCTACCGGGCAAATTTCTGAGACGGTCTTTGGCGTCGACGGCGATAAACCTGTCCCGGGCGACTACGACGGCGATGGTAGAACCGATATCGCGATCTTTCGTCCGATCGATGCGACGTGGTTCATTTTGAGGAGTTCGGACGCGAATTGGTGGGTCACGCGGCTCGGGGTTTCGACCGATATTCCTATTACGCAGCCGAATGCCTTTTAATTTCCGACATCGTTGTCGCTTTTATTCGACCAAATTGATCTGAACTCCATCTAACGTCATTATCGACCTGCGATAGCAACAAAAAAAACGATTGAATTGTTGCCGTCGATAGTGTAATCTCATTAGGTAAAACATTTTTAAACGGCGCCATCCCCGCCGCGCCCGACCGTCAATGAAGACAGTTCTTTTTCAGTTCTTAGGAGGAAACGGTTATGTATAGCTGGATCACGAGTTCAGCGAAGCGTATGACGGCGATAACCCTTGTGTTGTCCGCATTCGCCGCCTTCGCATTCGCACAAGAAGACCCCGACCCCAATTCGCCGACGCCGGTGCTTATATCGGAATCCGCGTCAACCAGAGCCATTGCTACAGATGTGGTTTTAACCTCGTCCGCAGATGTAGCAAAGACGGACTCGAAGGCTTTCGCTCTTGGGTCACGGGTCGTGATCTATGCGACCAACATAAGCCTTATGCCGGGCGAGGGGGCAAATGCATTTCGCGTCTACGGCACCGACAAGAACGGACGCCAATATCGATTTCCGGTTGTCGCGATCGAGCAGATCACGAAAGGCACATCCGGCATTTTCGCAATAACCGCAGACCTCAATGACGAGATCGGATATTGGTCCGCACCACAACAGGATGGTGATATCTTGATCCAGTTGACTTGGCGGGGACTTGGCAGCAATCGAGTGCGTTTGGGAATTGGTGAAGTCGGCGGGAATGTTGCCGACGATCCCGGATCGGTTCCGACACCCGTGGATTACAATGGCTCGCGTAGCAGCAAGAGCACTGTCCAGGCCCCGAATGCTCCTGATTTTGTCGGTTATCGTTGGTCAGGCGACCGTATGCGCTTTCTCGAACAAGCGACGTTTGGCCCGACCACCTCACTCGATGCACGGATCCGAAGGATCGGCATCCGGACCTGGCTTGCCGAACAATTCTCTGCAGGCTATCCGTCTGACGAGAACCCGTATCCGAATCAGCCGCTAAAGCCGGCCAATCAAGGCACCGATCTGCTCTGTGATGGCGGTGTCGACGATGTTCCGGTTACTTGCGTTCGCGACACGTACACGATGTACCAACCGCAGACGTGGTTTTTCCGAGAGGCTTTTTATAGCGATTTCCAACTTCGCCATCGAGTCGTCTGGGCACTGAATCAGATCTGGGTCACTTCCGGCGTCGATGTCCAACAGGGTCGCCATATGGTCGAGTACCATAAGGTGCTTTCGAAGAATGCGTTCGGCAATTTTCGCAACCTTATGAAAGAAATGACGCTCAATCCTGCGATGGGCGGCTATCTCGATATGGCGATCAGCACCCGTACAAATCCGAACGAAAACTATGCTCGCGAAATAATGCAGTTGTTTACGGTCGGGCTATTTATGCTCAACCCGGACGGCACATTGATGCTCGATGGCAACAACCAACCTATACCGACCTATGATCAGACCGGCGTAAACAATATGACCAAGGTGCTGACCGGATGGGGATTCTGCCAGACGCCTGCTATGTGCCCAAATCTTGCGGTTGGAACGGTCAACTATATAGATCCGCTCCTGCTTAACAATGGTGTTACCACCGTCGGAAATAATAGGCACGACCTGACCGCAAAAACTTTGCTCAGCTACCCGGGTTCGACGACGACAAATGTCGCGGCGTGTACGAACTGCACAACGCTTCCAAACATCGAGATCTACGCCAATAATTCGATGAATCAGGCTCTCGATAATATATTTAACCATCCGAATGTCGGACCGTACATCGGCAAAATACTGATCCAACACCTTGTCACAAGCGATCCAACGCCCGCATACGTCGGCCGCGTTGCTTCCGTTTTCAACAATAATGGCTCAGGGGTCCGGGGGGATATGAAAGCCGTCATAAAGGCCATCTTGCTCGACCCCGAAGCCCGTGGAGATGTCAAAACGGATCCGAATTTCGGCAAGCTCCGGGAACCGGTGTTATTTGCAACCAACATACTTCGTGCCTTCAATGTTCGATCAGCGGACGGCTTGGCTCGATCCGATGGATATCTTGTCGGTCGTGGAGAATTTACCGGAATGGCACAAACGCCATTCCTCTCACCCACGGTGTTCAATTATTATCCGCCTGATTACAAGGTGCCCGGGACAACGCTCCTCGGCCCCGAGTTTGCGATCTTGACAACCGGTACATCGATCACCCGAGCAAACTTTGTCAACCGTTTTGTGTTTTCGACACTTCAGATCCCTAGCCCAACTAGTGCACCGGTTACGGTGAGTATTCCGAATTCGCCAAATGGCACAACTTTGGATTTTGGTGACCTGATCCCTCTGTCCGCTTCGGACTCGACCGGAAACCTTCTGGTTAACGAACTCAATCAGCGATTGCTGCACGGAACGATGTCGGCTCAGATGAAAACGACTATCCTGCCGGCAATTACGAGCATCTCGACCACCGACAATCTCGGGCGTGTTCGACAGGCAATTTACCTTGTGGCGACATCGTCACAATATCAAGTACAGAGGTGACATCAATGAAAGAAACAAGACGTGACTTTTTGAAAAAATCAGGCGGTTGTGCCCTTGGGATGGTCGCACTTGCGACCCAGATGAATCACCTCGGAGCGATGAGCGCTATGGCTCAACGCGCGATCGACAGCGAATCTGTCGGCGGAGATTCGTACAAGGCACTTGTGCTATTGTTCTGGTCCGGAGGTAATGACGGTAATAATCTAGTCATACCCAATCACAGTGATGCCACCGTCAGCAATTATGCTGCGTATTCAGCGGCGCGCAACACCCAGGGCCTCGCCATACCGCAGGCTCAACTGCTACCGATCACGGTTCCTCGGATCAGTAATTTGACCTACGGCCTACATCCGTCGCTCGGGCCTCAAACCATTAACGGGACGACGATCGTTAATAACGGCATTCACGAACTTTACGGTTTGGGTAAACTGGCGATCGTTCCGAACGTCGGCAATTTGGTCCGGCCGTTGACCAAGGCTCAGTATCAGAGTTCGGCATTCCAAAAGCCGTATCAGCTCTTTTCGCATTCGGATCAGGTCAACCAGGCTCAAACGAGCATTTCCAATACACAGGCATTTACGGGTTGGGGCGGAAAGATCGCGGATCGAATGAACAGTGCAAATAATCCGACAGGATTGATACCGATGATCACGTCGATCGCCGGTTCGCAGTTGTTTACCGCGGGTCAGACGACACTTCCGCTTGCTATCTCCGATTCGAATACCTCATTGGCCAATGTGTTGAATCCCGCAGGATTTGGAACAAATCCGACTGGTTCGACCCTTGCTAGATTAAACGCGTTCAACGCGCTTAGACAACAGGATCTGTCGTCAAATTATATTGCTGCAGCCAGCCACGTCACCGACCTTGCAATGCAGGCAAATTCTGCACTTCAAACTTCGCAAGAAGTGACGGTCACGTTTCCGACGACGAGTATCGGCCGTCAGTTCAAGCAGGTCGCACGCTTGATCAAAAAGCGTATGGATCTCAATGTAAATCGTCAGGTCTTTTACGTCCAGATCGGTGGATTTGACACCCATACCAGTCAGTTGACGGGTCAGGTCAATCTATTTACCCAGTACAGCCAAGCTATGCGTGCCTTCTATGATGAAATGGCCGTGCAAGGTGTAAGTAATGACGTCACGACATTCACATTGTCAGATTTCGGGCGGACGCTTAATCCGGCGGGTTCCGGAGCGACGGTTGGCTCTGACCACGCTTGGGGCAACCATATGTTCGTAATGGGCGGTTCGGTGCAAGGTGGTGATTTTTACGGCAGTCTGAGACCGGATGGCACAGGATCATATTTTCCGACACACGTTCAGGGTGGCAGCGACGATACCGATAGCGGATCGGCACCGCGAGGGCGTTGGATCCCGACAACGTCGGTCGATCAATACGCCTCGACGTTTGCTCGTTGGTTTGGCCTTTCTCCGGGTGACCAAGCCGCGGTATTTCCAAATCTGATCAACTTCCCCGGGACGTTTTCGCAGCTTAATTTTCTTCCGTAGTAATTTGCGAAACTCGATATAGAAAGGGCGGCCATCGGCCGCCCTTTCTCGGTCTTTGGTCTCGAATTCTTGAAGTTTCCCACCAGTCGGCTTACACTCTTGGTAACTGTTGTGAATCTGCCAAATTACATTTCGTTGGGCCGAATAGTCATTGTACCGCTACTGGTTGTCGTTTTGTTGACGCCGGTTGCCGAGCATTGGTTTGGCATTAGCGGCTACGCACTTGCCGTCGTGGTCTTTTTGATCGCATCGTTGTCGGACATCCTTGACGGACATCTGGCTCGACGCAGAAATCAGGTCTCGACCCTTGGCAAGTTTCTGGACCCGATCGCCGACAAACTGCTGATTTCTGCCGCACTGATCGTTTTGGTCGAAAAGCACTTGGCACCGTCGTGGGCGGTCGTATTGATCCTCGGACGCGAATTTATCATTACCGGCCTTCGGTCGGTCGCGGCCAGCGAAGGCGTCGTGATACAGGCTCAAAATCTGGGCAAGATCAAAATGTGGGCACAGTGTGTCGCGGTCGTCGCACTCCTGATCGCAGCGGCCAACGGAACACCTCCGGTGTCGAATTTTGGACTCGACTATCCCGCGATGTTTTGGCAGGTCGAGGAGGTACGGGTAGCATTCAGCAATCTGACCACCTTATCGATCTCGGCAAACGACTGGAAGGTATTTGGATATCTTGTCGGTCGCGGTGCATTGTGGGTCGCCGTCATCACATCGATCTGGTCGATGTGGGACTATTTTTCATACTTTTTTGTCGAACGCAAAAAGCTCGCTATGCAGGCTCAATCCGAAAGATAAAAAAGCGGGCCGCATTTTAAGTACGACCCGCCGTCATTGGCCTCAAACTCAAAAAGCCTTTATTGTATCTCGACCCAATCGCCCGTGTGGATCTCTTGTGCGGTTCGCGTAATTACGATCGTCGCGGTTCGCTCTTTAACGTTCAACACAACCGCTTCGCCCACGACTTTGCGTATGTCAGGTCGCCCCAACTTCGCTTTTGCCGTAGTGACGACGCGCCCATTGGCCTTGTCGCCATCACGCCTTTGGGCCTGATTTGAGAATTTGCCGCCTCGATACACATCGCTCTGAAAGCTCTCGTCACGAGCACTTACTGCCTCTTTTTGCGGGATTTGTGTAATATTTCCATTTCCGAGCGGACGATAGACCGTCAAACGGTCGCCGACCTGCGTGTTGTCATCCATTCCTAGATCAACGTATGCGATAAAGTCACGTCCGAGCATTTCGACACCGTCACGCGACATCAGGATCCGCCCGCGAGCCTTTCCGGACGCGTCAGCGAATAGATCGAATTCACGGCTCATATCGGCGATGGGACTGACTCGATTCGCCGTTAGTTGAACGATATCGCCTAGATGAATACTGTCGCAAGATACTTTGATACGGGCGACCGAGTAATTGCTTTTAACGCGGACCACTTCCACCACACCGAGTTCCTGGACGTAATAACCGAGTTCGGCCTTGCTTGACCAACGACTGTTTACCTCACCTCGTGGGCGAACCACCGAGAACATATCGCCGACATTTACGCCCTTATCGGTTCCCATATTGACGTATATATAGTCCTTTTCATCATAATTATACGTTTCCGCTTCGGTACTGCCGCCGATGATCCGGTTGCCCGTTGCCATCGCACTCTGTTGTATGTAACCGGCACAATACAGATTTGTATTACCCGCAACAGCTTTTGGTTTAGCCGCGTCACGCATTACGACCGTTGGTGTCGCTCTCGGCGATTGACCAAATACGATGATCGCCGACGTCGCGCCGATGATACACGCAGAAAAAAGACTTCTCTTGCAAAATGTTTGGAAATTCACGATTTTCTCCTTTTGACTACTCAGGTAACAGGTGAGTCGATTTAGCTTAATATGACCAAAGAGTGCGGGCGAGGTCGAAATATTGACCGGCAAACTCTTTAAATCATATCAGTTTAACGACTCCGCGGTCAACATCTTTTTTCATTGTTCAACATATTTTCATTCAGTTTCGTTTGGACAGTTTTACGACTTTTTGCTATCCTTTTCGCTTGCGGTCATCCGCAAATGCCGGTGTAGCTCAGTTGGTAGAGCAGTTGATTTGTAATCATCAGGTCGTAAGTTCGAGTCTTATCACCGGCTCCAGTTTATTTAGAGGTTCGACGGGGTTGTCGGGCCTCTTTTTTTGCGCGGGAGCGGGATAAAAGATCGGTGAGATGCTGTTTTAATTAATTTTCTATATCTGAACGTGACCTGAATCACATTGATAACGGCTGAGAACGGCTATCATTTTGGATAAGATGACTATATTAAAGACAGATCTGACGACGAAAACGGATTTGGCGGGACATAGCACCGGGACTGGGCCGATCAGGACGCAGCGGCCGGAATACGTGGATTTTCTTCCACCGTGTAACAGTGCGTGTCCGGCGGGCGAAGACATACAGGCCTGGCTCGACCTAGCTCAAGCGGGCAAATATCAGGAAGCTTGGGAAAAGTTGACGGATGAAAATCCGCTGCCGGCGGTCCACGGCCGCGTATGCTATCACCCGTGCGAAACTTCGTGTAATCGGACATCACTTGACAGCCCGGTGAGCATTCACTCGATCGAACGATTTCTGGGCGATATGGCGATCGAAAACTCCTGGGAGTTCTACAAGCCCGCATCAATTAGCGGAAAACGGGTTCTGGTTATCGGCGCCGGCCCGAGCGGATTGTCGGCTGCATATCATCTGGCCCGACTGGGCCACGATGTCAGCGTCTATGAGGCCGGACCGATGGCTGGCGGGATGATGAATTTTGGCATCCCTGCTTACCGTCTGCCGCGAAACATACTCCAGGCTGAGATACGGCGGATAGAAAATCTAGGCGTTAAGATAACGCTCAACCGAAAGGTTACCGATATCTCAGCTGAAATGTCAGAGGGCAAATTTGACGCGTCATTTATCGCGATCGGTGCCCATATCGGCAAAAAGACCGCGATCCCGGCTCGAGATGCCGGAAAGATCCTCGACGCAGTGAGCTTCCTGAAGGACGTCGAATTGGGTAATGCCCCGCATATCGGCAGAAGGGTCGCGATATATGGCGGCGGGAACACAGCGATGGATGCCGCACGCACCGCCAAGCGGCTAGGAGCCGAAGAAGCGTTGATCATTTACCGCCGCGACCGCGAACATATGCCCGCACACGACTTTGAGGCAGACGAGGCCCTCAGCGAGGGCATCAAGATCCATTGGCTACGAACGATAAAGAATCTCGAATCGACGTCCATCACCGTTGAAGAGATGGAGATACGCGATGGCAAACCGTTCCCGACCGGCAAATTCGAGACGTTGGAAGCCGATTCCGTAATCCTCGCTCTAGGCCAGGACACCGATACGGACTTTTTGCGTGAGGTTCCCGGCATTGAATTTAAGGACGATGGGACGGTCGTTGTCGACAGATATATGATGACGGGACATCCGGGCATATTCGCCGGCGGCGATATGGTTCCGAGTGAGCGAACCGTAACTATCGCGACGGGGCACGGTAAAAAAGCCGCCCGAAATATCAATTCTTGGCTCGCCGGAACGGTCTATCAAAAACCGGCCAGTAATCCGCTGGTCACCATCGAACAACTTCACGTATGGTATCGAACAATCGCCGAAACCAAGCAGCAGTTGCATATTGAGCCTGAGGAAGCAGTCGCTGGTTTCGATGAGATCGTTGCCGGATTGACTCCTGAAGAAGCCCGTTTTGAGGCCGAACGCTGTCTGTCGTGCGGAAATTGTTTCGAGTGCGACGGATGTTTCGGGGCTTGCCCGGAACACGCCATAATAAAGCTCGGGCCCGGCAAGCGATACAAATTCAATTACAATCTTTGCACGGGCTGCGGCGTCTGTTTCGAACAATGCCCGTGTCACGCTATCGAGATGACCGCTGAACCGGAGGCGTCAAACAAATGAACCTGCAAGATCAACAAATCGTCACTCTTGACGGCAACGAAGCGGCGGTTTACGTCGCGTATCGCGTCAATGAAGTATGCGCAATTTACCCGATAACACCGTCATCTGCGATGGCAGAGTTTGCCGACGAATGGTCGGCCAAGGACGTAAAGAATATCTGGGGAAACGTCCCGGAAGTGATCGAAATGCAGAGCGAGGGCGGCGCCGCGGGCACTGTCCACGGTGCACTTCAGACGGGCTCGCTGACGACGACATTCACAGCGTCTCAGGGCTTGATGCTGATGCTACCGAATATGTACAAGATCGCCGGCGAATTGACTGCAGCGGTATTTCACGTCGCTGCCCGTTCGCTTGCCGCACAGGCATTATCGATATTCGGCGACCATCAGGATGTTATGGCCGCGAGGACGACCGGGTTTGCAATGCTCGCGTCAGCCAGCGTTCAGGAGGCCCACGATATGGCCCTGATCGCTCAGGCTGCAACGCTGCGGTCCAGGATTCCTTTCATTCACTTTTTCGACGGATTTCGGACCTCTCACGAGGTCAATAAGATACGGTTCCTCAATGATGAACAGATCCGCCAAATGATCGACGACGAACTTGTTATCGAACACCGCCAACGTGGTCTCGATCCTTCCAGGCCGTTCATCCGCGGTACTGCTCAGAATCCGGATGTTTATTTTCAGGCCCGCGAAACAGTTAATGAGTTTTATACTGCTGTACCCGGGATTGTTAGGGAGGAAATGGAAAAATTTGCCGGACTTACGGGCCGGAGATACTCGCCCGTCACGTATTTCGGCTCACAGGACGCAGAGAGCATAATTGTCGTTATGGGTTCAGGCGTTGAGACCGCCGCAGAAACCGCGGCGTCTATGTCTGCCCAAGGCTCGAAAGTAGGCGTTTTGCAGATCACGCTGTACAGGCCGTTTCCGGCCGAGGACTTTCTGGCGGCGCTTCCGGGAGCAGTTAAGAGCATCGCTGTCCTCGATCGCACCAAAGAATCCGGTGCGTCTGGCGAACCGCTTTATCAAGACGTGATGATAACGCTGATGGAGGCCGTTTCCGCAGGCGTTCGTCCCGAGATGCCGGTCATTATCGGCGGCCGATACGGGCTCTCATCTAAGGAATTCACGCCGGCGATGGTAAAGGCTGTATTCGACAATTTGAACTCTGAGACTCCGAAAAATCATTTTACCGTCGGCATCACCGACGACGTTAGTCACACAAGCATCCCCGTCGATTACAGCTTCAAGCTAGACGAGTCTGATTGGACACAGGCGTTATTCTTTGGGCTCGGTGCCGACGGCACGGTCGGTGCAAATAAAAACAGCATCAAGATCATTGGCGAAAATACCGACCTGTCGGCACAGGGATATTTTGTCTATGACTCCAAGAAATCAGGTGCAAAGACTGTTTCACATCTAAGATTCGGCAAGAAGCCGATCAAGGCTCCGTATCTGATCAGTTCGGCGGACTTTATTGCGTGCCACCAGTTCAACTTTGTCGAAAAAGAGGAAATGCTCTCCTTCGCCCGCGACGGTGCAACATTTCTACTCAACAGCACCTACGGACGGGATGAAGTCTGGGATCACCTGCCGCTTTCGGTGCAACAAGCATTGATCGACAAGCACATAAAATTCTATGTGATCGACGCGACGGAGGTTGCCCAGAAGACCGGGATGGCCGGCCGCATAAATACCATTATGCAGACGTGCTTTTTTGCTCTCTCGGGCGTTTTGCCGCCGGATGACGCGATCGCTCAGATCAAAAAGGCGATCGAAAAGACCTACTACAAGAAAGGCCAGTCGGTCATAGATAAAAACTTTGAAGCAGTAGATCAGACTCTCGAGAATCTCTTTGAGGTGACGGTGCCCGAGTTAACCACCGCCGAACTCCCGACTTTTGCGGGTATGCCCAGTGCGGCACCTGACTTTGTCAAAACGGTCACCCAAATGATGATCGACGGTCGCGGCGACGACATCCCCGTCAGTATGCTGCCGATCGACGGCACTTACCCGAGCGGCACTTCCAAATGGGAGAAACGCAACGTCTCTAACCGCATCGCGATCTGGGAACCCGACTCGTGCATTCAATGCGGAAACTGCAGTTTTGTCTGCCCGCACAGTGTGATCCGTTCTAAGTTTTATCATCGCGACAATCTGGCGGCGGCACCAGAAGGATTTCAATCTGCACCCATCAACGCCCGGGGCTTTCCGGAAACAAAGTTCACTTTGCAGGTGTATCTCGAGGATTGCACCGGGTGTAGCCTTTGCTACGAAGTTTGTCCGGTCGAGGACCGTACGACCGGAAAACGTGCCATCAATATTGAAGAAAAGCCAAAGGAACTCGCTCCGGAGCGTGCCAAGATCGCATTTTATGAGGATCTGCCGGCAAACGAGAAGACCGATGTCAATTTTTCGACCGTTCACGGTGTTCAGTTTCTTGAACCGTATTTCGAGTTCTCAGGAGCGTGTGCCGGATGCGGCGAAACCCCATATATCAAGGTTTTGACACAATTGTTCGGCGACCGTCTGCTCGTTGCAAATGCCACGGGTTGTTCCTCGATCTACGGCGGCAATCTACCCACGACGCCCTGGACCAAGAATGCACAGGGTCTCGGGCCGGCGTGGTCAAATTCCCTTTTCGAAGACAACGCCGAATTCGGCCTCGGGATGCGTATGACAGCGGACAAGCAACTTAGTACCGCCCATCAATTGCTTGAGGAACTGAAACCGCACCTTGGTGACCAACTCGTCGATGACCTTATTCACGCGCCGCAACATCTCGAGAGTGAGATCAACGCTCAGCGAATGCGTGTCGCGGTATTAAAGGAAAAGCTGTCGTCGCTTGATGTTCACCAGGCTAACCATTTATTGTCGATGGCCGACCAACTTGTCCACCGCAGCATCTGGTTGATAGGTGGCGACGGTTGGGCATACGATATCGGTGCCGGCGGACTTGATCACGCCCTGGCGACGGGGCGCAACGTCAATGTCCTGGTTCTCGACACCGAGGTCTATTCAAACACCGGCGGCCAGATGTCCAAGGCAACACCGACTGCGGCATCGGCAAAATTCGCGTCGGCCGGCAAGCGAGTGGGCAAAAAGGATCTCGCGTTGCAAGCGATCTCGTACGGCAATGTTTACGTCGCCCAGATCGCGATGGGAGCCAATCCGCAGCAAACGCTCATCGCACTTCGCGAAGCTGAAGCATACGACGGGCCTTCGCTAATTCTCGCGTACAGCCATTGCATCGCTCACGGTATCGATATGGAGAAAGGGCTGAACCAACAAGCATTGGCGGTTGCAAGCGGCTACTTCCCGCTTATTCGGTACAATCCGGAGCTCCGCAAGAACGGCAAGAATCCGTTCGTGCTCGATTCGCCCAAGCCGACGATCTCGTTGCGGCAATACGCCTATAATGAGCTTCGTTACAAGGTCTTGACGCAGACTCAACCCGAAGAGGCTGAGCGGCTTATGCAACTCGCTCAGGAGATAGTCGACCTCCGTTGGAAAACATATGAGGATATGGCCGGTTACGGTGCAAGTTCATTTCAGCCGGTTTTATAGGAAACAAAAACAATGCTCGATCTAAGCACACGATATATGGGACTTAACTTACGTACGCCGCTGGTGGTGTCCGCAAACCCTTTGTCCCAAAAAGTTGATAATATCGCCGCGATGGAAGACGCCGGTGCCGGTGCTGTCGTCTTGTTTTCGTTATTTGAGGAACAGATCCGCCGCGAGGCTGACAAGACCGATAAGGTACTACGGGCGACCACAAACGCATTTGCCGAGGCAGCGGACTTTTTTCCGGACCTTGAGGAGTTTTCGGTAGGTACTGGCCAATACCTTGAAGTTATTCGTAAGGCTAAGGAGCGCGTCGATATCCCGATCATCGCCAGCCTGAATGGAATCACGGCGGACGGATGGATCGAATACGCACGCGAGATCGAGCAGGCCGGTGCGGACGGGCTCGAAATAAACGTATATTTCATCCCGGCCGACCTCAGGCTGACGTCCACTGACGTCGAATTGCGTTATCTCGATATCGTGCAATTGGTACGAAGCACGGTCAAAATACCGATTGCCGTCAAACTCAACCCGTACTTCTCGTCGGTCGGCCATATGTGTCAGCAATTGACGATGGCAGGAGCTGATGCATTGGTACTTTTCAATCGATTCTACCAACCCGATTTTGATATCGATGAGCTTAAAGTGTTGTCCAACCTTGAGTTAAGCGTTCCGGCTGAGATCAGACTGCCGCTGCTATGGATCGCGGTACTTTATGGCCGGACTCCGGCATCGCTCGCCGCGACAACCGGCGTTCACGGTGCTAAAGAGTTGATAAAATATCTGCTCGCCGGTGCGGATGTAGCGATGGTTGCGTCAGCTATCCTCAAGCACGGCATCGGTTGGATCGCCGACATACTCGAAGATCTCGATCGATATATGACCGAAATGAAATTCGTCTCTATCGACTCATTTAAGGGGGCGATGAGCCAACAACACGTGTCCGATCCGGCGGGTTACGAGCGCAGCAACTATATCCAAATACTCGAAGAAAAGAATTGGCGGTAGGTCCGTTGGAATACCTCATTGCTGGATATTCAACTTCGGCTTGAATTTTCTAAATCCGGTATGGTGCCTGATCACCTCAGACAACCGCATCGTGCCGTCCGCGTCATACAGCGACAGTTCGATGACGGCACTACCGCTATAGTCCGTCTTGTTGCCAAGCAAGAGGTTGCGGCTTTCCCTGCGGCTACCGCCTGACGCGAGCAGACGGACTCGTAAGATCCCGGCACCGCCACTACCGTTCCTAAGAAATCGATCCAGTTTCTCGGCCCTGACCATACTTCTAAACTCGGTTGCGTCTATCTTTTCCGACGGAGTTTCCGGAAAGATGTCGGGCGTAATCGCAAATGACATCGTCGCGAGTTGTGTTTTCACAATTTTGGCAGATGCCAGTAATCGAGCTAATTCATCACCGGGTTGGCGGCCTTCGACGAGCCTTTTATTTGAGTCGATAAAATAATCAATATATGCATTGGCGGCCTGTAGCCTTGCGAGAGTGTTGTAAAACGAATTGTCGTCGCTGATCCCGACGTCATACTCTGGCACGAACTGCTCCGGATTGTACACCAGCAGACCACTGTTTGAGCTAAGCATACGACCCGCGATGACTGCACTAACCGCTCCCTTCCTGTCGATCGTATCCATTGATTCGGTGATCGTTTGGTCGGTTCTGAAAAGCGAAATAAGCTCAGCAACGGATCTGATCGTGGAACCGGCGATCGACGGCAGACCGAGAGCGGTGATCAGGCCGCCGCTGCGAGTTTCGCTAACTGACTCGATACCGACCGACTTTTGCCCGCCACTTCCGGCGGCGTCATTGACGGCCTTGACCAATACCTCATAGTTCGCGAGGGCAAGTTTCGCCTGTTCGCGATATATTCGATAACGGGAAAGAGCTAGAAAATCGGGTTCATAAAACAACACCAGGCGGTCATAGCGGCCGATATGCGGTCTAAGGTGCTGATCGACCTTCGTTGCGACTTCATCGAGTGCTTCATAACTCAATGATGTCACCTCGATGACCGGCGTCTGATCGGGCGCGGTAAAGGTGGTCTTACCGCCGCTGTTTTCCCTGTTCATACCGCTCGCGCCGGTCGCCTCATTGTATGCCTTGAGGTACTCGATACGGGCCTTGAGCAATTCGGTTTCCCTTTCGATCAATTTCTTCTGCTCAGCGATCTGATCGATCTTCGACAAGGGTGTCGGAGTCGGAGTCGGGCTTTCAGTTTGTGCCCAGGTTCCAAGAGTTATTAAAAGTAAAGCGATGGCTGACCTAATTATCTGTTTCATTCAACACCTCCCGGGCGTCGCAGGCAATATGCTCAAATTGAACCGAATTTATACAATCCACAACTAACTTGTTTCATATTTTCGTGGTTAATTCAAGGAACATTAGCACACCGTCAGATCAAATTGGGCGGTAGCTCCAAGACATTGGTCGATGCTCTTCCACAATGGTTTACGCTTACACCTCAAAGTTTTCCACATGTGGAAAACTTTGAGGTGTCTGTTATCCTCACAACCTCGCTGTAATCAACCATCTACGGTTAGTTATTTAATTTACAACCTTAGGATTTTTTTGTATTATTTAGGCAGAATTTGCACATCTCGCAAATATTGCAACTAAACGCCCCTGATTTTCATCTGTTTTGCGGTTAACTGAGGCTTGCCCGATCCAGTCTTAAAAAAGGGTCGAAACTAGCAACTGCTGGAGAAAATATGTCATTTAGCTCAAGATCTATCAAAACCGCTATATCAGCCGCACTCATTCTCACGATGTCCGTCGTGGCCTTTGCCGATACCATTCGGTTAAAGGACGGCAGCATTCTAAAAGGTCGCATCGTCAGCTTTGCCGGAGGTAAGTTTACGATCGCCATCGGCGAAGGGTCGCGAATGAAACAGATGACCTACTCGGCTTCCGAGATCGATTCCATCCAGTTCGACGCACCTGACAAGATGCCTATGACGACGCCCTCATCCTCAAACTCCGGCAAACCGACGATGGTCAATACCAGCACGGCATCAACGCCAAAGGTGGTCACGACCGACAACGTCCGCATCGGGGCAAACGCAGGTAATACAACAACGCCGGTCACGAAGCCGATCGGCGGCACGATGAAGCCGATCGTCTGGAATGTAAAAGTGCTCGCGGACAACACTGCTAATGGTTGGACCAATTCAGGTTGGGTGCTGAAAAAGGGCCAAAAGATCCGCGTTTCGGGCGATGGCAAGATCTCGCTTGGCAAGGGTAAGTCATCGACCGCGTCTGGTATTTCTGAACTCGACGACGCTCAAAAGCTGCTCAAGAATGTTCCGACCGGTGCTCTCATCGCCGTGATCGGCGATGACAACAACGATTTCATATACATCGGAGCCGAACGTGAATTTGTCGCGACCCGCGATGGTGCCCTTTTCCTCGGTATAAACGAAGGCTTTCTTGATGACAATTCGGGTGCTTTCAACGTAAAGGTAGAGATCATTCCCGATGGGTCTAACTAAAACTCGAGATATCTGAAATGAGAGACGGTGGGCTTTTTCGGCCCGCCGTCTTTTGCTTTTGTACCGCGGTTAGATTTACGGCTTCGCCGCTTTCAAGGCTACTTCCTGCGACGCGAGCCACTGCATCGCACCTGCATTATTCTTAAACTTGGCCTTGAGCATATCGATCGCCTCTTGGCCCCGTGGATCGCCAAGTTTGACGATAGCGACAATTCCGTTCTGGATTCCCTGAATATTGCCCGAGTCGAAAGCCGATTTGAACTTTTCGAAGATCAGACTGTACGCCCTTGGGTCGCCCTTGCCTGTCTTACCGACCACGACCAGTGCAGCGGTCCTGAGTCCCATCGACTGATTCTTGTCCGTCGCGATGCTATAGCTGGCGTCAAACGCTCGTTTATCACCAAGCTCGCCCAGAGCCTTTAGTCCCGCGATCTGGATACGGCCCTTCCACGACGGCGTTTTCGTCAGCTTTATCAGAGCGTCATAGGCACGCGGGTCTTTGACACGAGCCAGTGCCATCGACGCCTGGCCGATAATCCGATAGGACGGGTCGTTCAGATTAGCCACGAAGATATCGGCATACTTCTTATCGCGGGTCTCGCCTAGTAATTCCATTGCGTCGCCCTTGATCTGAAGTTGCTTGGCCTTGGTCAGACGAATTACCGCCGCCTCGACGTTGGCGTCTAGCTTAATTGCCGGGATCTCCTGCCCGGGCATCGCGTTAGGCAGGTAGATATTGGCGATCTCTGCGAGAGCGTCACGGCGAACCTGCCAAAACGGATCATTCTCCGCCGTTTTGATCAAAGCAGTGATAAACTTTGCCTTGTCGGCCTCGGAGGTGCTCTTGCTGGCAAGTTGAGCCATTGCCCAATGGCGGCCGACCGGATCCTTATCGTTGGCCATTTGGTAAAATAGGTCTTCGGCCGATTTTTCAAAGGTCATTTCCTTGAGCAACGTACCCTCGTAATCAAAATTGACCAGTTTCGGCTTTGTGGCTGACTTGAATGTTAGAACATTCTCCTCTTGAGGCTTGAGCCAGACGCGTTCGACCTTGTTGTCGACGGCGACATCGACGTATGTCTGAAAATATTTGGTCTGCGGGTACTCGTTGTTGAGATCGAGCTTTTGGGTCTGTTTTACGTTGAGCGTCAATTCTTTTTTAGCTTCATCGTAGTTTTGAGTGATCTCAAAAACGGGATGGCCCATTCGGTAAAGCCACTGGTCGAAAAACCAATCCATCGACTGCCCGGTCGTTTCCTCGATCGCGATCCGCAGTTCTTCGGTCGAAACAGGTTGGTGGGCGTTTTGGGTCAAATAATGCTTGAGTGACGCATAAAACGCTCTGTCGCCGAGGTGCTTCCGCAGCATATGCAGCACCGAACCGCCGCCGGGATACGCATACGTGTCAAACATCGCATCCTTATTGGCATAGTACTTCGTCACGATCGGTCGGCGGTTGCCCTGCCGCCAAGCTCCGATCGTCGCATCCTGGTTATTGCGGATCTCGGTGTAGATAAACTCATCGTGGCCTTTTAGCTTTTCGGTCCACATAGCTTGCATATACGTCGCAAAGCTCTCATTGAGCCAGATCTGTCCCCAGTCGCGACAAGTCACATAGTCGCCGAACCACTGGTGTGCGAGCTCGTGCGATTGCAGTGACTCGCTATCAGTATCGAGCAGTTCACGTTCATCGTGGATCATTTCCTCGATCTGCGTGGTGGCCGAAATATTTTCCATTCCACCGCCAAACTCCTCGACGAATGCCTGCGAGTATTTGGCGTACGGATATCTGACACCGGTGATCTGCGAGAAGAAACGCATAGTCGCCGGCAAGTTCCTGACCGTTGCGGCAACCTCCTTGGTCTCGTTGGGGTAGCCGTAATTATAGACCGGCACACCATCAAAATCCTGAATGACCGGCGTCGTCTCGCTTACGACTATTGAGGTCAGATAGTTTGAATAAGGCTGTTCCATTTTCCAATGAAACGTGCGCGTGCCGTCGGCATTTTCTTTGGTCTCGACCAGTTTACCGTTGCCTACGACCGTAAATGGTTTGGCAACCGTGGCCCTCATATCCGTAGTGCGAAAATCATTGGGCGTATCGTATGACGGAAACCAGTAGCGGTTAAATTCCGATTCGCCCTGCGACCAGATCTGACGCGGTTTGTTCGGATCGTCCGCCGTCGGCTTAATAAACCTCAGCCCACGTCCAAAACTGCCGATCGCCGTCTCATTATCATCTACCTTATTTACATAGTTGGTCGCATAATCAATGACGACCTTAATGTCCTCGCCGGCCTTGTAAACGCGGTCGAGCGTGATCTCGAGATTGTCATTACCTTTCGCGGCCTCGTAGGCATATTGCAGGTTTCCGCCGCCTGCGAGCTTTACCGAATTTATGGTCATCATCGCCGCGTCGAGCGCAAATTTGTCAGTATCTGCAAATGGAGCAAACGTTACGGCCGTCACGCCAAAAGCCTGTTCCTTATCCCAGTCGAACCTCAGATCGATGTCGATGTGCTTGACGTCGATCGTGCGGCTTCTGATCCAGTTTACGGCCGGCAGCGGGCGATTTTCGTCTTCGACTAACGGCGAAAACGACCTTAGCGGCCGAGCCTGCAATATCGAACCGCACGCAAACAACACTACCAACGATCCCGCGGCAAGCCGCCGGGCGAATTTTACATAGCTCATAGATTCCTCAAAATAATATTTAATTAAGCGAGATAGAATTAAACTGCTCTTTGTTCTTTGACGTTACGAGCGGACCAACTGCGATGTTTCATATTTCACGCATACCGTCCTGCGGTCTCGCATATCACACAGGCCCTCGTCGATAAATGTAGCGGGCAATGGGACAGTATTACAAAGGCCTGACCGAGGATTAAGAAAGCAGAATTTAATACGGCTGGCTTAACGGAGCAGGGACGTCGGCCTGCCCGGTCTTTTTCGGCATTATGGGCCTTTTGGCGGCAATTTGTTTGACACCGCAGGCACAATCTTGTCTAATCCACTTATCTCGGCGTAACAGGGTACGGTATGGATCGCAATTTGATCAATTTGGCGTTGGTTATCAGCATCCTTTTTCTGATAACGGCCTGCGTATGCCGCTCGGACCGCGATCAGGAGTCGGGTTCCTCGACGCCCGAGAAAAAGGTTGCCAATAGTTCCCCGGCCGATGACAAAAGAGCCAACTCGCCTAAGAACTCAATCAAGGACGAAGGCGATTTTCTGGTGGAACACGTGGCCGTGACAAACCGGAAGTACGCTGAGATCGACAGCCAAGTCCGCAAGGAACGCCTGATGGAGAAGGCCGCCGATCAGTTGAATAAGGCACTTGTGTTGCCGCACGACATCACGCTCCGAACCAAAGACTGCGGCGAGGTCAACGCATTTTACGACTCTAATGACCAGACCGTTACCGTGTGTTACGAGATGATGGAGCATTTCTATCAGGTGTTTCGCTCAAGCGGCATCTCGGATGAGAGGGCGTACGAAAAGATGTTTGACGCGGTCCGCTTTGTCTTTCTGCACGAGATCGGACACGCACTGATAGACACATATAAGTTACCGATCACCGGCAACGAAGAGGACGCCGCCGATCGAGCCTCGGCCTATATCAATCTTGAGGAACTGGGCGAAGAGGGCGTGAATGCCGTATTCGCCGCTGCCGATGCATTTGCGATCGAGTCCAAACGGCGGACAAACGGTCGTCAGGATCTGGCGGACGAGCATCTTTTGCAGGAACAGCGATTTTATAATTCGCTGTGTATGATCTACGGATCGAATTCGACTAAATACGAAAACATCGTGCTTAAAGGCTATCTGCCCAAGGAGCGTGCCGTCCGTTGCGAGAGCGAATACCAGCGGACATCCGACAGTTGGAGAAACCTGCTTCAGCCGTGGCGCAAGGATTGAGGCGACGACATAAACTTATGAAGAAAATTTTTAATGAGATCCTATTTGGCAAAAATGCGTTGATCAGCGGACTGATCGCACTCGCCGTCGTGGGCAGTATCGCCCTCGGCTGCAACTGCAACAAGAGCTTTGACCTTTCGAACATCGCAAAGGACACCGAAAAGTCGAGAGACACGCCGATCGACACCGAGAAGCCTTCAAATGACGTTCCGTCAGACAGCGTTGTCGAGGGACTGGTGAAGGATTCGGTCGCACAGTTTGCTGAGGCGATCCAAAGCGAAGATTTTGATGATCTGCGCTCCAACGCGTCTTCGGACTTTCAGAGCACTTATAGCGCTGATGAGATGCGCACGGCCTTTAAGTCGTACATCGGCAAAAAGTCGCTTGTCGTCCCGATACTTAGAAAGGTTAAGGATGCCGATGCCGATTTCACTTCGGCTCCGTCGCTCCGCAGCGAAAAAGGCCTCAAGATCCTCGTGGCGACCGGTAAGTTTCCGACAAAGCCCTATGCAGTGCGATTTGATTTTGAATACGTGATGCGAGGCGGTGAGTGGAAACTCTTAAAACTCGTCGTAAATATACCGTAATTGTCGGCCGGCGGTCGTGTAAATATTTCATTTGCAAAACGGAGCACTATGAACATAATTGACCTTTACAAAAGCAATAGCTCGTCGCCTTCACTCATATTTGCGTTGGGCATCCTCCTGATCGTCGGTCTAGGCTGCGGATCAGGCACACCGCCGCCGTCCGGTTATGTAGGGGTTTGGCAGGGCGATGACGGTTCGACCATCACGATCAGAGCTGATGGCGGCGGCGATTATAAGTCGGGCTCCACGACCATCACCGGCGGCGGCGTTGCGGTCGATGAAACGGCCAAAACGCTCAAGATCACGATGGCAAGCCTCGGGCCCAGCTTTACCATCGACAAGGCTCCTGTGGGCGATAAGATGACTCTCAGCGGCGTTGTCTATAAAAAGACCGGCGGCGGTGGTTCAGATACGAGCACCAGCGACGTCAAACCCGTGATACCGTCGGACGAAAAACTCCAAACACTCGTTAAATCCACATTTTTTGATTTCGGCGATGCTGTCCAGTCGGGCGATTTTGGGGATTTTCACAAAAAGACGGCCAAGGTCTGGCGTGATTCGTCCACTGAGGATGAAATGCTAACGGCATTTCAGGATTTTGTCGACGACAAGGAGAATTACAATTTCAAAAAGGCCATCGCCTCGCTCGACGCAACATTGACGCCCGCACCGACCATCGAAAAGGTCTCGGGCGTCGATGCCCTGATCGTCAAAGGCCATTATCCGACCAAGCCCCAACAGGCGAATTTTGAACTCAAATATACGATGGATGACGGCACCTGGAAGCTGATCGGCATAAAGATCAAGACCACATCCAACTGATCACAGTGGCTTTCCAAACATCGAGGCCGGGCCGCAAGAGGTTCGGCCTTTGATTTTTGAACGCCCGGAAGTTAAACTCTTTTTTACGCTTTCGTTCAAAATTCTATGAAAATTCACGAATATCAAGGCAAGGCAATCCTGAAACAATACGGCGTTCCGGTGCCCCGTGGCATCGTCGCCCGTACCCCGGAAGAAGCCGAGGCAGCGGCCAAGGAACTCGGTACCGACATCGTAGTCGTCAAGGCCCAGATACACGCCGGTGGTCGAGGCAAAGGCGGCGGTGTAAAGCTCGCAAAATCGCCTGCAGAGGCTAATCAACTTGCATCTGAGATCTTGGGAATGCAGCTTGTCACTCACCAAACCGGCCCCGAGGGTCAAGAAGTAAAAACTATCCTCGTCGAAGAAGGCTTGCCGATCGACCGCGAATTTTATCTCGGCATCACGTTAGATCGTGTGACGGGCCGCAATGTGTTTATGGCCTCATCCGAAGGCGGAATGGACATCGAAAAAGTTGCTGAAGAGACCCCGGAGCTTATATTAAAGGAAACGATCGATCCGTCCGTCGGTTTGCAAGGATTTCAGGCTCGCAAGCTCGCTTTCGGGCTCGGTATTCCGGCTGAATTGATCGGCCAAGCGTCGAAATTCATGCTCGCACTTTATAAGGCGTACGAGGGCATCGATGCGTCGCTCGTCGAGATCAATCCGTTTCTACTGACTAAGGACGGTCGCCTGATCGCACTCGACGCGAAGGTCACCTTCGACGATAACGCGATGTTCCGTCACAAAGATTTTATCGAATTACGCGATCTTGCCGAGGAAGAGCCGCTTGAGATCGAGGCGTCCAAGCACGACCTCAACTACATCAAGCTCGACGGCAACATTGGCTGTATGGTCAATGGTGCCGGCCTCGCGATGGCGACGATGGACATCATCAAGCTCGCGGGCGGTGAGCCTGCGAACTTCCTCGACGTCGGTGGTGGTGCTAGCCAAGAGCGTGTCGAACAGGCGTTCAAGATCCTGCTCGCCGATAAAAATGTTAAGGCAGTGCTGATCAACATCTTCGGCGGCATCGTCCGTTGTGATATGGTCGCCAACGGCGTGGTCGCGGCTTACAAAAATCTCGGCCTAACCATCCCGATCGTCGCCCGTCTCGAAGGCACAAACGTCGAAGAAGGCCGCCGCGTCCTAGAGCAATCCGGCATCGGTATCCTAACCGCCCAAGGCATGCAAGACGCCGCCGAAAAAGTAGTAGCCGCCGCGGGCTAAACCGGCGCAGCCACAAACAGTCGCGTAAAAGCACGATTCGGACGCGATCCGGTTCGTGCTTTTTTTAATTCGCGACAATGTCCGGTCTCAATGGTCGGTTAATTGGCGCCAAAGCAACCAATTTACACCTTCGAACCATCCTTTAGCGTGAAACGGCAAAGACTTTGTAAAGCAAGGACACCTAAAATAATGAGAAAACAGATTATTTCCCTTTTGATACTCGTGTGCTCCATCTCAGCTCAGGCCCAGGTTAGGGGAGTTCGTCGGACACCGCCGCTGGCCGGACCGGCGTTGACCAGCAATGGCAAGCCCGCCAATTCCCTGCCGATCCGTCGGGTGATCTTGTATTCGAACGGCGTCGCTTATGTCGAGCGCCGCGGATTTGTCACGGGCAATGCCGAGGTCGATCTGCCGTTCAAGCAATCGCAGGTGGACGATGTACTCAAATCGATGGTCGTGCTCGATCTCGGCCAGGGCAAGATCGGAGCGGTGAGCTATAATTCGTCGGCACCGATCTCGTCGAGGATGGCGGAGATCCCGTTTTCGGTTAATCCTGTCTCGGGTGACGGCGGCGGCATATCGTCGGTGCTCTCGCAGTTACAGGGTGCCAAAGTGATCGTATCGTCAACGAAAGGCACGGCGACCGGTTCGATCCTGACGATCGAACGCAAACAGATCAAGACCGAAAAAGAAGTACAGATCACCAGCGTTCTCGTGATCGCGTCGGACAGCGGCGAGATATCGAGCTTTGACCTCGCAGACGTCCGCAGCGTCAAACTGCTCGACGAAGGCACCCGAAAGGACATAAACGAGTTTGCCAACGCCACTGCATCGACCCGTCGGCTTGACGCCAAGACCATCACTGTCACCAGCACCGGCACCGGACAACGCGAAATGGTCGTAAGCTATACCATCGCCGCCCCGATCTGGAAGACAACCTACCGCGTCGTGCTCGACGCCGACGGCAAGCCTTTCTTTCAAGGTTGGGCGATCGTCGATAACGTCAGCGACGAGGACTGGAGTGGAGTACAGATGTCGCTCGTATCAGGTTCGCCGATCTCCTTTATTCAGAATCTACAAAAGCCCTTCTATCGATATCGCCCGGTCGTTCCGATCCCGTCGGATCTACAGCTTGAGCCACAGATATATGAACCCCAGAGCGGAATTGGAACCGGTTCGGGTTCTGGAAGTGGTACGGGTGGTACTTCGATCGGGACTAATGTGACAAACGCACAGATCGGGAACCTTCCGAAAAGTGGGCAATTTACAAGTTCATTAAAGGTTGTGCCCGGCGTGCGACCGGAGGCCTTGGCGGGCGGTTTCACGGTGGACGGAGCGTCAGGAACCGAGAATACGTTTGTTATAGACGGACAGGAAGTGACAAATTTTCGAAGCGCGGGGTTAAATTCGAATAACAGCATGGTTCTCAGCACTACGAAAGTAAGCGATGCCCTTACAGGCCCGAATTCAGGCGTTTCGGCCGTTGCCAGCGGTGAAGAGGTCGGTGACCTGTTTGAATATCGTATCGAGCAACCAGTCACGGTCGAAAAGAATCGCTCCGCTCTTATTCCGATCGTTCAGACCAAAATGGACGGCGAGCGGGTTTCGATCTATAACGAATCCGCCCGTCGGGATCGTCCGTTCAGCGGTGTTTTGCTCAAGAATATGACAAATCTAACGCTGGAAAGCGGTAGCCTCACGGTCATCGACGGTAACGCTTATGCGGGCGAAGCCCTTATGGAACGCCTAAAGCCAAAAGAGCAACGGTTGATATCTTTTGCCCTCGATCTCGGCACGCACGTCCGTGTCCGCCAAACCGGCGATCGCGAACCGGCCAAGTTGGTCAAGGCCGTCAACGGTGTCCTCCAAGTCCATTACTTCAGGGCGGAGCAGAAAACGTACGACATATCCAACCAGACCGACCGGCCCAAAGTGCTCTATATCGAATATCTAAAACGCGACGATTGGGAACTGTCCGAAGATACGCCAAAACCGGATTACGTAACCCAAAAATACTACCGTTTTCGTGTCGAGCTCGCCCCGCTTGAGGAAAAGCAGCTCAAGCTATCGGTTCGTCAGCCACTGATGGACACCTATCAGCTCTCATCGCTTTCAAAGACCGATCTCTCGCTCTTTGTCACCCGACGCTACATCGATGAAGCGACACGGGCACGACTTGAAAAGCTGATCGATCTGCGGACGAAACTCGCCGAGATCGACAACAAGCTCGAGAGTTTTGACGATGAGGTCGAAAAGATCGAAGCTGACCAAAAACGCCTCCGCGAGAACATCGAGGCACTCTCAAAAACCGCCGAGGCAAAGGCTTTGATAGCAAGGTACATCGCTAAGGCTGGCGAACAGGAGACCCGGCTTGAGGAGATGGAAAAGGAAAGACGCGATCTTGCGGGGCAAAAAGAACAGCTTACACGGGAACTCGCCACTGAGATACGTGCATTCGAGATCAAATAGAATGTCCGTCAAACGTTAGTTTGACGAGCCAACTTAGCACGGGGGTCGTGTTGAGTACCAAGGTCGACGCTTTACAGATTACTCGCTGCGAGCGACAAACTGAAGTTTGTCGGACTTTCAATGTCCGTCAAACTTTAGTTTGACGAGCCAACTTAGCGGGGAGCGAGCATTGAATCCCAATGTCAACGCTTTACCGAAATCTGGCTGCGGCCGACAAACTGAAGTTTGTCGGACATTTTGACGTTTAACTGAAATCGAATCCGGGGTCGTCTTGTAATCGCTTCGCGAGATAATTTCCCGGCCATTCCGTCCAGTGGCCGACTAGTTTTGCTTTTACAGGATTATTTAGCGTGTATCTAATCGCCTTTTGCAATCCTGCACCGTGGCGAATGACGTGATCGAAGTTCTCCGCTTCCCAAAACGAACCGACTCGATCTAACAACGTATTGCATTGCCGAGCGGTATTTCCCTTAATGGACTGCATAATTTCGGCGAGCGTGTCCTGTTTGGACTCAAAACGTATTCCTTTTGAAGTTCTTATTTCGGTCATTTCGCGTTCGTTAAGATTAGGCTGTAAAACGACGTGAACGTGATTCGACATTATGCTGAAGGCGTCTAACTGATATTTCGGGCCATCGCCGTCAAGGAGTTTGTCGCTGACGATCTTCCGAATGTTCGGGCTCGACAGCCACCTCGGACCTGAGGCGGCCATGTCCATAATTGCGTCAAATCGCGAGAACCATTTCCGGTGAAAATCGATCACGTTTACCGATTCTATACTGGTCCTATCTCCGGTCAGATCGCTTTCGACGGCCTTTTCGATAGCTCGTTCGTGGATCATCCGCTCGTTCTTGTATTTTCTCACCAGTTCTTGCGGAATCGACCCAGCTAACCGGAATGTTACAAACAGTGTCGCTCCGGGTGGATGGATGTGGGGTCGTTTCCGTCGGTAAACTTGCTTGTAACCGAAATGATTCATTGGTGTCCAACAAACTTTTGTTTGTTGAGTCGGCCTGGTCAAGGGACGGCGTTGAGCACCGTCGCACAAGTACCACTTTGTCACGCTGAATTTCGTCAAACTGAAGTTTGTCGGACTTTCATTGTCCGTCAAACTTTAGTTTGACGAGCCAACTTAGCTCGTAGGTCGCGTTGAGTACCGATTTCTATCCGACCCGGCAATGACACTTCGAACGACAAACTGAAGTTTGTCGGACTTTCATTGTCCGTCAAACTTTAGTTTGACGAGCCAACTTAGCTCGTAGGTCGCGTTGAGTACCGATTTCTATCCGACCCGGCAATGACACTTCGAACGACAAACTGA
>Ga0209476_10000133_pt1 | contig 49867 bp, 50 predicted proteins | sample KloWWTrecipitate_FD_187179 | JGI IMG/M metagenome (GOLD analysis project Ga0209476, IMG submission 187179) | Active sludge microbial communities from Klosterneuburg, Austria, studying microevolution and ecology of nitrifiers - Klosterneuburg... | ecosystem: Engineered > WWTP > Aerobic digester... | reverse complement strand
CGCAGGATGCGCGCAAGACGCGGGGAAGGAGACGCGGATTTCGCGGGGGAGGCGGCCATCACGATCGGAAAGCGCGGAATGCCCGATTATAGGGCCCCCCGGCCCCGGAAAGCCCTGCCGCTACGCCTCGGTGCCGACCTCTCGAGGAAACCTTCTGCGCTAGGACACCGGTAATGACGCCGGTGCCAGTATGGGCAGATGGGGTGTGTTTGGGTGTTCGCGTTTTGGCTTTTCGGCCGAGTAAAGGGGCTCAGGGCGTCGATGTCCTGGCCTATGTCGACATAGGTGAGGAGGATGGCTCCGTTCGCCAGTTGATTCGGCCGAAAAGCCAAAACGCGAACACCCAAACACACCCCTTTCCCCTTCCGCGCGACCGTCGGTGACAACGGAGTTCTGCGGCCGAGGATCCCTCCAGGGATACGCACCGAGGCGTGGTGCCGGGGCTTTCCGGGGCCTGGGGGCCCTACAACGAGGGGGGGAGTTCGCGGTTGATGATGGTGATGGACTTCGACTCCACCGCGATGAAGCCGCGCTCGGAGAGGTCCTTGAGGATGCGGTTCACCATCTCGCGGGAGGCGCCGACCATGTTGGCGAGGTCCTGCTGCGAGAGCTTCTCGCTCACCACGAGCTTGCCGTTCTGGTTGACGGCCAGCTCGAGGAGCGTGCTCGCCACGCGCCCGTAGACGTCCATGAGCGCGAGCGTGCCGATCTTGCGGTCGGCCTCGCGCACGCGCTGGGCGAGCACGCGCAGCACCATGTTGGCGATGCGCGGGGCGCGCTCGACGCAGTGCTCGAAGGCGTGGTGCGAGAGGATGAGGAAGGTCGAGGGCTCGAGCGTGGTGACGGAGGCCGACCGCGGCTGCTGGTCGATCATCGCCATCTCGCCGAAGAAGTGCCCGGCCCCGAGGAGCTTCAGGATGATCTCGCGCCCCTCCTCGTCGCCGATGAACACCTTCACGCGCCCCGACTCGATCATGTAGAGCGAGTCGCCGATCTCGCCCTCGGTGAGGACGACGGCGTGCTTGGGGTAGCTCTTCTCGACGGCGACGGAGCGGATCACGTCCAGCTCCTGGTCGCTCATCTGCGTGAAGAACGGGACGGCCTTGAGCGCCTGCGTGCGCTCGCCGACCGCGGCCTTCGGCGTGGGGGAGGTCATGGTTAGGGACTATAGCCAAAAGTCCTTGTCTGTCAATTGCTTGATCTCAAGCCCCCCCCCGCATGGGATAATGCGCGTCCAGGACGCCGAACCGGCCTCCCCCACCGCGACTCCCCCTTCCATGACCACCCGACACAGCCGCCTCCTCATCCTCGGGTCCGGCCCCGCCGGCTATACCGCCGCCGTCTACGCCGCCCGCGCGAACCTGAAGCCCGTCCTCATCACCGGCCTCGCCCAGGGCGGGCAGCTCATGACCACCACCGACGTGGACAACTGGCCGGCCGACCACGCCGGCGTCCAGGGCCCGGAGCTCATGGAGCGCTTCCAGAAGCACGCCGAGCGCTTCGAGACCGAGATCGTCTTCGACCACATCCACACCGCGAAGCTCGGGGAACGCCCCATCACGCTGGTGGGCGACTCGGGCACCTACACCTGCGACGCGCTCATCATCGCCACGGGCGCCTCGGCCATGTACCTGGGGCTCGCCTCCGAGCAGGCGTTCATGGGCAAGGGCGTCTCCGGCTGCGCCACCTGCGACGGCTTCTTCTACAAGGGCCAGGACGTCTGCGTCGTCGGCGGCGGCAACACCGCCGTCGAGGAGGCGCTCTACCTCGCCAACATCGCTCGCCACGTGACCGTGATCCACCGCCGCGACCGCTTCCGCTCCGAGAAGATCCTGCAGGACAAGCTGTTCGCGAAGGAGAAGGAGGGCAAGGTCTCCATCGCCTGGAACCACACGCTGGACGAGGTCCTGGGCGACAAGTCGGGCGTCACCGGCGTGCGGATCAAGTCCACGGTAGACGGCGCCACCCGCGAGCTGAAGGTCTCGGGCTGCTTCATCGCCATCGGCCACAAGCCCAACACCGACCTCTTCGAGGGCCAGCTCGCCATGAAGGGCGGCTACATCCTCACCAAGGGCGGCGCCGAGGGCGACGCGACCGCCACGAGCGTCCCCGGCGTGTTCGCCGCGGGCGACGTGCAGGACCACGTCTACCGCCAGGCCGTCACCAGCGCCGCCACCGGCTGCATGGCCGCGCTCGACGCCGACCGCTACCTGGAGAGCCTCGCCACTTGAAGCGCCCCCGCCCGGAGCGCGCGCCGGCGGAAGAAGAGGACGACCCGGGGCTTTTCCGCCGCGCGATGCGCGACGTCGCGCCCGTGCGGGCGCCCGACCGCGTGTCGCACCCGCGCACGCCGCCGCCGCCCATCCCGGTGCAGCGCATCGAGGACGAGCGCGCCGTGCTCGAGGAGCTCTCGCGGCTCGCGGGCGGCGCCGACGACGTGGAGATCGAGGAGGACCACGCCTACCTGCGCCCGGGCCTGCCGCGCGAGGTGCTGCGCAAGCTCCGCCGCCTCCACTGGGTGGTGCAGGGGGAGCTGGACCTGCACGGCCTCACCGGCGACGAGGCCGCCCTCGCCACCGCGCGCTTCCTTGCCGAGAGCTCGCGGCGGGGATTGCGGTGCCTGCGCATCATCCACGGCAAGGGCCGCGGCTCGCCCAATCGCGAGCCTGTCCTGCGCGGCCGCATCCGCCGGCTCCTCGCGCGCAAGTCCGAGGTGCTCGCCTTCTCCGAGCCGCCGCCCGCCCATGGCGGCTCCGGCGCCGTGATCGTGCTCCTCGACGCGAGGCCCGGCCCGTGAGCCTGCCGCGCGCGGTCCTCGCGCTGCTCGTGCTGCTCGCCCTCTTCGTGGGCGTCGACAACATGCAACGCCCGCTCGCGCACCCCGACGAGGGGCGCTATTCCGAGATCTCGCGCGAGATGGCCGCGAGCGGCGACTGGGTGACGCCGCGGCTCAACGGCATCAAGTACTTCGAGAAGCCGCCGCTGCAGTACTGGGCGAGCGCCGCCGCCTTCCGGCTGTTCGGCGAGAGCCCCTTCACGGCGCGGATCTACACCGCGCTCGCCGGCCTGCTCGCGCTGGCCGCGGTGGGCTACACGGCCCGGCGCCTCGCGGGCGCCGACGCGGCGCTGCTCGCCGTCGGGGTGCTCCTCTCCAGCCCGTACTTCCTCGGCATGGGCGGCGTGGTGACGCTCGACATGGGCCTTGCCGCCTGGACCACGGTCGCGGTGTGCGCCTTCCTCCTCGCCGCGGCAGGCCCGCCCGGGGAGCGCCGCCGCTGGATGCTCCTCGCCTGGGCCGGGATGGCGCTCGCGGTGCTCTCGAAGGGCCTCATCGGGATCGTGTTCCCCGCGGCGGCCGTCTTCCTGCACTGCCTCGTCCACCGCGACTGGCGGCTGCTTGCGCGGATGGAGTGGGCGCGCGGGGCGGCGCTCTTCCTCGCCATCACCGTGCCGTGGTTCGCGCTGGTATCGGCCGCGAACCCCGAGTTCCCGCGGTTCTTCTTCGTCCACGAGCACTTCGAGCGCTTCCTCACGAAGTCCCACCGCCGCGAGGAACCGTGGTGGTACTTCTGGCCCATCCTCTTCGCGGGGTTCCTGCCGTGGATGCTCGCGCTCGTGCCGGCGGCCCTCGAGGGCTGGCGGAGGGAGGCGGCGGCGGCCGGCTTCCCCTGGCGGCGCTTCGCGCTGCTGTGGTCGGGCTTCATCCTGCTCTTCTTCTCCGCCTCGGGCTCCAAGCTCCCCGCCTACATCCTGCCGGTCTTCCCCGTCTTCGCCCTCGTCCTGGGCGAGTGGCTCGCGCGGGCCGAGCCCCGCCGGCTTTGGAAGATGGTGGCGATCGTCGTGCCCCTCCTCGTGGTCGCCATCGCACTTGCCTGGGGCGCCCCCGAGCGCGCGAGGAACGCCTGGACGCGCGATCTCTACGCGGCCGCGCGGCCGTGGATCCTGGCCGGGCTGGGCGTGCTGGCCGTGGCGCTCGCCGCGGCCACCCTGAGGCTTCGCGCCGGCCGCAAGGCGGGCGCCCTCGCCACGATCGTCGCGGCCTCCCTCCTCTTCATCGACTTCGTCGAGGACGGCTACGAGCGGCTGGCCCCGCGCCAGTCGGGCTTCCAGGTGGCCGAGACCATCCGCCGGGAGGCGCCGCCCGAGGCGCGCGTGTACTCCGTGGGCCTCTACGACCAGACGGTCCCCTTCTACCTCGGGCGCACCGTGACGCTGGTGTCCTATGTCGACGAGTTCGAGATGGGCCTGCGGCTGGAGCCGGGCCGCGCCATCCCGTCGCTCGAGGCGTTCGCGGCCGACTGGGTGCGGCCGGGCAGCGCCGTCGCTATAATCCACCCCGACACCTACGAGACGCTCTCCACCCGGGGCCTCGCGATGACCCTCCTGCACCGCGACGAGCGGCGCATCCTCGTCCGCAAGCCGTGAACGCCGCGAGCTTCTCCCTGGTCCTCGCCGGCGTGCTGCTCAACGCCGCCGCCCAGCTGCTCCTCAAGGCCGGCACGAACCGCATCGGCGAATTCGCCTTCACCCTCGACAACGTCGTGCCCGTGGGGCTCAAGGTCGCGGCGAGCCCCTTCGTGCTGGGCGGCCTCGCGTGCTACGCGGTGAGCGTCGTGGTGTGGATCATGGCGCTCTCGCGCGTGCCGGTGTCGGTGGCCTACCCGATGCTCTCGATCGGCTACATCGTGAACGCCTTCGCGGCCTGGGCGCTCTTCGGGGAGTCGGTCACCGCGCAGAAGCTCGCGGGCATCGGCTTCATCGTCGTGGGCGTCTGGCTGGTGGCACGGTCTTGAGCGACGCCGCCCGCAGCCTCGCGGGATCCCTTCCCTTCCTGCCGTTCGCGCGACCCGTGATCGACGAGGCGATGATCGCGGCCGTCGGCGACACCCTGCGCAGCCGGTGGATCGCGAGCGGTCCGCAGGTGGCGGCGCTCGAGAAGGCGCTCTCGGACCACGCGGGCGGCCGGCCCGTGCGCACGTTCACCTCGGCCACCGGGGCCATGGAGGTCGCGCTGGCGCTCCTCGGGATCGGGCCCGGCGACGAGGTGGTCACGCCGGCGCAGAGCTTCTTCGCCTCGGCCAACGTGATCGCGCGCGCCGGCGCGCGCGCGGTGTTCGTCGACGTGGACCTCGCCACGCGCAACGTCGACCTCGCGGCGGCGGCCGCGGCCGTGACGCCGCGCACCCGGGCGCTGCTGCCCGTGCACTTCAACGCGCCCCTCGATCCCGCGGCGCTCGCCGCCTTCCGGGCGCGCCACGGCGTGAGGATCCTGGAGGACGCGGCGCTCGCGATCGGCTCGCGCGCCGGCGGCCGGCCGGTCGGCGCGACGGGCGACCTCGTCTCCTTCAGCTTCCATCCCAACAAGAACATGACGACCATCGAGGGCGGCGCCCTCGTGGTGAACGACGCGGCCGAGGCCGCCGCCGCCGAGCGGCTGCGCTTCCACGGCATCGCGCGGCTCCCCGACGGCACGCGCGACGTCGAGGTGGCCGGCGGCAAGTACAACCTCTCCGACGTCTCGGCGCGGCTGGGCCTCGCGCAGCTCGCGCGCCTGGCCGAGTGGTGCGCCGAGCGCGAGCGCCTGGCGATGCGCTACTTCGACTGCCTGGCGGGCGACGACCTGCTCACGCCGGAACGGCTCCCGCCCCGCGACAATCCCGGGCACAGCTGGAACATGTTCACGGTGCTGCTCCCCCTGGGCGACATGGCGCTCACGCGAAAGGGCTTCATGGAGGCGATGCAGCGCGAGGGCATCGGCACGGGGCTGTCGTACGAGGCCATCCACCTCACCACCTACTGGCGCGCGCAGGGCTGGCGCGAGGGCCAGTTCCCCGTGGCCGAGCGCATCGGCCGCGAAACGGTGACCCTCCCGCTCTACCCCGGGATGGCCGACGCCGACGTCGAGCGCGTGTGCGAGGCGCTCGCGCGCGTCATCCGCTCGCGCCCCGCCTGAAGCCCCATGGCCGCCCCGGTCCTCTCCGTAGTGATCCCCGTCTACAACGAGGAGGCGGTGCTTCCCGCACTCTTCGCGCGACTCTACCCGGCGCTCGACGCGCTCGGCTGCACCTACGAGATCGTGTTCGTGAACGACGGCAGCCGCGACCGCTCCCCCGCGCTCCTGCGCGAACAGTTCCAGGCGCGCCCGGAGGTGACGCGCGTCGTCCTCTTCAACGGCAACTTCGGCCAGCACATGGCCATCATGGCCGGCTTCGAGTACTGCCGCGGCGAGCGGATCGTCACGCTGGACGCGGACCTGCAGAACCCGCCGGAGGAGATCGCGAAGCTGCTCGCCAAGATGGACGAGGGCCACGACTACGTGGGCTCGATCCGCCTCATGCGCCAGGATGTCGCCTGGCGACGGCTGGCCTCCAGGGCGATGAACCGCCTGCGGGAGCGGCTCACCCACATCCGCATGACCGACCAGGGCTGCATGCTGCGCGCCTACAGCCGCCCCATCGTGGACGCCATCCGCTCCTCGCGCGAGGTGAGCACCTATATCCCGGCGCTCGCCTACTCGTTCGCCCACAACCCGGCGGAGGTGGAGGTCGCGCACGAGGAGCGCGCCGCCGGCGAGTCCAAGTACTCGCTCTACAAGCTCATCCGCCTCAACTTCGACCTCGTCACGGGCTTTTCCGTGGTGCCGCTGCAGCTCTTCTCGCTCTTCGGCATCGGCGTCTCGATCGTGGCGCTCGCCGCCTACTTCGTGGTCATCCTCAAGCGCATCCTGGCCGGCGAGGGCGAAGGGCTGTGGGTCATCTGGGACCGCGACATCCTCGCCTTCTTCCTCATCGGCGTGCTCCTGTTCGGCCTGGGGCTCGTGGGCGAGTACGTCGGCCGCATCTACCAGCAGGTGCGCGAGCGGCCGCGCTTCCTCGTGCAGGCCATCCTCGAGCAGCGCGACGAGTGAGCGCCACCGCCGTCGTCTTCGCCTACCACGACGTGGGCTGCCGCTGCCTTTCCGCCCTGCTGGCGGCGGGCGTGCGCGTGGCTCTCGTCGTCACCCACCGCGACAGCCCCGGCGAGACGATCTGGTTCGCGAGCGTCGAGCGGATGGCGCGCGAGGCGGGCCTCGAGGTCGCGCTGCCCGACGACCCCAACGACCCGGCCTTCGTGGCGCGCCTGTCCGCGCTTGCCCCGGACTTCCTCTTCTCGTTCTACTACCGCCGGATGCTCTCCCCGGCGGTGCTCGCCACCGCCCGGCGCGGCGCCTTCAACATGCACGGCTCGCTCCTGCCGAAGTACCGGGGCCGCGTGCCCGTGAACTGGGCGGTGCTGCGCGGCGAGCGCGAGACGGGGGCGACGCTGCACGAGATGGTGGCCAGGCCCGATGCCGGCGCGATCGTGGGGCAGGAGGCCGTGCCCATCGGCGAGAACGACACGGCGGCGGAGGTCTTCGCGCGCGTGACCGGCGCCGCCGGCCGCGTGCTCGAGCGCGCCCTGCCCGCGTTGCTCTCCGGCACCGCACGGCCTGTGCCGCAGGACCTCGCCGCGGGGAGCTACTTCGGCGGCCGGCGCCCCGAGGACGGGCGCATCGACTGGGCGAGGCCCGCGCGGGAGGTGCACGATCTCGTGCGCGCCGTGGCGCCTCCCTACCCCGGCGCGTACACGACGCTCGGCGGCAGGACGGTGCGCATCCTGCGCACGTGGTGGTCGCCGACGCCGGCGCTGCCCGCGGCGCCGCCCGGGTCGACGGCCGCGGCCGATGGCCGCGCCTGGGCGTGCTGCGGCGACGGCCGCTGGCTGGAGGTCCGCGCGATCCAGCCCGAGGGCGAACCGCCGCTCGAAGGCGCCGCGCTCGCCGGGCGCTTTGCCGCGGGCGCGGCCGGCATGGGACAATTCGGCTCCGGCGCCGACCGCGCGCCGGCCCCCGCCAACGGCAACCCACCATGACCCAGCGCATCTGCATCCTCGGCGTGAACGGCTTCATCGGCCACCACCTCTCGCAGAGGATCCTCGCCGACACGCCGTGGGAGGTGTACGGGATGGACATGGGCTCGGACCGCGTGGCCGACCTCCTGCCCCACCCGCGCTTCCACTTCTTCGAGGGCGACATCACCATCAACCGCGAGTGGATCGAGTACCACATCCGCAAATGCGACGTGATCCTGCCCCTCGTGGCGATCGCCACGCCCGCGACCTACGTGCGCGAGCCGCTCAAGGTCTTCGAGCTCGACTTCGAGGCGAACCTTCCCATCGTGAGGTCGTGCGTGAAGCACGGCAAGCGCATCCTCTTCCCCTCGACTTCCGAGGTGTACGGGATGTGCCGCGACGCCGAGTTCGACCCGTACGCCTCCGAGCTGGTGCTGGGCCCCATCGACAAGCAGCGCTGGATCTACTCCTGCTCCAAGCAGCTCATGGACCGCGTGATCTGGGCCTACGGCGCGATGGAGGGCCTGGACTTCACGCTCTTCCGCCCCTTCAACTGGATCGGCGCGGGGCTGGACTCGATCCACACGCCCAAGGAAGGCTCCTCGCGCGTCATCACGCAGTTCCTGGGCCACATCGTGCGCGGCGAGCCCATCAAGCTCGTGGACGGCGGGTCCCAGAAGCGCGCCTTCACCTTCATCGACGACGGCATCGCCGCGCTCATGCGCATCATCGAGAACCCGGGCGGCGTGGCCACCGGCAGGATCTACAACATCGGCAACCCGGCCAACAACTACTCGGTGCGCGAGCTCGCCACGATGATGCTCGAGCTCGCGGCCACCTACCCGGAATACCGCGACAACGCGGCGCGCGTGCGGATCGTCGAGGTGAGCTCGGGCGAGTACTACGGCAAGGGCTACCAGGACGTGCAGAACCGCGTGCCGAAGATCGAGAACACGATGCGCGAGCTGGGCTGGGCGCCGCAGGTCGACATGGCCACGGCGCTGCGCCGCATCTTCGACTCCTACCGCGCCGCGATCGACGACGCGCGCGCCCTTTCCGCCTGAGGCTTTCCCATGGAAAACCCCGTCGTCGGCGTCGTGATGGGCTCCCAGAGCGACTGGGACGTGATGCAGCACGCGGCCAAGGTGCTCAAGGACTTCGGCGTTCCCTTCGAGGCGAAGGTGGTCTCGGCCCACCGCACGCCGGACGCGATGTTCGAGTACGCCGAGACCGCGCGCGGCCGCGGCCTGCGCTGCATCGTGGCGGGCGCCGGCGGCGCCGCGCACCTGCCGGGCATGATCGCCTCCAAGACCACGCTGCCGGTGCTGGGCGTCCCGGTGCCCTCGCGCCACCTCGCCGGCCAGGACTCGCTCTACTCCATCGTGCAGATGCCCAAGGGCATCCCGGTGGCCACTTTCGCGATCGGCGAGGCGGGGGCGGCCAACGCCGGCCTCTTCGCCGTGAGCCTGCTCGCCGCCACCGACGCGGGGCTCGCCGCGAAGCTCTCCGGCTACCGGCAGGAGCTGCGCGAGAGGGTCGCGGCGATGCAGCTCCCGGACGTGCTGTGATCGCCCCCGGCGCGACGCTGGGGCTGCTCGGCGGCGGGCAGCTCGGGCGCATGTTCACGGTGGCCGCGCGCACGCTCGGGTACCGCGTCACCGTGCTGGACCCCGACCCGATGTCGCCCGCGGCGGAGTTCGCCACCGGCCACCTCAACACGGCCTACACGCACCCCGTCTCGCTCGCGGAGCTGGCCCAGACCTGCGCGGCGGTGACCACGGAGTTCGAGAACGCGCCCGCCGAGGCGCTGCTCGCGCTGGCCGAAAGGACCGTCGTGCGGCCCAGCGGCAACGCCGTGGCGGTGGCGCAGGACAGGAGCCGCGAGAAGGGGTTCATCGCCGCCCACGGCCTGCCCGTGGGACCCTGGGCGGACATCCGGGCGGAATCCGACTTCGACGCCGCCCTCGCGAAGGTGAGGCTGCCCGCCATCCTCAAGACGGCGCGCTTCGGCTACGACGGCAAGGGCCAGGCCGCCATCGCCTCGCGCGCCGACCTCGGGCGCGTCTTCGCCGAGTGGAAACGCGTGCCCTGCGTGCTGGAGGAGCGGCTCGCCCTCGAGCTCGAGGTCTCGGTGATCCTCGCGCGGGCGGCCGACGGCAGCGTCGAGGTCTTTCCGGTCGCCGAGAACCGCCACACCCGCGGGATCCTCGACCTCACCATCGCGCCGGCGCGCATCCCCGCGGCGCTCGCCGCCGAGGCGAAGGCGCTCGCCACGCGCCTGGCGAACGCGCTCGACTACGTGGGCGTCCTCGCGGTCGAGATGTTCGTGGCGGGAGGAAAGCTGCTGGTGAACGAGATCGCGCCGCGCCCCCACAACAGCGGCCACTACACGATCGACGCCTGCCGCACCTCGCAGTTCGAGCAGCAGGTGCGCGTGCTCTGCGGCCTGCCGCTGGGAGATCCCACGCTGCACACGCCCGCCGTCATGGTGAACCTGCTCGGCGACATCTGGGGCGCCGGCGAGCCGCGCTGGGAGGCGGTGCTGCGCCACCCGGGCGCGCACCTGCACCTCTACGGCAAGCGCGAGGCGCGGCCGGGCCGGAAGATGGGTCACGTGACCGTCTGCGAGCCCGACGCCGGCCGGGCGCTCGAGGTGGCGCTCGCCATCCGGCGCGACCTCGGGGTCGCTGAATCCGCCTGAGCCGCCCGCGTCGTCCAACGGGGACGAACAGCCCTTCCCGGAGACCCCCATGACCCGCCGCCACGCCTTCGCCGCCGCCCTCGCCACCGCCGCCGCCCTCCTCGCGCCAGGCGCCGCCCACGCCTTCCTCGGGACGACGATCGCCGCCTCCGGGAAGGTCGTCAGCGAATCGCGCGAGGCGCGCGGCTACTCGGGCGTGGCCGTCTCCCTGCCCGGCACCGTGGTGGTGCGCCAGGCGGAGAACGCGCCCGTCGCCATCGAGGCCGACGACAACCTGATGCCCGAGATCGAGACGGTGGTCGAGCGCGGCGTCCTCAGGATCCGCTTCAAGCGCAACCTCAACGTGACCGGCCGGCCGACGATCAAGGTGCTCGTCACCAACCCGGCGATCGAGTCCCTGTCGGTCGCCGGCAGCGGCGACGTCCTGTCCGAATCGATCAAGGCCCGCGCGATGGAGGTCTCCGTCGCCGGCAGCGGCGACGTGCGGATCGCCCGGCTGGAGGCCGATTCCCTCGCGGCCTCCGTGGCCGGCAGCGGCGACGTGAAGGTGGCGGGCAAGGCCGCCGAGGTGAAGGTGAGCATCGCCGGCTCCGGCGACGTCGAGGCCGACCGCCTCGAGGCCCGCAAGGCCAAGGTCTCCATCGCGGGCTCGGGCGACGTGTCCCTGTGGGTGGCCGAGACGCTCGACGCCTCCGTGGCCGGCAGCGGCGACATCCGCTACTACGGCGACCCGGCCCTCACGAAGAAGGTCCTCGGCTCCGGGTCGCTCAAGCGCCTCGGGCGCGCCCCCTGAGGCATGCTCGGCTGGTTCCGCCCCCGGGAACCCAGGGCCGAGCCCGTCGACGAGGGGCTCTGGGAGAGCGCCACCCTCCCCTACCTGTTCATGCGCGGCCTCGCGCCGGCCGACTCGGAGCGGCTGCGCGCGCTGGCCTCGCAGTTCCTCGCGCGCAAGCACTTCTCCGCCACGCACGGCCTCGAGCTCACGCCCTTCATGCGCGTGCAGGTGGCGGCCCAGGCCTGCATCCTGGTGCTGGAGCTGGGCATCGACTGGTATGACGGGTGGAGCGAGATCATCGTGTACCCCGGCCAGTTCGCGCCCGAGCGCGAGGTGGTGGACGAGGCGGGGGTGGTCCACCTCGTGAACGACCCGATGGCGGGGGAAGCCTGGCTGGGCGGCCCAGTGATCCTCTCCTACGAGGACGTGGCCCTCACCAGCGACGAGGACGCGCGGGTGGCCGGCTACAACGTCGTGATCCACGAGTTCGCGCACAAGCTCGACATGCGCAACGGCGACCCCAACGGCTTCCCGCCCTTGCACGAGGGGATGGCGCCGGCGGCCTGGCGCGACGCCTTCCGGGACGCCTACGGGGATTTCAGCCGGCGCGTGGAAGAGGCGGACGCCCTGGCCGAGCGCGACGGCGGTGCCGCCCTGGACGCGCTGCCCATCGACCCGTACGCGGCCGAGAACCCGTCGGAATTCTTCGCGGTGGTGTCCGAGGCGTTCTTCGAGACGCCCGAATGGCTGCAGCCCGCCTACCCGGCGGTCTACGTGCAGCTGCGGCTCTTCTATCGGCAGGATCCCCTGGCGCGGCTCACGGCCGGCTAGGGGCGCGGCGGGCGCGAGCCCGTCAGAGGAAGAGGACGGCGGGGAAGACGGCGATCGCCAGCACGATCAGGATCCACTCGCAGTTCCAGCGCTTCAGGTGGCCCGTGTAGTGCAGGATGATCGCGGCGATGGCGAATACGTAGAAGGCGGCAAGAAGCATTCTTTTCCCCTGATTTTGCCGGTGAGGATAGCAGGAATGGGCCCCGGGGGCCTAGACCGCTTCCTCCCCGGTCTCGCCGGTGCGGATGCGGACGACCTGCGGGACGTCGCAGACGAAGATCTTGCCGTCGCCGATCTTGCCGGTGCGCGCGGCCTTGACGATCGCGTCGATCGCCTTGTCCACCATGCCGTCGCCCACCACGACCTCGACCTTCACCTTGGGCAGGAAGTCGACGACGTACTCCGCGCCGCGGTAGAGCTCGGTGTGGCCCTTCTGGCGGCCGAAGCCCTTCACCTCGGTCACGGTGAGCCCGGAGACGCCCAGCTCCGAGAGGGCTTCCCGGACCTCGTCCAGCTTGAAGGGCTTGATGACGGCTTCGATCTTCTTCATGGCGCTCACACCTTCGGTCGGAAACCCGATGTTATCGGATAGCGCCAGTCCTTGCCAAAGCCGCGCGGCGTGATGCGCACGCCCGGCGGCGCCTGGCGGCGCTTGTACTCGTTCACGCGGATGAGGTGCACCACGCGGCGCACGGCTTCCGCGTCGTAGCCCAGGCCCATGATGGCCTCCGGGTCCATGTCGCGCTCCATGTAGCGCTCGACCACGGCGTCGAGGAGCTCGTAGGGCGGGAGGCTGTCCTGGTCGGTCTGCCCGGGCCGCAGCTCCGCGGAGGGCGCCCGGTCGATCACGCGCTGCGGGATCACGCGCCCGCGCGTGTTGCGCCACCAGGAAAGGCGGTAGACGAGGGTCTTCACCACGTCCTTGATGAGCGCGAAGCCGCCGGCCATGTCGCCGTAGAGCGTGGCGTAGCCCGTGGCCATCTCGCTCTTGTTGCCGGTGGACACCACCATCCAGCCGAACTTGTTGGAGAGCGCCATGAGGAGCGTTCCGCGCGCCCTCGCCTGCAGGTTCTCCTCGGTGGCGTCCTCGGCGCGGCCCGCGAAGGAGGGCGCGAGCTGCGCGCGGAAGGCCTCGAACACCGGCCGGATCGCGATCTCCCGGTAGTCGATGCCCATGAGGCGCGCCATCTCGCGCGCGTCCTCGACGCTCATCGCCGCCGTGTAGTCCGAGGGCATCATCACGGCGTGCACGCGCTCCGGGCCGAGGGCGTCCGCGCAGATCGCCGCCACGAGGGCCGAGTCGATGCCGCCGGAGAGCCCGACCAGCACGCCGGGGAACCGGTTCTTCTCCACGTAGTCGCGCACGCCCGTCTCCAGCGCCCGGTAGATCGTCTCCTCCTCGGTGAGGGGCGGCGCGATGGGGCCCGAGAGGAGCTCGCCCGCGAACTCCACGATGTCCACGGCCTCGCGGAAGCTCTCGCCCTGGTAGCCGAGCGAGCCGTCGGCGCAGAAGCCGAACGAGGCCCCGTCGAAGACGAGCTCGTCCTGCCCCCCCACCCAGTGCACGTAGAGCAGCGGCAGGCCCGTCTCCTTCACGCGCGCCCCCATCACCTCGTAGCGCTGCGCGAGCTTGTTGCGGTGGTAGGGCGAGGCGTTGATCGACAGGAGCAGCTCCGCGCCGGCCGCCTTCGCCTGGGTGGCCGACTGGGGAAACCACAGGTCCTCGCAGATGGTGAGCGCGATCCGGCGGCCGCCCGCCTCGAAGACGCAGGGGCGGTTGCCGGTGGCGAAGTAGCGCTTCTCGTCGAAGACGTTGTAGTTGGGCAGGTGCTGCTTGAAGTAGATCGCCTCGATCCGGCCGCCGCGCAGCACCGAGGCCGCGTTGTAGCGGATGCGCCCCTCGCGGTGCGGGTGGCCGACCACCACCGCGAGGTCGGGCGCGTAGGCGGCGAGCCCGAGGAGCTCGTCCTCGCACTGGTCGCAGAAGTCGTTGCGGAACAGGAGATCCTCCGGCGGGTAGCCGGAAAGCGCCATCTCCGGGGTCACCACGAGCTGCGCGCCCGCGGCGCGGGCGGCGTCGACGGCCGCCCGGATGCGCGCCGCGTTCCCGGCGAAATCGCCCACGGTGGTGTTGATCTGGGCGACGGCGATCTTCATCGGTGCGGGAGGGCCGGCCGTGCCGGCGGGCGGATAGAATCGGGACTCGCCATTATAGTCCGCCCCCCTTGCCCGACCCGCTCCGCCTCGTCGAGTCCCTCGACGCCATCGACCCCGCGGCCTGGGACGCGCTCGCCGGCGGCAACCCCACCGTCTCGCACGCCTTCCTCGACTGCCTGCACCGCTCGGGGTGCGCCTCGGGCGAGAGCGGGTGGACGCCGCGCTACCTGGCGCTGTGGGAGGGCGGGACGCTCGCCGGGGCCGTGCCGCTCTACGAGAAGGCGCACTCCTACGGCGAGTACGTGTTCGACTGGGCCTGGGCCGACGCCTACGAGCGCCACGGGCTCGCCTACTACCCGAAGCTTCTCTCGGCGGTGCCGTTCACGCCGGCCACGGGGCCGCGGCTGCTGGCCGCCACGGAAGCGGCGCGCGACACGCTTGCCCGCGCCATCCTCCGGCTCGCGCAGGATAGCGGCGCGTCGTCGCTGCACGTGCTCTTCCCCGCGGCCGCCGACGCCGCGGCGCTGCGGCGCGCGGGCTTCATGGAGCGCACGGGCATCCAGTTCCACTGGCGCAACGCCGGCTACGCGAGCTTCGACGACTTCCTCGCCGCGCTCTCGCACGACAAGCGCAAGAAGATCCGCCAGGAGCGGCGCCGCGTGGCCGAGGCAGGCGTGAGGCTGCGCCGCGCCACCGGGCGGGAGGCGACCGAGGCGGACTGGGACTTCTTCGCCGCCTGCTACCGCCGCACCTACCGCGAGCACCGCTCGACGCCCTACCTCACGCGCGAGTTCTTCGGGATGCTCGCGAGCCGCATGCCCGACAACGTGCTGCTCGTCATCGCCGAGCGCGACGGGCGCCCCATCGCCGCGGCGATGGACCTCTTTTCCCGCGAGGCGCTCTACGGCCGCTACTGGGGTGCCGTGGAATTCGTGCCGGGCCTGCACTTCGAGGCCTGCTACTACCAGGCGGTCGAGTTCGCCATCGAGCACGGCATCGCCCTCGTGGAAGGCGGCGCGCAGGGCGAGCACAAGCACGCGCGCGGCTTCCTGCCGGAGGTGACGCGCTCCTTCCACTGGCTCGCGCATCCCGCCTTCGCGCGGGCGGTGGACGACTTCCTCGCGCGGGAAGGCGCCGGCCTCGCGCAGTACGCCGACGAGCTGGCCGAGCGGTCTCCCTTCAGGAAGGCCGGGGGGTGATGCCCGGCGCGGGGAGGCGGGTGACGGGGGATTTCATCACTCGCCCGTCTTGTCCCAGGCCGCGGCGAATTCCTTCCAGTGCGCCGCCTTCTGCTCGCCGAGGAAGGCGCGGAAGAGCGCGACCTCCCGGTCGTGGGCGTCGGCGGTAAGGGCGCCGCGCAGGCGCTGGAAGCGCAGCCAGACGAGGTAGGTGTTGGCGACGTCGGTCTCGCAGTAGTCGCGGATCGCCTCGATGCGGCCCTCCTGCCACGCCTGCCAGACCTTGGAACCGTCCATGCCGAGCTTGCCGGGCAGGCCGCAGAGCTGCGCCACGTCGTCCAGCGGCGCGAAGGCGCGGTTCTGGTAGCCGGCCAGCAGGTCCATGAGGTCCGTGTGGCGCGAGTGGAAGCGCGAGATGTAGTTGTTCCACTTGAAGTCGCGGTCGTCGTCGCCGAGATCCCAGTACCGGGGCGCGGCGACGCCGTGGAAGAGCGCGCGGTAGTGCAGCACGGGCAGGTCGAAGCCGGACCCGTTCCACGACACGAGCTGCGGCGTGTACTTGTCGATGCCGTCGAAGAAGCGCTTGACCAGCTCCGCCTCGCCGTCCTTCGCCGTGCCCAGCGACCACACGCGTACGCTGTCGCGGTCGCGCAGCGCGCAGGAGATCGCCACGACGCGGTGCAGGTGGCAGGGCAGGAAGTCGCTCCCGGTCGCCTGGCGCCGGCGCTGCGAGGCGAGCTCGACCACGGCGGCGTCGGCCGTGTCCGGCGGCAGGTCCCACACGCGGCGCAGGCCCGCCACGTCGGGGATGGTTTCGATGTCGAAGACGAGGATGGGGGCCATGGCGTCCGGCGGGATGGGCGGGGTCGGCGGTATTATCGCCGGGAATGCCGCGGATCTCGCGGCCGGTGCGCGATCCGCGCGGCGACGGGGAATCCATGAACGAGACGAACCTGCAGGTGGTATTGGCCGCGCGCCCTGCCGCGATGGCCGAGGAGTCCGATTTCCGCTTCGTCGAGGCGGCGGTGCCGGAGCCTCGCGAGGGCGACTTCCTCGTGCGCGTTGACTGGCTTTCCCTGGACCCTTACATGCGCGGGCGCATGAACGAGGGCAAGTCCTACGCCGCCCGGGTGGAGCTGGGCGAGGTGATGGTCGGCGGCGCGGTGGGCACCGTCGTCTCCTCGCGCAACGGCGGCTTCGCCGAGGGCGACAAGGTCCTCGGTTCCTTCGGGTGGCAGCGCTTCGCCGTCTCCGACGGCAAGGGCGTGATGAAGCTGCCGGATCCCCGCCTGCCCGAGACCGTGTGGCTCGGCGCCGCGGGGATGCCCGGCATCACCGCGTGGATGGGGCTCGGGCAGGTCGGGTCGCCGAAGCCCGGCGAGACGGTGGTGGTCTCCGCCGCGAGCGGCGCGGTGGGGAGCGTCGCCGGGCAGCTCGCGAAGATCGCCGGCTGCCGCGCCGTCGGCATCGCCGGGGGCGCAGCCAAGTGCGAGCACGCCGTGAAGGCGCTGGGCTTCGACGAGTGCATCGACTACAAGGCCGGCCCCATCGACGCGGCGCTCAAGGCCGCCGCGCCGGGCGGGGTCGACATCTACTTCGACAACGTGGGCGGGGCGATCCTGGACGCCGTGCTGCGCCGCGTGAACACCGGCGCGCGCATCCCGCTGTGCGGCCTGATCTCCGGCTACGACGGCGCCGACATCCCGATCCGCAACGTCTTCTCGCTCCTCGTGAACCGGGTCCGCCTGCAGGGATTCATCGTCTCCGACCGCATGGACCTGTGGCCGGCCGCCATGCGCGAACTGGCCGGCCACGTCGCGGCCGGGCGGATCCGCTACCACGAGACGGTCGCCCACGGCCTCGAGAACGCGCCGCGCGCCTTCCTCGGCATGCTGCGCGGCGAGAACCTCGGCAAGCAGCTCGTGAAGGTGTCCTGACGGCGCCCCGTCAGGCCGGGAACACGCCCGTCGAAAGGTAGCGGTCGCCGCGGTCGCAGACGATGTGCACGATGACGGCGTTCTCGGCTTCCGCGCTCACCTTGAGCGCGGCGGCGAGGCCGCCGCCGGAGGAGATGCCCGCGAAGATGCCCTCCTCGGCCGCGAGCCGGCGGGCCATCTCCTCGCTCTCCTGCTGCGTCACCTCGATGATCCGGTCCACGCGCGAGCGCTCGAACACCTTCGGCAGGTAGGCCTCCGGCCACTTGCGGATGCCCGGGACGCTCGAGCCCTCGGTGGGCTGGACGCCGATCACCTGGACGGCCGGGTTCCTCTCCTTGAGGAAGCGCGAGCAGCCCATGAGCGTGCCGGTGGTGCCCATCGTCGCCACGAAGTGCGTCACCTTGCCCTGCGTGTCCCGCCAGATCTCCGGGCCTGTCCCCTCGTAGTGCGCGAGCGGATTGTCGGGGTTGGCGAACTGGTCGAGGATCACGCCCTCGCCCGCGTCGCGCATGCGCGTGGCGGTGTCGCGCGCGAGCTCCATCCCGCCCTTCGCCGGGGTGAGGACGAAGCGCGCGCCGAAGGCGGCCATCGTCTGGCGCCGCTCGACCGACAGGTTCTCGGGCATCACCAGGACCATGCGGTAGCCGCGGATGGCCGCGGCCATGGCGAGCGCGATGCCGGTGTTGCCGCTGGTCGCCTCGATGAGCGTGTCGCCGGGGCGGATCTCGCCGCGCCGCTCGGCCCCCAGGATCATCGAGAGCGCCGGGCGGTCCTTCACGGAGCCCGCGGGATTGTTGCCCTCGAGCTTGGCGAGGATCACGTTGGAGGTCTTCCCGGGAATGCGCTGCAGGCGCACCAGCGGGGTGTTGCCGACGAACTGCTCGAGGGTGGGATGCATGGCCGTGCCTTCCGAAACGCGAGCGTGAAGTATAGCGGCCGCGCACCGCCCGGAAACGAAAGGCCCCGCGCGGGGCGCGGGGCCTCGGGAACAGCGGTGGCGCGGGGACTACTTCTTCTTGTCGTCGTCCTTCTTCGCGGCCTTCTTGTCGGCCTTCTTGTCGTCGTCCTTCTTGGCCGCCTTCTTGTCGTCCTTGTCCTTGGCCTCCTTCTTGTCGGCCTTCTTCGGCTCGGCGGCGGCCGCGGCCTTCTCCTTCTTCGGCTCCTCCTTCTTCGCCGCGGCCTTCTTCGGCTCTTCCTTCTTCGGCTCGGCCTTCTTCGGCTCGGCGGCCGCGGCCTTCTCCTTCTTCGGCTCTTCCTTCTTCGGCTCGGCCTTCTTCGGCTCGGCGGCCGCGGCCTTCTCCTTCTTCGGCTCCTCCTTCTTCGCCGCGGCCTTCTTCGGCTCTTCCTTCTTCTGCTCGGCCTTCTTCGGCTCGGCGGCCGCGGCCTTCTCCTTCTTCGGCTCCTCCTTCTTCGCCGCGGCCTTCTTCGGCTCTTCCTTCTTCGGCTCGGCCTTCTTCGGCTCGGCCTTGGCGGGCGAGTCGACCTTCGTCGTCCCCGTCAGCATGATGTCCTTCCTCACCTTGTCGAAGGTGGCGTCGCCGATGCCGTCGACCTTCTTCAGGTCCTCGAGCGTCCTGAACGGCCCGTTCTTCTTGCGGTAGTCGATGATCGCCTGCGCCTTCACCGGCCCGATGCCGTCGAGCGTCTCGAGTTGCTCCTTGGTCGCGCTGTTGATGTTCACCGCCGCGAGCGCGATGCCCGCCCAGGCGAACAGGGCCACGAAGAGCCCGATGATCCTTTTCATTGTTTTCCCCCCTTGGGATGCTGCGTGGATGGAACTGCCGTTTGCGGCCGGCCTCGCGGCCCGCCGCTTCCCGAGGCGTCCGCACGGGCCCGCCACTTGAAGCCGCCCATTCTAGTCTTGCCCGGCAGCCGGCGCCCGCGCGCTAGCGGATGCCCTCGCGCTCGATGCGGTGGGCGACATAGCGGCCCACGCCTTCCTCGACGGCGAGGAACGGGTCGCGGTAGCCGGCGTCGCGCAGCGCCGTCACGTCCGCCTGCGTGAAGCTCTGGTACTTGCCCACCAGCTGCGGGGGGAAGGCGATGTACTCGATCACGCCCTTGTCGCGCAGCTGCGCGGCCGTCATGGGCGGCTCTCCCCGCGCGCGGCGCATCGCGTTCACCGTGGCCACGGCCACGTCGTTGAAGCTCTGCGCCCGGCCCGTGCCGACGTTGAAGATGCCCGAGATCTCCGGGTGATCGAGGAAGAAGAGGTTCACCTTCACGGCGTCCTCCACGCTCACGAAGTCGCGGACCTGCTCGCCGGGGCCGAAGCCGTCGCTGCCCTCGAAGAGGCGCACGCGCCCCTCCTTGGCGTACTGGTTGAGGAAGTGGAACGCGACCGAGGCCATGCGGCCCTTGTGCGTCTCGCGCGGGCCGTAGACGTTGAAGTAGCGGAATCCCGCGACCTGCGCCGTGCGGCCCGGCAGGCGCCGGCGCACCACCTGGTCGAAGAGGAACTTGGAGTAGCCGTAGACGTTGAGCGGCCCCTCGAGCTCGCGCGACTCGCGGAAGACGCGTCCGGCGCCGTACACCGAAGCCGACGACGCGTAGATGAACGGGATGTCGAAGCGCTGGCACCAGTCCATGAGGTCCAGCGAGTACCGGTAGTTGTTCTCCATCATGTACCGGCCATCGGCCTCCATCGTGTCCGAGCAGGCGCCCTGGTGCAGGACCGCGGCGTGGTCCGCGTCGAACTCGTCGGCCCGGATGCGCGCGATGAAGTCCTCCTTGTCGAGGTAGTCCGCGATCTCGCAGTCGGCGAGGTTGGGCATCTTCTCGGCGCGCGCGAGGTTGTCCACCGCCACGATGTCCGTGACGCCCCGGGCATTGAGCGCCCTCACGATGTTGGAGCCGATGAAGCCCGCGGCCCCGGTCACGATCACTTTCACTTTCGCGTCTCCCGAGTCGGTCAGGGGTTGGCGGCGAGGCTCTCGAGGAGCTCGCCGCGGTGGACGACGGCGGTGCCCAGCTTGGCCACGACGATCCCGGCGGCGTGGTTGGCCACGCGCATGGCGGCCGGGAGGTCGGCGCCGGCCGCGACCATGAGCGAGAGCGTGGCGATGACGGTGTCGCCCGCGCCGCTCACGTCGTAGACCTCGCGCGCGCGCGTGGCCTCGTGGCGGCTGCCGGCCGGCGTGAAGAGCGACATCCCGTCCTCGCTCCTCGTGACGATGAGGGCCTCGAGCGCGAGGTCCCCGCGGAGCTTCTGCGCGCGGCGGGCGAGATCGGCCTCGTCCGACCAGCGGCCGGCGACCTCGCGGAACTCGCCGCGGTTGGGCGTGAGCACCGTGGCCCCCCGGTAGCGCGCGTAGTCCGAGCCCTTGGGGTCCACCAGCACGGGCTTCGCGTGGGCGCGCGCCAGCTCGATCATGCGCGTGACGTGCGCGAGCCCGCCCTTGCCGTAGTCCGACAGGACGATGGCGTCGGCCTCGTCCACCAGCCGCTCGTACTCGTCGAGCTTGGCCGCGAGCACCTCGTGCCCGGGCGCGCGCTCGAAGTCCACGCGCAGCAGCTGCTGCTGGTGGCCGATCACGCGCAGCTTCACCGTGGTCGAGAGGTCCGGGTCGCGGTGGAGGGAAGCGCGCACGCGCCCCTCGGCGAGGACGCGCTCGAGCGCGCGGCCGGCCTCGTCGTCGCCGATCACGGAGAGCAGCGTCGCCTCCCCCCCGAGCGCGTCGATGTTGCGCGCGACGTTGGCCGCGCCGCCGGGCCGCTCCTCCACCCGGCGCACGAGCACCACGGGCACGGGCGCCTCGGGCGAGATGCGCTCGACGTCGCCGAACCAGTAGCGGTCGAGCATGACGTCGCCCACGACCAGCACGCGCCGGCCCGCGAAATCCGGAAGCGCCGCTCGCGTCATGGGCGGCCGATCGCGAAGTACTCGAAGCCCTGCGCGCGGACCGCCGCGGGCTCGTAGAGGTTGCGGCCGTCGAAGATGACCGGCGCGGCGAGGCGGCGCCGCAGCTCGTCGAAGTCGGGGCTGCGGAAGGCCTTCCACTCGGTGACGATGGCGAGCGCGTCGGCGCCGTCGGCGGCCTGCATCGCCTCCCCGGCGAAGGCCACGCGCGCCTCGCCGGCGTAGAGATGGCGCGCCTCGGGCATCGCCACGGGGTCGAAGGCCGCCACCGTGGCCCCGCGGGCGAGGAGCCCGTCGATCACCACGCGGCTGGGCGCCTCGCGCATGTCGTCGGTGTTGGGCTTGAAGGCGAGGCCCCAGAGCGCGATGCGGCGGCCCGAGAGGTCCCCCCCGAAGCGGCGCGCGATCTTCTCCACCAGCACGCCCTTCTGGCGCTCGTTCGCCTCCTCCACGGCGCGGACCACCTTGAGGTCCAGCCCGCTTTCCTGCGCCGTGCGCAGGAGCGCCGTCACGTCCTTGGGGAAGCAGGAACCGCCGTAGCCCGCCCCGGGGTAGAGGAAGTGGTAGCCGATGCGCGGGTCCGAGCCGATGCCCTTCCTCACGTGCTCGATGTCGGCGCCCAGCCGCTCGGCCAGCAGCGCCAGCTCGTTCATGAAGGAGATGCGCGTGGCGAGCATCGCGTTGGCGGCGTACTTGGTGAGCTCCGCCGAGCGCACGTCCATCACCTGCAGGCGCTCGTGGCTGCGCTGGAACGGCGCGTAGAGCTCGCGCATGGCCTCCACGGCCTCGCGGTCGTCGGCGCCGATCACGATGCGGTCGGGGCGCATGAAGTCCTCGACCGCCGCGCCCTCCTTCAGGAACTCGGGGTTCGACACGACGGAGAACGGGATCGCCGCGCCGCGCGCCGCGAGGGTCCGGGCGACTTCCGCGCGGACCTTGTCGGCGGTGCCCACCGGGACGGTCGACTTGTCCACGATCACGCGCGGGCCGTCCATGTGCGAGGCGATGCCGCGAGCCGCGGCCAGCACGTACTGCAGGTCGGCGGAACCGTCCTCGCCGGGCGGCGTGCCCACGGCGATCATCTGCACGCGGCCGTACCGGGCGGACTCGGCCGCGTCCGTCGTGAAGGAAAGCCGCCCCGCGGCGGCGTTCGCGCGCACGACCTCCTTCAGGCCCGGCTCGAAGATGGGGATCTCGCCGCCGCGCAGCATCGCGATCTTGCGCTCGTCGACGTCGAGGCACAGGACGTGGTTGCCGACGTCGGCCAGGCACGCGCCGGTGACGAGGCCGACGTAGCCGGTGCCGATGATGCTCACTTTCATGAAGGCGTCCTTTCCCCTGCGAGGGAGCGTGCGATCGCGTGGAGCGTGGCCGAGGGGTCGGCCGCTTGCGTGACCGGGCGGCCGATCACGAGGTAGTGGGCGCCCTGGCGCACCGCGTCCTGCGGCGTCACCACGCGCGACTGGTCGCCCTTCGCGTCGCCGGGGAGCCGGATGCCGGGCGTCACCGTGACGAAGGCATGGCCGAGCGCGCCCCGGACCATCGCCGCCTCCGCGGCCGAGCACACGATGCCGTCGAGGCCGCTCGCATGGGCGAGCCCCGCCAGGCGCGAGACGTTGGCGGCCGCGCCGCCGGGAAGGCCGATCTCGGCGAGGTCGGCGTCGGCGAGGCTGGTGAGCACGGTGACGGCGATGACGAGCGGCGGCCTTGCGAAGCCGGCGGCGGCCTCGCGCGCGGCGCGCATCATCGCCGAGCCACCGCTCGCGTGCACGTTCACCATCCACACCCCGAGGCGCGCCGCCGCGCGCACGGCGCCGGCCACGGTGTTGGGGATGTCGTGGAACTTGAGGTCCAGGAACACCTCGAAGCCGCGCGCGTGCAGGGTTTCCACGACCGCGGGGCCGGCGGAGACGAAGAGCTCCTTGCCCACCTTCACGCGGCAGAGCGCCGGGTCCAGGCGCGCGGCCATGGCGAGCGCCGCGGCCGCGTCGGGAAAGTCGAGGGCGACGATGACGCGCCTACTGTCCAAGCTGCATCCTCGCGAGGTGGCGGCCCGCCGTCTCCAGCTCCGCCGTGCGGCGCGGCGGAAAGGTCTCCCAGCCGCCGCAGGCCGGGCACTGCCAGAAGAACTGGCGGGCCTTGAACCCGCACTGCGAGCAAAGGTAGACGGAAAGGGCCTCGGCGTGCGAGTGCACGAGCGACTTCATGAGCTGCAGGTCCTGGCGCCGCTCCGGCGGCGCGCGCAGCAGCTCCGCGTCGATCAGCCGGTCCAGGCCCACGAGCGTGGGGTTGCGCCGCACCTCGTCGCGCACGAGGCGCCAGGCGGCCTCGTCGCCCTCGTGCTCGGCGCTCGCCTGGTAGACGACGTTGAGGAGGTCGAGGCCCGGAAAGCGGTTCTGCAGCCCGCGCAGCAGCGTGAGGCCCTCGCCGGGGCGGCCCAGCGCCTTGTAGCTCTCGACCATCCCTTCGGCCGCGAGGCCGAGGTAGGCCGGGTCCTGCGACTCGACCGCCTTCCACGCGGCGATGGCCTCCTCGTGGCGGCCGGCGCGCGCGAGCCACTCGCCGCGCAGCAGGTTCGCGCGGACGCACTTGCGGTTGGCCTCCAGGGCGAGGTCGAGGCGCGCCTGCGCGGCGTCGTGGCGGCCGTGGATCTGCTCGGTGATGGCGAGCTCGCAATGATAGTTGGCGATCTCGCGCTGGTAGTTGCGCCTGGCGCTCGCCTCCAGCCCGCGCGCCGCGCCGATCGCCTTCTCCCAGTCCTTCTCCTGGATGTAGATGTCGAGCAGGTGGCGGTGGACGTCGGCCGAAGGGTCCTCGGCCGCCATCTTCACGAGGACCGCCTCGGCGTGGTCCAGCAGGCCCGCCTTCAGGTAGTCCTGCGCGAGCTCGAGAGAGGCGTTGCGGCGCTCCTCCGCCGGCAGGTCCTCGCGCGCCACGAGGTCGGTGTGCATGCGGATGGCGCGGTCGACCTCGCCGCGGCGGCGGAAGAGGCTGCCGAGCGCGAACTGCAGCTCCACCGTGTCCGGGTGCTCCTTGGCCACCAGCAGGAACGACTCGATCGCCTTGTCCGGCTGCTCGTTCAGGAGGAAGTTGAGGCCGCGGAAGTACGACGACGGCATCTGCCGCGACTCCGACAGCAGGCTTTTCAGGTCGACGCGGGCGGCGACCCAGCCCATGCCGAAGAAGACGGGCAGGGCGAGGAGCCACCAGAACTCAAATTCCATGGGGGCCGGGGGGCAGTTGCGGCAGGGCCGGCGCCGGGTCGGGAGGCGACGCCTGCTGGCCTGCGGGCGCGCCCGCCGGGGGGACGGGTGCGGCCACGGAAGCGGACGCGAGCGACTTGCGCAGCCGCGCGACCTCGCGGCGCTGGCGCACGACCGTGGGCAGCCAGGCGGTGAGCCCGATCACCACGCCCGCGACGAAGGCGACGAGCACCACGAAGACGAGCGGCGCCTGCCAGGACTGCTCGGGCAGGCCGTGCAGCGTCACCGGCTGGCTGTTCCTCACCGCGAACCAGACGAGGACCAGCACGATCGCGATGCGGATGATCCAGGCGAGCGCTTGCATTGTCGTTGTCGTCGGTCCGGCGGCGCGGGCGAAAAAAAAGCGGCAGGGGAGATTCTACCCTGCCGCCCGGTCGTTCCGCCCCTGCCGGGGCGCCTCACTCATGGGAGTCGACGCGCTCGCGCAGTTCCTTGCCGGCCTTGAAGTGCGGCACGTACTTGCGCGGCACCTGCACCTTCTCGCCGGTCTTTGGGTTCCTTCCCACCCGCGGGGGGCGGAAGTTGAGCCCGAAGCTGCCGAAGCCGCGGATCTCGATGCGGTTGCCCGACGCGAGGGTGTGCGCCATCGCGTCGAGCATCGTCTTCACCGCGAGTTCCGCGTCCTTGGGCGCCAGTTGACTGTGCCGCGCGCTCAGCAACTCGATGAGCTGTGACTTGGTCATGGCGTGAGAGTCTCCCCCTTGCATTGGCTGCCGGCTCCGGTCCGGTCGATCGCCGCGTTATTCCTTCGACCCGCTGCCGAGCTTGGCCTTGAGCAGGGCGCCGAGGTTCGTGGTGCCCGCGCTGGCGTTCGACTCGGCGGCCATCTTCTGCAGCGCGGCCGATTCCTCGGCGGCGTCCTTGGCCTTGATCGAGAGGTTGATGGAGCGGTTCTTGCGGTCGATGTTGACGATCACGGCCTCGATCTCGTCGCCCTCCTTGAGGTGGGAGCGGACGTCCTCGACGCGGTCGCGGGAGATCTCGGAGGCGCGCAGGTAGCCCTCGACGTCCTTCTCGAGCTCGACCACGGCGCCCTTGGGCTCCACGGAGACGACCGTGCCCTTCACGATGTTGCCCTTGTCGTGCACGGTGACGTAGTTGCCGAACGGGTCGCCCTCGAGCTGCTTGATGCCGAGCGAGATGCGCTCGCGCTCGACGTCGATGGACAGCACCACGGTCTCGACCTCCTCGCCCTTCTTCATCGCCTTCACGGCTTCCTCGCCGGCGGCGTTCCAGGACAGGTCGGAGAGGTGCACGAGGCCGTCGATGTTGCCCGGCAGGCCGATGAACACGCCGAAGTCGGTGATGGACTTGATGAGGCCCTTCACCTTGTCGCCCTTCTTGTGGTTCATGGCGAACTCTTCCCACGGGTTCGGCATGCACTGCTTCATCCCGAGGGAGATGCGGCGGCGGTCCTCGTCGATCTCGAGGATCATGACCTCGACCTCGTCGCCGAGCGACACGACCTTGGCGGGGTGGACGTTCTTGTTGGTCCAGTCCATCTCGGAGACGTGCACCAGGCCCTCGATGCCGCTCTCGATCTCGACGAACGCGCCGTAGTCGGTGATGTTGGTCACCTTGCCGAAGAGGCGCGTGCCCTGCGGGTAGCGGCGCGAGATGCCGATCCACGGGTCCTCGCCCAGCTGCTTCAGGCCCAGCGAGACGCGGTTCTTCTCGGCGTCGAACTTGAGGATCTTGGCGGTGACCTCGTCGCCCACGGCGAGGACTTCCGTCGGGTGCTTGACGCGGCGCCAGGCGAGGTCGGTGATGTGCAGCAGGCCGTCGATGCCGCCCAGGTCCACGAACGCGCCGTAGTCGGTGATGTTCTTGACGATGCCCTTGACGACCGCGCCTTCCTTGAGGGTCTCGAGAAGCTGCTGGCGCTCGACGCCGGCGGTCTCCTCCATCACGGCGCGGCGCGAGACCACGACGTTGTTCCTCTTGCGGTCGAGCTTGATGACCTTGAATTCCAGTTCCTTGCCCTCGAAGTGCGAGGTGTCCTTCATCGGGCGCAGGTCGACGAGCGAGCCGGGCAGGAAGGCGCGGATGCCGTTCACCATGACGGTGAGGCCGCCCTTCACCTTGCCGGACACGACGCCGGAGATGATCTTGCCCGTCTCGAGCGCGTTGTCGAGGTCGGACCACGCCGCGAGCTTCTTCGCCTTCTCGCGCGAGAGCTTCGTCGCGCCGAAGCCGTCCTCGAGGGCCTCGATGGCCACGGAGACGAAGTCGCCCGGCTTGACCTCGAGCTCGCCGCGGTCGTTCTTGAATTCCTCGGTGGAGATTGCGCTTTCGGACTTCAGTCCCGCATTGACGATCACGACGTTCGGATCGACCGAGATGACTTCGGCGGTGATGACCTCGCCCGAGCGCATTTCCTGGCGGGTGAGGCTTTCCTCGAAGAGGGCGGCGAAGCTTTCGGTGGCGGGGGTGGGGTTGGTGGATTGGGACAGCATGGGTGGGAGCCTGGACTTTCGTTTCGGCACGGCCTCGCGGCCGTGGCAGGTTGTCGGAAAAGCCAATCGGGAAGAGCCTCCCCGGACCGCGCGCGGGGCGCGAAGCCGCGGGACCACCTAACCGATTGACACCCTTGGGCTTTTGGCCCCGTCAGGGAGAAAGGGAACTATGCCCCGGCACGCTCCCGGTACCACGCCAGCACCTGCCCGACCGCCTGGTCGATGGTGAGCCGCGTCGTATCGAGAAAAACCGCGTCGGGATAATGCCTTAGCGGCGCCACGGGCCTCGCGCTGTCGCGCGCGTCCCGCTGCCGCAGTTCCTCCACAACGTCCATCATTTTTGCACACATTCCCTTTTCCATCAACTGCTTATGGCGGCGCTCGGCGCGGGTGGCCACGTCGGCCGTGAGGAACACCTTCAGCGTGGCGTCCGGGAACACCACGGAGCCCATGTCGCGGCCGTCGGCCACGAGCCCGGGCCCCTCGCGAAATGCCCGCTGGCGCGCGAGCAGCGCCTCGCGGACGGCCGGGCTGGCGGCTACCCGGGAAGTCGCCGCGCTCACGGCCTCCGTGCGCACGGCCTCGGTCACGTCCTCGCCGGCGAGCCACAACTTCCCGTCGCGAAAGGCGATTTCCAGGTTCCGGGCGATCCCGGCCAGCGCGTCGGCATCATCCAGGGGCGCGCCGCGGCGCAGGGCCTGCAGGGTCGCCAGGCGGTAGAGCGCGCCGCTGTCGAGATAGCGGAAGCCCAGGGCGGCGGCCACCCGCTCGGCGACCGTGCCCTTCCCCGAGGCCGAGGGCCCATCGATCGCGATGACCGGCGCGTGATTGTTCATGGCTATGTATCTGATAATTTTAATTGTCTTGAACTATTGTCTGGCGGCTTCCATCATCCTGTCATGAACCCCGACAAGGAGCAGCCCATGGCCAAGACCCTCACCTTCGCCGCCGTCCACATGGGCGTCGCGTTCGCCGTGGGTTACGCGATGACCGGCAGCCTCGCCGTCGGCGGCGCGCTCGCCCTCGTCGAACCCCTCGTCAACACGGTGGCCTACCACTTCCACGAGAAGGCCTGGGGCCTGCGGGGCGCCGCCCGTCAGGCGACCACGCGCGCCCACGCCTCGAAGAACCCCGGAAAGGTCTTCGAGACGCACCCCGGGTCGTTGATGCGCACGTGAACGGGCCCGAAGGCGGCGAGCGCGAAGCTCATGGCCATGCGGTGGTCGTCGTAGGTGTCGACGGCCGCGCGCGCGATGGCCGAGCGGCCCGCGACGAACCCCGGCGGCGGCGTGACGGCGAGGAAGTCGGCGCCCTCCTCCACCTGCGCCCCGAATTTCCCCAGCTCGGTGGCCATGGCCGCGAGGCGATCCGTCTCCTTCACGCGCCAGCTCGCGATGTTGCGTAGCCGCGACGGCCCGGCCGCGAAGAGTGCCAGCACCGCGGCCGTCATGGCGGCGTCGGGGATCTCGTTCAGGTCGGCGTCCAGCGGCACCAGCGGCGCCCGGCCCGAGACCTCGATCCAGTCCTCGCCCATCACCACCGTGCCGCCCATGGCCTCGATCACCTCGGTGAAGCGGACGTCGCCCTGGAGCGCCCCGCGCCCGACGCCTTCGACCCGCAGCGGCCCGCCGCCGAGCAGGCCGGCCGCGAGGAAGTAGGACGCCGACGACGCATCGCCTTCCACGGCGACCTCGCCGGGTGAACGGTAGCGCGCGCCGGCGGGCACCACGAACGCCTCCCACCCCTCGCGCGCGACCTCGACCCCGAAGCGCCGCATCAGCGCGAGCGTCATCTCCACGTACGGCTTCGAGATCAGGTCGCCCTCGACCTCGACGCGCACGCCGCCGCCGGTGGCGCCCAGCGCGAGCAGCAGCCCGGTGAGGTACTGGCTGGACACCGAGCCGCGCACGCGCACGGTGGACCCGGCGCCGCCCTCGCGCGGCGCGATGGCGAGCGGCGGGAAGCCCGCGTTCGCCTCGCAGTCGATGCGCGCGCCGGCCTGCCGCAGCGCATCCACGAGGTCGCCGATGGGCCGTTCGTGCATGCGCGGCACGCCGTGGAGCCGGTAGCGGCCGTCGCCCAGCGCGAGCACGGCGGTGAGCGAGCGGAAAGCGGTGCCGGCATTGCCGAGAAAGAGAGAGGCCTCCTTCACCGGGAAGCCGCCGGGGGCGCCCGTCACGAGCCACTCGCCCGCCTGCGCCCCGGGCACCAGCGCGACGCCGAGGCGGCGAAGCGCCTCGATCATCACGCGCGTGTCGTCGGAGTCGAGGAGCCCGCGCAGGCGCGTGACGCCCTCGGCCAGCGCCGCCAGCAGCAGCGTGCGGTTGGAGATGCTCTTCGAGCCCGGCAGCCGCATCGTGCCGGCGGCGCGGGTCGCGTGCCGGAGGTCCAGGTGGTCCATGTCAGCTCACTCGTCGGCCTGGCTGCGGCGCCCGCCGGGCCAGGCGCGCCGCGCGTTGCGCGCCTCCGTCATCAGGCGCTGCAGCCCCGGCCCGTCGCCGCGGGCCACCAGCTCGCGGAACACCGCCACGCGCGCGCCGTAGCGGTCGATCTCCTCGAGCAGCGCCTCGCGGTTGGCGAGCGCGATGTCGCGCCACATCTCCGGCGAGCTCGCGGCGATGCGCGTGAAGTCGCGGAAGCCCCCGGCGGCGAAGCCGAGCAGCTCTGCCGCGTCCGGGCGCGAGACGATCTCGGAGACGAGCGCGAAAGCGAGCAGGTGCGGCAGGTGGCTCACCGAGGCGAAGATGCGGTCGTGGGCCGCGGCCGGCATCTCCGTCACGCGCGCCCCGCAAGCTTCCCAGCAGGCGCGCACGAGCGCGGTGGCCTCGGGCGCGGTCGCCGCCTCCGGCGTGAGCACGACGCGCGCGCCGCGGAAGAGGTCGGGCACGGCCGCGTCGACGCCGCTCGCCTCGCGGCCGGCGATGGGATGCCCCGGCACGAAGCGCGCGAAGCCGGCGCGCAGCTCCTGCGCGGCGGTGGCCACGATGTCCGCCTTGGTGCTGCCCGCGTCCGTCACCACCGCGTCGGGGCCGAGCCCCAGCGCCACGTCGTGCAGCACGGGGCCGATCGCGCGCACCGGCACGGCCACGAGGACGAGGTCGGCCTGGGACGCGGCCTCCGAGGCCGAGTCGGCGGCGGTGTCGATGATGCCCAGCGCGGCCGAGCGCTCGAGCGCCTGCCGGTCGCGGTCGACGCCGACGATGCGCGAGACGGCGCCCGCCTTGCGCAGCGCCAGCGCGAACGAGCCCCCGATGAGGCCCACGCCGACGACGGCCACCGATTTCAGGCGGCGCATGCGGCGGCCCTCAGCGCCCCAGCGCGCGGGCGAGCGCCGCGAGGAAGCGCTCGTTCTGCGGCGCCGTGCCGACGGTCACGCGCAGGTGCTCCGGCATGCCGTAGCCGGCCACCGGCCGCACGATCACGCCCTCGCGCAGGAGCGCATCGTAGACGCGCGCGGCGTCCCCCACCCGCACGGCGACGAAGTTGCCGGCCGAGGGAATGAATTCCAGGCCGAGCCTCGCGAAGCCGCGCGCGAGCTGCGCCAGCCCCTCGGCGTTCACGCGCCGGCTCTCGGCGATGAAGGCGTCGTCGCCGAGCGCCGCGCAGGCCGCCACCATGGCGAGGTGGTTCACGTTGAAGGGCTGGCGCACGCGGTTCATCAGTTCGGCCACCTCGGGGTGCGCGAGCCCGAAGCCCACGCGCAGGCCCGCGAGCCCGTAGGCCTTGGAGAGCGTGCGCGAGACGACGAGGTTGGGAAAGTCCCCGAGCCATCCCGCCGTGGGCGAGCGCCGCTCGTCGGGCAGGTACTCGCCGTAGGCCTCGTCGAGCACCACGAGCGCCGTGGCCGGCACGCGCGAGGCGAACGCGCGGATGGCGTCCCAGGGCAGGAAGGTGCCGGTGGGGTTGTTGGGGTTGGCGAGGAAGACGATCTTCGTGTCGGGGCGGATGGCGGCGGCCATCGCCTCGAGGTCGTGCCCGTAGTCCTTCGCGGGGACCTCGATGCCGCGCGCGCCGACCGCCTTCACCACGAGCGGGTAGACCATGAAGGCGTGCTGCGAGAAGACGGCGGAATCGGCCGGCGTGAGGAAGGCGCGCGCCGCGAGTTCCAGCACGTCGTTGGAGCCGTTGCCGAGGACGATGTTCTCCGGGCGCACGGCGAGCTTCGCGGAGATGGCGAGCTTCAGGTCGTGCCCGCTGCCGTCCGGGTACCAGGCGAGGTCGCCCAGCGCGCCCTGTAGCGCCGCGATCGCCTTGGGCGAGGAGCCCAGCGGGTTCTCGTTGGAGGCGAGCTTGAGGATGTCGGCCTCGCGCAGGCCCAGCTCGCGGGCGGTCTCGGCGACGGGCTTGCCCGGCACGTAGGGGGCGATTTCCCGGACGTGCGCCGGGGCGAGGTCTTTCGGGTGCATTTTCGGGGAGGCCTGCGGCGCGGGCGCCTTGCGGGCGCGGCTAGAGGACGGCCATCGGGTAGGAGCCGAGCACCTTGAGGTAGCCGGCGATGCCGCCCACCTCCTCGAGCGCGGCGGCGACGTTCGCATCGTCCCGGTGGCCTTCGATGTCGACGAAGAAGAGGTACTCCCAGAGCGCGACCCTGGAGGGCCGCGACTCGAACCTGGTCATCGAGACGCCGCGCGTGGCGAAGGGCGTGAGCATCTCGTAGACGGCGCCGGCGCGGTTCCTCGCCGAGAGCACGAGGGAAGTGCGGTCGTGCCCCGACGGCTTCGGCTCGTAGTCGCCGAGGATGAGGAAGCGCGTCGTGTTGTTGGGCTCGTCCTCGATGTTGGAGGCGAGTATCGCGAGGCCGTAGTGCTCCGCGGCGCGGTCGCCCGCCACCGCGGCGTTGCCCGGCTCCTCGGCGGCGCGGCGCGCGGCCTCCGCGTTGCTCGCCACCGCCACGCGCTCGGCCTCGGGGACGTTGGCGTTCAGCCACTCGTGGCACTGCGCGAGCGACTGGCTGTGGGAGTAGACGCGGCGGATCGCGGACACGGGGACGGGCTCGCGGGCCATCAGGTGGTGGTGGATGCGGATCAGCACCTCGCCGCACGCCTTGGCCGGCGTCTGCGGCATGAGGTCGAGCGAGCGGCCCACGGCGCCCTCGGTGGAGTTCTCCACCGGTACCACGCCGAAGTCCGCGGCGCCGGATTCCACCGCGCGGTAGACCTCGTCGATCGAGGGCATCGGCCGCGTCACGGCGGCGAGCCCGAAGTGCTTCATGGCCGCGCTCTCGCTGAAGGTGCCCGCCGGCCCCAGGTAGGCGACGGTGATGGGACGCTCGAGCGCGAGGCACGCCGACATGATCTCGCGGAAGAGGAAGGCGACCGTCTCGTCGGAGAGCGGGCCGGGGTTCCTCTCCTTCATGCGGCGCAGCACCTCGGCCTCGCGCTCCGGGCGGTAGGCCTGCCCGACCTTGAGCGTGCCGATGGCGCGGGCGTAGCGCGCGCGCTCGTTGAGGAGCTCGAGGATGCGGTCGTTCACGCGGTCGATCTCGCCGCGCAGGCGGTCCAGCTCGCTCGTCACCGGGAAGGCTCCTGCGGCGGGGGCACGCGGCGCACGGAGAGAACGCCTTCGATCCGGGAGAGGCTGCGGAGGACCTCCCCGGAGGCCTCGCTGTCGAGGTCGACGAGGGTGTAGGCCACCTCCCCCTTGGACTTGTTGACCATGTTGTGGATGTTGAGACCGCTCGCTGCCATCGTAGACGAAATCATCCCGAGCATGTTGGGCACGTTCGCGTTGGCGATGGCCACGCGGAAGGGCGAGCCGCGCGGCATCTCCACGGAAGGGAAGTTGACCGCGTTGCGCACCGTGCCGTCCTCGAGGAAGTCGCGCAGCTGGTCGATCACCATCGCCGCGCTCGCCTCCTCCGCCTCCTCCGTGGAGGCGCCCAGGTGCGGCAGCGCCACGATCCCGCGCCGCCCCGCGAAGCGGGGGCTGGGGAAGTCGCAGACATAGGCCTTGAGCCTGCCGTCGCCGACCGCGGCCGCGACCGCCTCCTCGTCGACGATGGCCGCGCGCGAGAAGTTGAGGAGCACCGCGCCCGGCCGGCAGAGCGCGAGCCGGCGCGCGTCGGCGAGGTGGCGGGTGGATTCCAGCAGCGGCACGTGCAGCGTGACGAAGTCGGCCGCCGCGAAGCACTCGTCGACGGAAGCGAGGACGCGCACCGGCGAGGGCAGCCGCGCGAGCGTCTCGGGCGTGGCCTTGGGGTCGTGGCCCACGACGCGAAGCCCCAGCGCGTGCGCCGCCTCCGCCACGAGCCCGCCGATGGCGCCCAGCCCGACGACCGCGAGCGTCTTGCCGCGCACTTCCACGCCGGCGAAGGCCTTCTTGCCGTCCTCCACGCGCTTCTCCCAGTCCGGCCCGGGGGCGAGCGCGCGCACGGCGTCGATGGCCGGCACGAGGTTCCTGGCCGCGAGCAGGATCGCGGCCATCACCAGCTCCTTCACCGCGTTCGCGTTGGCGCCGGGCGCGTTGAAGACGGGAATGCCGCGGCGGCTCATCTCCGCCACGGGGATGTTGTTCACGCCCGCGCCGGAGCGGGCGACCGCCTTCACGGTCGCGGCGACGGCGGCGGCCTCGAGCGCGTGCGAGCGCAGCAGGATCGCGTCCGGGTCGGCCAGCGCGTGCCCGACCTCGTAGGCGCCCGCGGGAAACCGGCGCAGCGCCTTCGCGGAGATGGCGTTCCAGGTGGCGATGCGCAAGGGCGCGCCGCCCGCGGCGCCCGGCGTGTCCTCGACCATGAGGCTAGCCGTGGCGGCGCGCGAAATCCCGCAGGAAGTCGACGAGGGCCTCGACTCCCTCGCGCGGCATGGCGTTGTAGATCGAGGCGCGCATGCCGCCCACGCTGCGGTGGCCCTTCAGCTGCGACAACCCGCGCGCCTCGGCCTCGGCGAGGAACTTCGCGTCGAGCGAGGCGTCCTTCAGGCGGAAGGGCACGTTCATGCGCGAGCGGTCCTCCCTGGCCACCGGGGTCTCGTAGAAGGCCAGCGAGTCCAGGCAGCCGTACAGGAGATCGGCCTTGGCGACGTTCTCGCGCTCCATCGCCGCGAGGCCGCCCTTGTCGAGCAGCCAGCGGAAGGTGAGGCCCGCGAGGTACACGGAGAAGGTCGGCGGCGTGTTGAGCATCGAGTCCGCGTCGGCCTGCAGCTTGTAGTCCAGGACGTTCGGCGTGCCGGGAAGCGCGTTCCCGATGAGGTCCTCGCGCACGATCACGATCACGAGCCCCGCCGGGCCGATGTTCTTCTGCGCGCCGGCGAAGATGAGGCCGTAGCGCGAGACGTCCACGGGCCGCGACAGGATGTGCGAGGACATGTCGGAGACGAGCGGCACGCCGCCCGTGTCCGGCGTCCAGTGGTACTCCACCCCGCCGATCGTCTCGTTGGTGCACACGTGCACATAGGCGGCCTTCGGCGAGAGCTTCCACGCGGACTGCTTCGGCACGCAGGTGAAGTCGCTGTCCTCGGCCGTCGCGGCGACGTTGGGCCGGCAGTACTTGGCGGCCTCCGCGAAGGCCTTGCGGGTCCACTCGCCGGTGATCACGAAGTCGGCCTCGCCGTGCCCGCGCAGCAGGTTCATCGGCACCGCCGCGAACTGCGCGGTGGCCCCGCCCTGCAGGAAGAGCACCTTGTAGTTCCCCGGGATCCCCATGAGCGAGCGCAGGTCCGCCTCCGCCCGCGCGGCGATCTCCACGAAGTCCTTGCCGCGGTGGCTCATCTCCATCACGGACATGCCCTTGCCGTGCCAGTCGACGAGCTCCGCCCTCGCCTGCTCCAGCACCGAGGGCACCAGCATCGCCGGCCCCGACCCGAAATTCCACACGTGCATGTCGCCTCCCTAGGCCGCCGGCCCTTCGCCGGCGCCGCCGTGACCGTTGCCGTTCCCGTTGCCGTTGCCGCCCTCGTCGTCGTCGCGGTCCATCACCGTCTGCAGGCCCGAGAGCTTCTCGCCCTCGCCGAGGTTGATGAGGGTGACGCCCTGCGTGGAGCGGCCCATCTCGCGCACCTCGCGCACGCGGGTGCGGATCAGCACGCCGCCGGAGGTGATGAGCATGATCTCGTCGTCGGCGGACACGAGGGTCGCGGCCACGACCTTGCCGTTGCGCGCCGAGGTCTGGATGGCGATCATCCCCAGCGTGCCGCGGCCGTGCCGCGTGTACTCCGCGATGGGCGTGCGCTTGCCGAAGCCGTTCTCGGTGGCGGTGAGCACGCTCTGCGCCTCGTCCTCGGCCACGAGGAGGGCGATCACCTTGCCGCCCTTGGCGAGGTTCATGCCGCGCACGCCGCGCGCGCCGCGGCCCATGGGCCGCACGTCGTTCTCGTCGAAGCGCACGGCCTTGCCCTCGTCGGAGAAGAGCATCACGTCGTGGTGGCCGTCGGTGAGCGCCACCCCGATGAGGCGGTCGCCCTCGTCCAGGTCGACCGCGATGATGCCGGAGGCGCGCGGCCGGGAGAATTCCGAGAGCGCCGTCTTCTTGACCACGCCTTCCTGGGTCGCGAAGAAGACGTAGCGGTCCTCGACGAACTCGCGCACCGGCAGGATCGCGTTGATGCGCTCGTCGTCGTCCATCTTCAGCAGGTTCACGATGGGCTTGCCGCGGCTGCCGCGGCTGCCCTGCGGCACCTCGTAGACCTTGATCCAGTAGACCTTGCCCTTGTTCGAGAAGCACAGCACGAAGTCGTGCGTGTTGGCGATGAAAAGCTTCTCGATGAAGTCGTCTTCCTTGGTGGTGGTGGCCTGCTTGCCGCGCCCGCCGCGCTTCTGGGCACGGTACTCGTCGAGCTTCTGGCTCTTGATGTAGCCGGCGTGCGAGAGCGTGACCACCACGTCCTCGGGGGCGATGAGGTCCTCCATCGACATCTCGATGCCGTTCACCACGATCTCGCTGCGCCGCGCGTCGCCGAACTCGCGCTTGATCTCCAGCAGCTCGTCGGAAATGATGCGCGTCACGCGCTCGGGCCTGGCGAGGATGTCCAGCAGGTCCTCGATGGCGGCGATCACCTCGCGGTACTCGGAGAGGATCTTGTCCTGCTCCAGGCCCGTGAGGCGCTGCAGCTGCATCTCGAGGATGCGCTGCGCCTGCACGTCCGAGAGGCGGTAACCCTGCGCCGAGAGCCCGAAGTCGCGCGGCAGGTTCTCGGGGCGGAACTGGTCGGACATCGCGCGCGCGAGCATCTGCTCCACCAGCGGCGAGCGCCAGGTGCGCGCCATGAGCTCGCCCTTGGCCACCGCCGGCGTGGCCGCGGCCTTGATGATGGCGATCACCTCGTCCACGTTGGAGAGCGCGACCGCCAGGCCCTCCAGCACGTGGCCGCGCTCGCGGGCCTTCCTCAGGTCGAACACGGTGCGGCGCGTGACCACCTCGCGGCGGTGGCGCAGGAACACCTCGAGGAACTGCTTGAGGTTCAGCACCCGCGGCTGGCCGTCCACGAGGGCGACCATGTTCATGCCGAACGTCTCCTGCATCTGCGTGAGCTTGTACAGGTTGTTCAGCACGATCTCGGCGACCTCGCCGCGCTTCAGCTCGATCACCAGGCGCATGCCGCCCTTGTCGCTCTCGTTCCTGAGGTCGGCGATGCCCTCGATCTTCTTCTCGTGCACCAGCTCGCTGATGCGCTTCAGGAGCTGGTCGCCGCCGACCTGGTAGGGCAGCTCGTCGACGACGATGGCCTGCTTGCCGGCGCGCTCCATGTCCTCGACGTGGGCGCGCGCGCGCATCACCACCCGGCCGCGGCCGGTGCGGTAGCCCTCCTTCACGTCGGCGGTGCCGTAGATGATCCCGCGCGTGGGGAAGTCGGGCGCGGGGACGATCGCGATGAGCTCCTCGATGTCGATGTCCGGATTGCCGAGCACGGCGATGCAGGCGTCGACCACCTCGCCCAGGTTGTGCGGGGGGATGTTGGTCGCCATGCCCACGGCGATGCCCGAGGACCCGTTCACCAGCAGGTTGGGGACCCGGGCCGGCAGGATGAGGGGCTCCTCCTCGCTGCCGTCGTAGTTGGGCCCGAAGTCGACCGTCTCCTTCTCGAGGTCGGCCAGCATCTCGTGGGCGACCTTGGCCATGCGGATCTCGGTGTAGCGCATGGCGGCGGCGCTGTCGCCGTCCACCGAGCCGAAGTTGCCCTGCCCGTCGATGAGGGGGTAGCGCAGGCTGAAGTCCTGCGCCATGCGCACGATCGTGTCGTAGACCGCCGTGTCGCCGTGGGGGTGGTACTTGCCGATCACGTCGCCGACGATGCGCGCCGACTTCTTGTAGGCCTTGTTCCAGTCGTTGGAGAGCTCGTGCATCGCGAAGAGGACGCGGCGGTGCACGGGCTTGAGGCCGTCCCGGGCGTCCGGGAGCGCGCGCCCCACGATCACGCTCATGGCGTAGTCGAGGTACGAGCGGCGCATCTCCTGCTCGAGGCTGATCGGGTGGGTTTCCTTGGCGAACTGTTCCATGGGCAGGGTCGGGGCAGCGTGCCGGCCGCGAAGCCCGGGGGCCCGCGACTAACCGCTTGTTTTAATGGAGTATTTGCCGGTCGGCGAAAGTGAAATCCTAGCACACTCGGCGGGGTCGCCGCCACTCGCCGGCACGCCGCGGCGAGTGTGGCGGAAACGCAACCGGGCGACCCGGTTGTTGCGCGGATCGGACGCTCGGTTGCCGACCCGAGGGGCCGTTGTGTATCATCGGCTTAGTCGTTTCAGGCGCGAGCCTTGAAGAATCGCCCGGCCTCCAAAATCACCAAAACTCTTGGGAGTTCCTAACATGAAGATTTCGAAGCTGCTGACCGGCTCGATCGCCGCGATGGCCCTGGCCTCCGGCCCGGCGCTGGCCCAAACCGTCAACGTCACGACCGACGCCTCGGGCGTGCCGGTGCGCGACGCGTCGGGCAACTGCGTGCTGACCTCCGGCATCCCGCACCCCGACTGCCAGCCCAAGAAGGATGCCCCGGCTCCGAAGCCCTCCGCCCCGGCCAGCCCGACCGCGCCGGCGGCCCCCGCGAAGCCCGCCACCCCGGCTGCCGCCGCGAAGCCCGCCCCGGCTTCCGTCCGCCAGGCCGTCGTGATCCAGGCCGACGCGCTCTTCGACTTCGACAAGTCGGTCGTCCGCGCCGATGGCAAGAAGAACATCGACGACGCGCTCGCCAAGCTCGCCGGCGTCGACGTCGAGATGGTCATCGCCACCGGCCACACCGACTCCGTCGGCACCGATGCCTACAACCAGAAGCTCTCCGAGCGCCGCGCCGCGGCCGTGAAGGAGTACCTGGCCTCCAAGGGCATCCCGGCCTCGAAGATCACCACCCTCGGCAAGGGCGAGTCGCAGCCCGTGGCGACCAACAAGACGAAGGAAGGCCGCCAGAAGAACCGCCGCGTGGACATCGAGTTCAAGGGCGTCAAGAAGTAGGCCCCCGACGACCGGCAGAAAACCCCGCCTCGGCGGGGTTTTTTGTTCCTGCCCCGTCCGCGCCATGAAGGAAGCCGACACCCTCATCCACGCCGCCTGGGTCGCCCCGGTGGAGCCCGCCGGCGTGCTGCTCGAGCGCCACAGCGTGGCCGTGCTCGACGGCCGCATCGCGGCGCTGCTCCCCACGGACGAGGTGCCGGGCGCGTGGAGCGCGCGGGAGGAAGTGCGCCTCGACCGGCACCTGCTCATCCCCGGGCTCGTGAACCTGCACGGGCACGCGGCGATGGCGATGCTGCGCGGCATCGCCGACGACCTGCCGCTCATGGCCTGGCTCAAGGACCACGTGTGGCCCGCCGAGGCGAGGCACGTGGGCGACGAGTTCGTGCACGACGGCAGCCTCCTCGCGGCCGCGGAGATGCTGCGCGGCGGCATCACCTGCTTCAACGACATGTACTTCTTCCCGGAGGCGACCGCCCGCGCGGCGCTGCGGGCCGGCATCCGCGCGGCACTCGGCATGATCGCGGTCGAGTTTCCCAGCGCCTATGCGCCCGACTCCGCCGGGTACCTGCACAAGGGCCTCGCCATGCGCGACGCCTACCGCGGCGAGGAGCTGCTCTCCTTCTGCCTCGCCCCGCACGCGCCGTACACGGTGGCCGACGCGACGCTCTCGCGCATCGCCACGCTCTCGGAGGAGATCGACGCGCCCATCCACATCCACGTGCACGAGACGGCCGACGAGATCGCGCAGGGCCTCGCGGCGCACGGCACGCGGCCGCTGGAGCGCCTGCGGCGCCTCGGCATCGTCGGGCCCCGGCTCATCGCCGTGCACGCGGTCCACCTCGAGGAAGGGGAGATCGAACTCCTCGCGCGCGAGGGCGCCAGCATCGCGCACTGCCCCTCCTCCAACCTCAAGCTCGCGAGCGGCATCGCCCCGGTGGCCGCCTGCCTCGCCCGCGGCGTGAACGTGGGCCTGGGCACCGACGGCGCCGCGAGCAACAACCGCCTGGACATCCTGGGCGAGATGCGCACGGCGGCGCTGCTGGCCAAGGGCGCGAGCGGGGATGCCCGCGCGGTGGGCGCGCACGAGGCGCTGCGGCTGGCCACCCTCGACGGCGCGCGCGCTCTCGGGCTCGACTCCCGCATCGGCTCGATCGTCGCCGGCAAGTCCGCCGACCTCGCCGCCGTGGAACTTTCCTCGCCCGAGACCCTCCCTTGTTTCGATCCCGTCTCGGATCTCGTCTACGCCGCCGGCCGCGAGCACGTCACGCACGTGTGGGTGGCGGGGGAAGCGCGGCTTGCCGGCCGGCGCATGGCCGGCGTGGACGAGGACGAGCTGCGGGCCAAGGCCGCCTGGTGGCGGCAGCGCATCCGGAACCCCTCATGAGCACCGATACCCAGGAACGCCCCACGGCCAACGTCGACGCCGCCGAGCTCGCCAAGTTCGGCGCGCTGGCCCACCAGTGGTGGGACCCCGAAAGCGAGATGTTCGGGCCCCTGCACCGCATGAACCCGCTGCGGCTTGCGCACATCGAGCGGCTGGCGGGGGGGCTCGCCGGCAAGCGCGCCATCGACGTGGGATGCGGCGGCGGCATCCTCGCCGAGGCGCTCGCCGCGCGCGGCGCGCAGGTGACCGGCATCGACCTCGCGGAGAAGTCGCTCAAGGTGGCGATGCTGCACCGCCTGGAGAGCGGCGCGGCCGTGGAGTACCGCCTCGTCGCCGCCGAGGACGCCGCGGCCGCCGAGCCGGGCGCCTACGACCTCGTGACCTGCATGGAGATGCTCGAGCACGTGCCGGACGCGGCGAGCACCGTGCGCGCCTGCGCGGGGCTGCTCAAGCCCGGCGGGCTGGCGGTCTTCTCGACCATCAACCGCAACCCGAAATCCTTCCTCTTCGCCATCGTGGGCGCGGAGTACGTGCTGCGGCTGCTGCCGCGCGGCACCCACGAGTACGCGAAGTTCGTCACGCCCTCGGAGCTCGCCGCGCACTGCCGCGCCGCCGGGCTCACGCCGTGCGACATCACCGGGCTCGCCTACAACCCGCTCACGAAGGCCTTCGCGCTCGGCGGCGATGCGGGCGTGAACTACTTCCTCGCGGCGCGGAAGGGCTGAGCCCGTGGCAACCGCGCTCCGCGCCGTCCTCTTCGACCTCGACGGAACCCTCGCCGACACGGCGCCCGACATGGCACGCACCGTGAACGCCATGCGCGCGGCGAGGAGCCTGCCGCCGGTGCCGCTGGAAGCCGTGCGGCCCTTCGTCTCGCAGGGCGCGCGCGGCATGATCGGCGCGGCCTTCGGCGTGAAGCCCGAGCACGGCGAGTTCGCGGCGATGCGCGAGGAGTTCCTCGCCATCTACGCCGGGAACCTGTGCGTGGACACGCGGCTCTTCCCGGAGATGGACGAGCTGCTGGACCTCCTCGACGACCGCGGCCTCGCCTGGGGCGTCGTCACCAACAAGTTCGAGCGCCTGGCGCGCTCCGTGATCGACGGGCTCGGCCTCGGCGCGCGCTCGGCCGTCCTCGTGGGCGGCGACACCTGCGAGCGCGCGAAGCCCTTCCCCGACCCGCTGCTGCACGCGGCCTCCGTGCTCTCGCTCGCGCCCTCGACCGTGCTCTACGTGGGCGACGACGAGCGCGACGTGCAGGCGGCGCGCGCCGCCGGGATGCCCGTGCTCGCCGCCGGCTACGGCTACCTCGGCAACGGGCCGGCGCCCTCGCGCTGGGGGGCCGATGCCGTCGTCGATTCCCCGGCCGGCATCGCGCGCTGGGCCGGGCTCTCGGGCGGTTGAACTTTCCGCCGCGCGGCCCCATCTCACCAAGGCGCGTAGAATGACGCGTGCAACACCCCGGTTTCCGGGGGCGACCTGGTTTCGACAGGTGCAGTGAAGCAGGCAGGGCATGCCGAGCGCCAACGCCTCGTAAAACCGCTGGAATCGCAAACTTAACTGCGAACGACGAAACGTACGCCCTGGCCGCTTAATACCGGCCAGCTCCGCACCCGTTTTTCACTGGGTGGGGCCAGAACACCGGCAGCGGAGTCATAAACAGTGAATCGGAACCCGTCGGGCCGCTTGGCGGGGACCTAGATCCAAGGCGGCTGGCGGTGGAGCCCGGGAGCCGGTTCCTGGGTGAGCCGCGAGAGCAGAACAACCGGCTACGCATGTAGAACTGTTTGTGGAGTGGCATCTGGACGCGGGTTCGATTCCCGCCGCCTCCACCAATCGAAAAGCGCCCTGCCGCGAGGCAGGGCGCTTTTCCTTCCGCCGCGGCAACGCGAACCGGCCCGGCGCCTTGCGCCAATATACCCTATAGGGTATAGTATCGCCTCCGCTGCCCCGGCAGCCCACGCCCCCTCCCGCACGACGATGACCGCCCCGCACGACCGCACCGCCCCGCTTCCGCACGCGCCCGACGAGGGCCGCCGCTCGACCACCTTCACGCTGGTGGGCCTCGGCCTCGCCGCCGCGGGCATCCGGTCCGCGCGCGCCGATACCGGACCGCTCCCCCTCGAGGGACTAAAGCGCACGCTGGAAGCCGGCCCCGCGATCGTCTTCGACATCCGCGAGCCGCGCGAGCACGCCACCGGCGTCATTCCCGGCGCGCGCCTGCTGCCGCTCAGCCAGGCCGGCCAGCGCCTCGCCGAGATCCCGACCGACACGGCGACCCCCGTCTACCTCATCTGCAACACGCAGAACCGCTCGAAGGCCTTGCTGGGCGCGCTCCGCCAGCGCGGCGGCTACGACCACGTGCGCATGGTCGAAGGCGGCATGAGCGAGTGGGCCCGCCGCGGCTGGCCGATGGTGAAGCCGGGCGGCTGAGCGTGCGCGGTGCCTCAGTCCGCGACGATGCGAAGCACGATCGGGCTGGGGTAGCGGGCCTGCCCGCCGGCGGCGAGCGCCCCGGCGATGCCGCCGAACTCCGCGCCCCTCACGACGCTTCCCGCGGCAATGAACATGGCGAGCCCCGGCCCCATTACCGGCACGGACGCGGCCCCCACCGCGATGCCCGCGACCGCGCCGAGCTTCGCTCCCGCGACGCGGCCCTCGGCTGCGGCGCTCGACGCCGGCACGGGGGCACCCACCGCGCCGGAAACGGCAGCAGCCTCGCCGCCACCGGGGAGGCGGCAGGCGATGCGCAAGTCGGAAGCCGAAGCGAAGACGGTGACCGTGCCCGGCGCCCGGAACGCGCGCGGCCCGAACGCGTTCACCGCCACGCAGTCGAGCAGCCCGGTCCACGCCCCGGATTCCACGCGTACCTCCACGGCCTGCGTGCCGGGGACGAGCCGGCATTTCGCAACTCCCGCGCGCCCCGTGGCCTCGTCCACGGGCACCAGCGCCGTGCGTCCGCCGGCGAAGCCCCACCGCGACTCCTGCCGCACGAAGTGAATGCGGCCCGCCTCGGCCTCGACCTCGAGCGTCGACTCGTTCGCCGCCCGCGAGGTGATCGTGTGCCGGCCGGGCCCGGACTCGAACGCGAAGAAGGTGCGCGGCGCCGAGCGCCCCATCGGCACGCCGTCGAGGAGAACCTCCATCGGCACGCCCTCGCCGGCTTCGTCGTCGCGGAACACGTAGACGATCGCCCTGCCGGGCTTCGCGGCGAACGCCTTGGCCTCGCGGTCGAAGGCCTCGTCGGCCACGGGCACCGCGGCGCATCCGGCCAGTGCGAGGCCGATCGCCGCCGTGACCGCCAGGAATGCGCATCGCGCCATCGCTTCCCCCCTTCCCGGCCATCGTGACACCGGGGCCCAACCGCTACAATCCGCCGGACGACCTACGCATGACTTCCCGACCCGCTCCCCTCAAGTTCCTCGCCCCCGCCTGGTTCGCCGTGGTGATGGGCCTCACGGGCCTCGCGCTCGCCTGGCACCGCGCCGTGCCCGCCATGGGCGAGATGGCCGGCGGGGTCGCGCTCGTCGTGGCGATGGCCGCGGCGTTCGTCTTCGTCGCTCTCGCCGTGTTCTCGCTGCAGCGCGCCCGCCGCTTTCCCGAGGCCTTCCGCGAGGACTTCGCGCACCCCGTGCGCCATCCCTTCGTCGCGGCGATCCCGATCTCCCTCATCCTGCTCGCCACCGCCGCGGTCGCGCTCGCGGGCGCGACGCCCGCCGCCACGGCCGCGTGGTGGGCCGGCAGCCTCGCACAGCTCCTCGTGACAGCGTGGGTCGTCGCGAAGTGGTGGCGCGGCAACCAGCCCGGCGGGATCGCGTGGGCGAGCCTCACGCCGGCGCTCGTGATCCCGGTGGTGGGCAACGTGCTGGTGCCGCTGGCCGGCGTCCCGCTCGGGTTCGCGGAGTGGTCGGCGGCGCAATTTGCCGTGGGGCTCTTCTTCTGGCCGCTCGTGCAGGCGCTCATCCTCGTGCGGCTCGCCACCCAGGGGAGCTGGCCCGAGCGGCTGCAGCCGGCCGTCTTCGTCTTCGTCGCACCGCCGTCGGTGGTAGGCCTCGCGCTGGCGCAGTTCGGCGCGCCACCGCTGCTCGCCTGGGGCGCATGGGGCATCGCGCTCTTCAGCCTGCTCGCCGCGCTCACGCAACTGCGGCGCATCCTCGCCCTGCCCTTCGCCGTGCCGCACTGGGCCATGTCCTTCCCGCTCGCGGCCTTCGCGGCGCTCACGCTGCGGCTGGGCGCGCCCGGCAGCGCGATCGCCGGCCTGGGCATCCTCGCGCTCGCCGCTGCGTCCCTCGTGATCCTCCTGCTCGCGATCGCCACCGCCAAGGGGCTTCGCGACGGCACCCTCCTCGCGCCCGAGCCCGTGGCGGCGATCCAGCCCGTCGCGCCCTGACGTGGGCCTTCGCGCGCTCGCCCGCCGCGTCCTGCCACACGGCGTCCGTCGCACGCTTCGCCGCTGGGCCGGCGCCGCTGCGCCCGCGGGCGCCCCCGGCGACTACGCGGCGCGGCTGCAGGCCGAGCAGGCGCGTTTCGACCGCGATGTGAACGTGCACGAGCTGCCGGAGATCTTCCACTACTGGTCCAACCGCTACCTCGCGCCGAAGTTCCGCTCGCTGGGCTTCGGCCATCCCGACGAGTTCTTCGCGATGGCGCTCGCGCGCGCCTGGCACGCCTCGCCCCGCGCCATGCGCCGCTTCGTGAGCATCGGCGCCGGCAACTGCGACACCGAGGTGCGCGTGGCGAAGCTGCTGGCCGCGCGCGGCATAGCGGACTTCGTGATCGAGTGCGTGGAGCTGAGCCCGGCGATGCTCGAGCGCGGCCGCGAGCTCGCAGCCGCCGAGGGCGTGGCGGCCATGATCCGCACCGTGCGCGCCGACTTCAACGCGTGGGAAGCCGGCGGCCCCTGCGACGCGGTGATGGCCAACCAGTCGCTGCACCACGTGACGAACCTCGAGGGCCTCTTCGACGCCGTCGCAGGCGCCCTGGACTCGCGCGGGCTCTTCGTCGCATCCGACATGATCGGCAGGAACGGCCACCAGCGCTGGCCCGAGGCGGCCGCGATCGTGCGCGAGTTCTGGCGCGAGCTGCCGCGCGAGTACCGCTACAACCACCAGCTCGCGCGCCAGGAGGACGAGTTCCTCGACTGGGATTGCGCGCAGGAAGGCTTCGAGGGCATCCGCGCGCAGGACATCCTGCCGCTGCTCGTGGAGCGCTTCGGCTTCGACCTCTTCGCGCCCTTCGCCAACGTGATCGACCCCTTCATCGACCGCGGCTTCGGCCACAACTTCGACGCGGGCGCGGAGTGGGACCGCGCCTTCATCGACCGCGTGCACGCGCGCGACGAGGCCGAGATCCGCCGCGGCGCGATCACCCCCACGCACCTCTTCGCGGTGATGTGCGTGGGGCGCCCGGGCGCGGGCGTGCGGCTGGACGGCCTCGACCCGCGCGCCTGCATCCGCCGCCCCGATTGAACCGCGCGTGGGACCAAGGTCCCAGGCCGCGAGGCGCCTCGTTTGCGCGCGGTCAACGGCGGAGCGGCCGATGAATATAAGCTTTCGGTGATACTCGCAACCCACACGGAGACACCGCCATGAAAGCCCCCCGCACCGCCATCCTCGCCTCGCTCCTCGTTTCCGCCGGCCTCGTCCTGCCCGGCATCGCGGCTGCCCAGAAGGCGCCCGCCGCGCCGAACTACCCGCCCGCCGTCTCCAAGATGGTCGGCGAGGCGAAGAAGCAGGTGAAGACGATCAAGATGGACGAGTTCAAGGCCGGCCTCGAGCAGAAGACGCTCGGCAGGATCATCGACGTGAGGAACGAGAACGAGTTCGAGGACGGCTACATCCCCGGCGCGGTCAACGTGCCGCGCGGCCTCATCGAGTTCCGCATCTGGAAGGAGCTCGGCTTCCCCGCCGCCGTCGACATGAACCAGCGCCTGACGCTCTATTGCGCCACGGGCGGGCGCTGCGCGCTCGCGACCCGGACCCTCGGCGAGCTGGGGTTCACGAACGTCGTGTCCGCCGACATGAAGTTCGAGGACTGGGTCAAGGCCGGCAACCCGGTCGCGAAGCCCAAGTCCTAGCACTCGGCCTCGTCACCCGGGGGTACGCCGCGAGGCGTGCCCCTTTTCGTTTCCGCGCGTCGGGAAGCGGTCAGAACCCCATCGCCCGCATGCCCTGGTAGAACGCGAAGCTCGCGAGCCACGCGAGCGCGAGCGGCCAGGCGACCGCGAGCGTGGTGAACGCGACGCTTCGCGATTCCGCCCGCAGCGTCGCCACCGTGGACAGGCACGGCGTGTAGATGAGCGTGAAGAGCATGAAGCTCGTGGCGGCCACCCAGTCCATGGACTGCGCGAGGCCCGCGGCGAGCGCGTCGCCCTCCAGGCCGTAGATCACGGCGAAGGCGCCGATCACGACCTCCTTGGCGACGAACCCGAAGATGAGCGCCACGGCGAGCTTCTCGTCGATGCCCAGCGGGCCCAGCACCGGCTCCAGCGCCGCGCCGACCCACCCCGCCCAGCTTTGCGGGCCCGCCGGTGCCACGCCCGCCGGGAAGTGCGTGAGCACCCAGACCGCGACCACGCCGATGAAGATGAAGCGGGTCGCCCGCCGCAGGAAGTGCTTCACCTCCGACCAGCCGCGCAGCCACACCTGGCGAAGCGTCGGCAGCCGGTACGGCGGCAGCTCGATCACGAACGGCTCGCGGCTCGCGAAGCGGCCGCGGAAGAGGAGCGCCGTCACCACCACCGCGGCGAAGCTCGCGACGTACAGGCCGAAGAGCACCCACGGCGCGCGCGCGGGCGCGACCACGGCGGCCGCGAGGAACACGAACACCTGCAGCCGCGCCGAGCAGAGCGACATCGGGATGGTGAGCATCGACAGCAGCCGCATCGGGCGGTCGCGCATCACGCGCGTGCCCATGAGCGCCGGCACGTTGCAGCCGAAGCCCATGAGGAGCATCACGAAGGCGCGCCCGTCGAGCCCCAGCCGCGCCATGAAGGCATCGGTGAGGAAGGCCGCGCGCGACAGGTAGCCGCTGTCCTCGACCATCGCGAGGAAGAAGAAGAACACGACGATGAGCGGCACGAAGGCGGCCACGGTCCCCACCCCGGCCCACACGCCATCGAGCAGGAACCCGCGCGCCATCTCCGGCAGGGGCGCGAGGAGCGGCTCGAGGGCGCCCTTGCGCACGAGGTCGGCAAGCCACTCCACGGCGTCCTGCAGCGGCGAGCCCACCCAGAAGACGGCCTGGAAGACGGCGAGCATGGCGAGGAAGAAGAGCGGCAGCCCCAGCCATGGATGCAGCACCACGCGGTCGATGCGGTCGGAGGCGTGCTCCGAGAGCCGCTCGGGCACCACGACCGCCGACTTCACGAGCGCCTCGACCTGCTCCTCGCGCCGGTGGTCCTCGGCCAGCGCCGCGCGCACCGCGGCCTCCCGCGGCGGCGGCGCCTCGTCGAGCACGCGCGCGAGCGCGGCGAGCGCCTCCGGGACCCCCGTGCCGTAGCGCGCCGAGAGCGGCGCGACCGGCATGCCCAGGCCACCCGACAGGCGCGCGGCGTCGATCTCGATCCCGAAGCGCTTCGCCTCGTCGGCCATGTTGAGGAGGACGAGCGTCGGCAGTTCCAGCGCCTTCACCTGCAGCGCGAGGGCGAGCTGGCGGTCGACCTGCGAGGAGTTGAGCACCACGGCCACGGCGTCCACGCGCGCGGCCTCGAGGAAGTGGCGCACGACCATCTCGTCGTCGGAGAAGCCGTGCAGGTCGTAGAGGCCCGGGAGGTCCACCAGCTCGACCATGTGCGCGCCCACGAGGACGCGCGCGGTGGCGAGGTCCACGGTCACGCCGGGCCAGTTGCCGACGCGGGCGTGCGAGCCGGTGAGGCGGTTGAAGAGCGTCGACTTGCCCGTGTTGGGCATGCCGAGGAGCGCCACGCGTTTCATGGAAGGCTCGCCGGCGCTCTCTGCCGCGGGCTACGCGCCCCGCGGGGCGAAGGGCGCCACGGCGCGCAGGGACACGCCGCCGGCCTCGGCCGGCCGCAGCGCCACGTCCGTGGTGCCGAGGCGCACGTGCAGGGGGCCGCGAAGGCTTGCGCGCCGCAGCACGACCACCGCGCGCCCGGCCCGGAAGCCCAGGGCCGCCAGGCGCTGGCGCAGGCCCTCCGGGCCGTCGACGGCGGCGATCACCCCCTGCTGGCCGGGGGCGAGTTGCGACAGGGGCGTCCGCTGCGTCATGGGCCGTATTTGCGATTCATTCTTATTTGCAGCATACCACCTCCGATGCCGCAATGCACCATTTGCGTTCGCGCAAGGCCCGAAAGCGACCGGGCGGCCCGAAGGCCGCCCGGCGGTCGTTGCCGGCCCGCAGGCCGGGAGTCCCGCCCGTCAGCGGATCATCGCCATCCACGGCAGCCCGATGAGCAGGAACGCCGCGATGAAGAGGACGCCGAACACCGCGCCCAGGATCCAGTAGTCCTTCGCCGGCAGGTAGCCCGACCCGTAGTACACCGGGCTCGGCCCCGTCGCGTACGGCGTGAGCATCCCCATGATGCCGAGGGTGAGGCACAGCAGCAGCGCGAACTGCGCCATGTCGAGGCCGGGGATCGTCATGCCCACCGCGAGCATCACGGGCAGCATCGCGGTGACGTGCGCGGTGATGCTCGCGAAGATGTAGTGGGTGAAGTAGAACACCAGCACGAGCCCGACCATGGCCGCGAAGGGCGTGTAGCCGGACATGCTGCCCGCCACGCCGTCGGCGAACCACTTCACGAAGCCGACCTTGCTGAGGCCCCCGGCGAGCGCGACCAGCGTCGCGAACCACGCGAGCGTGTTCCACGCCGCCTTGTTGGCGGTGATGTCGTCCCAGGTGACGACGCCCGTCACGAGCATGAGCGAGATGACCACCAGCGCGACGACCGTCGCGTCGATGACCTTCCCGCCGAAGATCCACAGCGTGAGCGCGACGAGCACCAGCGCGCCGAGCGTGAGCTCGCGCCCGGTGATGCCGCCCAGCTTGCGCAGCTCCTCGCCGGCCCAGCGCGGCACCTCGTCGCCGCTCTTCACCTCGGGCGGGTAGATCCAGTAGGCCACCAGCGGGATGAGCGCCAGCAGCAGGGCGCCCACCGGCGCGAACGCGAGGAACCACTGCGCCCAGCCGATCTCGACGCCGGCCGTCTTCTTCACCAGCTCGAGGGCGAGCAGGTTCGGCGCGAGGGCCGTGAGGAACATCGAGCTCGTCACGCAGGTCGCCGCGATCGCCACCCACATGAGGTACGAGCCGATGCGGCGCGACGACGGGTCGTTGGGCTTCGAGTCGTAGAGCGCAGGCAGGTTGCGGATCACCGGGTAGATGGTCCCGCCGCTCCTCGCGGTGTTGGACGGCGTGAAGGGCGCGAGCAGCGTGTCGGCGATGGTGATCGCGTAGCCCAGCGTGAGCGTGCGCCGCCCCATCGCCTTCACCAGCGTGAGCGCGATCCGCCGGCCGAGGCCCGTCTTCTCGTAGCCCAGCGCGAACATGAAGGCGCCGAAGATGAGCCAAACGGTGCCGTTCGAGAAGCCGGACAGCGCCCACTTGAGCGCCTCGGCCGCCGGCTTGAAGCCGGGCTTGGCGAGCTCCGCGGGCGCGAAGAGCGCGTAGGGCGCGAGCACCGCGACGAGCGTCACGCCGATGAGGCCCACCGCGCCGCCGGGCAGCGGCTCGACCATGAGGCCCACGATCACGCCCGCGAAGATCGCGAAGAAGTACCAGGCGTGCTGCGGCAGCCCGCCCGGCGCGGGCATCAGGGCGAGAACGAGGGTAACCGCGACGGGAAGCAGGGCCCGCCAGGGAAGCTCGTGGTGCGGCGCCTTGTGGGCGAGCGCCTTCGAATCCGCGGGACGGGGAGCAACGGTGGACATGATGGCCATCCTTTCGCGTGCGATCGCGGACATCGCGATCCGTCGCCGACCATCTTCACGCCGCGGGAGCGCGGTTTCTTGATTCGACGCAAGCGCCGTGGCGCCGGGGCGCGTTTCGTGGGCCTTCGGTCCAACGCGGGAAGCGAAACGGCCGGGCGCGGGGCCCGGCCGTCGCGTCGAGCGCGCGCGGCGCTCAGAT
>Ga0209476_10000131_pt1 | contig 50273 bp, 42 predicted proteins | sample KloWWTrecipitate_FD_187179 | JGI IMG/M metagenome (GOLD analysis project Ga0209476, IMG submission 187179) | Active sludge microbial communities from Klosterneuburg, Austria, studying microevolution and ecology of nitrifiers - Klosterneuburg... | ecosystem: Engineered > WWTP > Aerobic digester... | reverse complement strand
CTCACCGAGCAGGCCGTCGCGCCACATCTGCTCGACGCGCGCATCAACCCGCGGAACCAGCTCTTCGCGCGGCGTCTGCACACCGACGATGTGGGTGTGTGGATGCCACAGCACCGGCGTCTCTGGCAAGGCCGCGCCGTGCGTGTGCTCACCCTGAGCAAGCACCTCCAACGCGCGCACCACGCGGCGCCCGTTGCGCGGGTCGACGCGCTCGGCGGTGACAGGATCGAGGGTTCGCAGGCGAGCGAAGAGGGAGGCCGCCCCGTTGGCGTCAAGTTCGGCCTCGAGCTCGGCGCGCAACTTCGGGTCACGCGGCGGAAAACGGAAGTCGTAGACCACGCTCGACACGTAGAGGCCCGAGCCGCCAACCAGGATCGCGACCGCGCCACGCTCGTGGATCTCGTCTACCGCCGCGCGGGCCGCCTCTTGGTACCAGGCGACAGCCGCCTCGTCGGTGACATCGAGCACGTCAAAGAGATGGTGTGGGATGCCACGTCTTTCGCCCACCGGGACCTTGGCGGTGCCGATGTCCATGCCGCGGTAGAGCTGCATCGCGTCGGCGTTCACGATCTCGGCGCGGCGCCCGCTCTCGACAAGCGCGGAGGCGAGATCGAGCGAAAGTCTGGTCTTGCCGGTGCCGGTCGCCCCGACGATGGCGACGAGGCCGGGCACGCCTAGCGCTCGGCGTCTTCGGTGTCGTAGATCGGCACTGTGACGTGCCTCGAGCCCGCGTCGCTTGGGCGCAGCGTTGGGAACCCGAGCACGACTGATCCGGGCGCGCCGCCCGCGGCACCAGCGCCGGCATGGCTCGGCACTGCGCAGCTGTCTGCTTCGGCACGCTCCCACGCATCGCCGGCGCGGGTGCGACGAATCTGCAATGGTGCGCCGGTGGTCGAGTCTGCCACGAGGAAGAAGGGCGCGGCGCGTGTGATCGTCGCCGTGACGATGTCACCCGGGCGGGGTGTCTCTGACCCCGCCGGCACGTCGAAGTGCACGAGGCGCGAGTCTTCGGCGCGGCCAGACAGCCTCTGCGTTTCGGCGTTCTTCTTGCCTTCACCCTCAGACACCAGCAGGTGGACGGTGCGCCCGACCTGCTTCTCATTCTCTTCGAGCGAGATCTGGTCTTGGAGTGCGGTGAGTCGCTCGTAGCGCTCCTGCACGATGTGCTTCGGCACCTGGTCGGGCATTGTTGCCGCGGGGGTGCCTGGGCGAATCGAGTACTGGAACGTGAAGGCCGTGGCGAACCGTGCCTCCGCCACGACGCGAAGCGTTTCTTGGAAGTCCTCTTCGGTCTCTCCGGGGAATCCGACGATGATGTCGGTCGAGATTGCGGCGTGCGGCATCTTCTCGCGAACTCGGTCGAGGATGCCGAGGAACTTGGTGCTGCGGTACGAGCGGCGCATGGCCCGGAGCACGCGGTCGCTGCCAGATTGGAGCGGCATGTGTAGCTGCGGCATCACGGCCGGTGTCTCAGCCATCGCGTCGATCACATCGTCGGTGAACGCCGCGGGGTGCGGGCTGGTGAATCGGATGCGTTCGAGGCCATCGATTTCTCCTGCTGCGCGCAGGAGCTTGCCGAACGCCTCGCGGTCGCCAAACTCGACGCCGTAGGAGTTCACGTTCTGGCCGAGCAGCGTGACCTCGATGGCGCCGTCGTCGACGAGCGCCTTGACTTCGTTCAGGATGTCGCCGGGCCGCCGGTCTTTCTCTTTGCCTCGCAGCGCGGGCACGATGCAGAAGGTGCACGTGTTGTTGCAGCCCACCGAAATCGAGACCCATGCGCGGTAGACCGACTCACGCTTGGTCGGCAACGTGGAAGGGAAGACTTCGAGCGATTCGAGGATCTCGAGTTGCGCCTCGTCGTTATGCCGCGCACGTTCGAGCAGGCTCGGGAGCGAACCCACATTGTGCGTGCCGAAGACCACGTCGACCCACGGAGCCTTCTCAAGGATCGTGTGCTTGTCTTTCTGGGCGAGGCAACCACCAACGGCAATCTGCATGCCCTCGTGGCGGCGCTTCACGCTGGCGAGGTAGCCGAGGTTGCCGTACAGCTTGTTGTCGGCGTTCTCGCGCACGGCGCACGTGTTGATGACGACCACGTCGGCTTCGGTGCTGGCGTCGGCACGGATATAGCCGGCGCTCTCGAGCGAACCCGAGAGCCGTTCGGAGTCGTGCACGTTCATCTGGCAGCCGAACGTGCGGACCTCGTACGTGCGTACGCGCCCGTCGTCGTCAAGCGCAGCCGGTGAGGGCGCAATGCGGGTCGGGCTGCCGTCGAGCAAGGTCATAGTCGTCAATTCTACGATGCCCGGCTGGGTGCGGGCCCGATACCGTACGGGCGGGGCCGCGTGCACCGCCCGTGGGGGCAACTCGCGATCACTTGAAGCGGACTACACGCGCCCCGCCTCCAGCATCGCGGCGCGCGTCTGCGAGCGCGGTGCGTGCCGCAGATGTCGCCTGCGATCCACCAAAACCGCGGCGCGCCAGCATGCCCAGCAGGCGCCGCATGGCGGTCTCATCGTCGTATCGCACAAGCGAACGTGCCTTGTCGCGGGCAAGATCGAGCGCCCGGTCGGCATCATCGTCGGGAAGTGCGTCGATTGCGATCTCAATCACGTCGCGGGCGATCCCGCGCTTCACCAGCAACTGCTGGATCGCGCGGCGCCCCATGCCCTTGCGGGTGACCGCACCGTGCACCAACTGCTCGGCAAGCGCCTCGTCACTGAGCCACCCCCGCTCGGTGAGCGCGTGCACGGCATCGTCGGCAACGGCGCGATCCACGCCCGCACCCGACAGCGCGCTTCGAACTTCTTGTTCTGAGAGCCCCCGGCTCCGCAGCTTGCGGGCCACGAGGTCGATGGCCGCAGCGACCTGTGACTCGTAGTCGGGTTCGGCGACGAGCTCCGCATCTCGCTCGGCATCGCGCTCGTCGCTGAGGTCGCCGGGCTCAGGGTCGGGCACCGGCTCGAACCGGGGCCCCGCCGACCTGGGCGACGAAGGTCGCGTCACCCCCGGCAGGAAGGTCACGGGTGCGAGCCGTTCACCGCTGTGTTCATTGGTTGCAGACATCCGTGACCTCCTTGCGGGCGGGTGTTTCGATCGCACCGCGGGGCGGTGCTTCTTGCTATGGAGCTTGTCGCTCTTGGGCTTGTCGCTATGCGCCCCGACGCTTGGCGAGCTGGTCGGTCGCCTCTGCTTCAGCCGCGGCCTCCGCCGACGCTGCTGCGGCCGCCTTGAACTCGCCAATGCCAAGCTTCTGCTTGATCTTCGTTTCGATGTCGACCGCAACCTCCGGGTTCTTCAACAGGAAGTTGCGCGCATTCTCCTTGCCCTGGCCCAGCTGTTCACCGTCGTACGTGTACCAGGAGCCCGACTTCTTCACGATCAAGTGCTCGACGCCGAAGTCGATGAGGCTGCCCTCGCGAGAGATGCCCGTGCCGTACAGGATGTCGAACTCGGCCTGCTTGAACGGGGGCGCCATCTTGTTCTTCACGACCTTCACGCGCGTGCGGTTACCCACCGCATCGGTGCCGTCTTTCAACGTCTCGATGCGGCGAATGTCGAGTCGAACCGACGCGTAGAACTTGAGCGCCTTGCCACCCGCGGTGGTCTCGGGGCTGCCGAAGAACACGCCGATCTTCTCGCGAAGCTGGTTGATGAAGATCATCGTCGTGTTGGTTTGGTTGAGCCCACCGGTGAGCTTGCGCAGCGCCTGCGACATGAGCCGCGCCTGCAGACCCACGTGGGAGTCGCCCATCTCGCCCTCGATCTCGGCACGTGGCACCAGCGCCGCAACCGAGTCGATGACAATGAGGTCGATCGAGCCCGAGCGCACAAGCATGTCGGCGATCTCGAGGGCCTGCTCACCCGTGTCTGGCTGAGAAACCAGCAGCGCGTCGATATCGACGCCCAGCTTCTTCGCGTATTCGGGGTCGAGCGCGTGCTCAGCATCGATGAACGCCGCGATGCCACCCGAGCGCTGCGCATTTGCGATCGCATGCAGGGTCAGCGTCGTCTTACCCGACGACTCGGGGCCGTAGATCTCGACGATGCGGCCGCGGGGCAACCCACCTATGCCGAGCGCGACATCGAGCGCAATCGAGCCAGTGGGGATGACCTCGACGGGCGCGCGGTCGTCGCTGCCCAGTCGCATGACCGAACCCTTTCCGAACTGGCGGTCAATGTTGGCGAGAGCTGCCTCGAGGGACTTCTCGCGATCTGCGGGACTTGCCATGATGTGTTCCTTCTCTGTCTGCGTTCGATGCGCCTATAGGCTGCCGCGACCCCGACGGGCACTACGGCAAGGCTGGGTTGTTGTACTGGTGTTCAAGGTATGCGCACCCTCGGACATTCAGTCCGGGAGTGGAGCATTCTGTGGACACCGCACACAAACGTTCCCTGGGGACGAGCATACGCCCCAAGGCGAACAGATCTTCGAACACTTCGGCGTGTCGATACTCGCAGATATCGAACTTCAGGACTGGCGCGGCACCCGACGCCCGACGCCATAGCGGCGTTCCGCGGGCACACCGGCGGTCTCACAGAGCGCGCGCCAGACATCACCGGCCGGGAATCCGGCATCGAGGGCCGCCTGTGCGGTCTGGTCGCCCAGGCCGGTCAGCACCAAGTCGCCAATGAGCACGGCACCGTAGGCCTCGCCGAACTCGTCGTCCACGGCCCGCTGAAACTCACTGCGTCGCATGCTGACACGTTAGCTTGCGCGGCTGCGCCCTGCGTGCGCACAAACGAATGCAAGGCACACCCGGAGCCTTCACGCAACGAAGCCCCGGCAATTGCCGGGGCTTCGTTGACGTTGAAACGCGTGTGCTTAGTGGTTGACCAGTTCTGCATCGACGGATGCGACGAGGTCGTCGGGAAGGATGTCGGGGAACCCGTGCAGTCCTTCGAGTACGGAGATGCGATCGCTCACCTCACGCATGATGATGGAGATGGGAACATCGAGCGCATCGGCCACGGAGGCGAGGATCTCGCTCGAGGCTTCTTTCTGCCCGCGCTCAACTTCGCTGAGATAACCCAGCGCGACGCTTGCTTTGCTCGCGACCTGGCGAAGGGTGCGACCCTTCTGGAGTCGGAAGTCTCGAAGAACGTCGCCAATCTCTTGACGTACGAGAATCATCTGTCGCTCCCTTCATTCACGATCTCGGTGTTGACCGGGTGGACAACATTACAGTGCCGATATGTCAAAGAGTAATCCCCTGGGTTGTCTTATGAATGAGAATTACCTGATCTAACGGCAGGAATCCATCAGGTATTCCCGAAGCCCGCTGTCCGCAAGGCATCGCGGAGCGCCCGGATTGCCGCGCGGCTCGCGGCTTCTCGAATTTGTTGCCGGGTGCCGGCCAGACTCACGCTCACACTGTGCGTGCCAACCGGTGTCGCAACCCCGATGTGCACGGTGCCGACGGGTTGCCCATCGGGAGAATCGGGCCCCGCAATCCCGGTCGTCGAAACACCGACCTGGGCCGGCACGCCCTCGACCGCGCACGCCCCGCGCACGCCCTCCGCCATCTGCTTCGCCACCTCCGGATGCACCGGTCCGTGCTCCCGCAGAAGCTCGGCATCGACGCCCAGGAGCGTCGTTTTCAGCGGCGTCGCGTAGGCAATGATCCCGCCGCGAAACACGGTTGACGCGCCCGGCACATCGACCACGGCGGCGGCGAGCAACCCTCCGGTCAGTGACTCGGCGACCCCCAGCATCCAACTAAGCTCGCGCAGCAGCGCAACCACCTCGCTCGCGTCGGCAGCCTCGACAACACCATCAGCAGATCGTGCGGCGCCAGCGCTCATGACCGTGCGCGTCGTTGCGTGCGTGCGCCGCGCACCTCGGTGACCACGTAGTCGATCCCGCTGACCACCGTGAGGATCACCGCAATCCACATCGTGACGATGTTGACCCAGATAACCCAGTCACCCACGACCATCGCAAGCGGCAGGAGGGCGAGCGAGAGAGCGATGGCCTGGGCCATGGTCTTGAGCTTGCCGAGCCATGCCGCGGCCACGACGTGGGTGCTCGCGACGAGCAAACGGTGCACGGTGATGCCGACCTCGCGAACGAGGACGACGATCGTGATCCACCAGGGCAGTTCGGCGAGGATTGACAGCGAAATGAACGCGATGCCCGTGAGTACCTTGTCGGCGATCGGGTCGAGCAATTTGCCCAGGTCGGAGACGATGTTGTGTTTGCGAGCAAGGTAGCCGTCGATGCCATCGGTGGCGATCGCAACGATAAACAGCGCAGCGGCCCACCAGCGAAGCGGTCCGTCGCGACCGTCGTCGGCCAGGAGCAACCAGCAGAACACCGGCGCGCACAGGATGCGCACGATCGTGATCGCGTTTGGCAGTTGTGGATGGATCGCCATCAGTCGCGCCCCGTCAGTCCCCAGGCGTCTTCGTCGCCCTCTTCGTCGGTAACCTCTTCGACCCGGTACCCATCAAACTGGGCCTCGACGGCGTTCGGCCCGTAGCGGTCGTCACTCACGTCGTGCGCTGGCGCGGCGGATGCCGGAGCCTGCACCGCAGGAGGTGCAGGAGGTGCAGCGGCCACCGCGGGAGGCGCAGCGGCCGCGGCGGGCACGTCTTCGCCCCGCATGCGCGCCATCACGCCCGCCATTTGTTCGACCGTGACCAGCACGTCTCGGGCCTTGGATCCCTCGGAGGGACCCACGACATCGCGCGATTCGAGCAGATCCATGAGGCGGCCGGCCTTCGCGAAGCCGACGCGCAGCTTGCGCTGCAGCATCGACGTCGAGCCGAACTGCGTCGAGACCACCAACTCCGTCGCGGCGAGCAACAGTTCGAGGTCGTCGCCAATGTCGGCGTCGACCGCCTTTTTCTCGGCAACCGCCGCGACGTCGGCACGGTACTCGGGCTGGGCCTCGGTGGTGACGTGCTTGACCACCTTTTCGATCTCGGCCTCGCTCACCCACGCGCCCTGGACGCGCAGCGACTTCGAGGCGCCCATCGGGAGGAAGAGTGCGTCGCCCTGACCGATGAGACGGTCGGCCCCGGGCTGGTCGAGGATCACCCGCGAATCAGTGACGCTGGTGACCGCAAACGCGAGGCGCGACGGCACGTTGGCCTTGATCAGCCCGGTGACCACATCGACCGAGGGGCGCTGGGTCGCGAGGACGAGGTGGATGCCGCTGGCCCGGGCAAGCTGCGTGATGCGCACGATCGAGTCTTCGACGTCGCGCGGCGCGACCATCATCAGGTCGGCGAGCTCGTCGACGACCACCAGCAGGTACGGGTAGGGCTTGAGCACGCGCTCGCTGCCCGCGGGGAGCACGATCTCGCCCGCGACGACGGCCTTGTTGAAGTCGTCAATGTGGCGGAACCCGAACGACGCGAGGTCGTCGTAGCGCATGTCCATCTCTTTCACGACCCACTGCAGCGCCTCGGCCGCCTTCTTCGCGTTCGTGATGATGGGGGTGATCAGGTGCGGCACGCCGGCATAGGAGGTGAGCTCGACGCGCTTCGGGTCGATGAGCACCATGCGCACCTCTGAGGGCTTTGCCCTCATCAAGAGGCTCGTGATCATCGAGTTCACGAAGCTCGACTTGCCGGAGCCGGTCGAGCCGGCAACCAGAAGGTGAGGCATCTTCGCGAGGTTCGCGATCACATAGCCGCCGCCCACGTCTTTGCCGACGCCGATTGTCATCGGGTGGGTGCTACCGGTCGCCGCGGGCGAACGAAGCACATCGCCGAGTGTCACAATCTCGCGGTCGGTGTTCGGAATCTCGACACCGATCGCGCTCTTGCCCGGGATCGGCGCCAAGATTCGAACCTCATTGGATGCCACGGCATAGGCGATGTTGTTCGTCAGCGCCGTGATCCGCTCAACCTTGACGCCGGGGCCGAGCTCAATCTCGTACTGCGTGACTGTGGGCCCACGCGAGAAGCCGGTCACACGCGCATCAACCGAGAACTGTTCGAGGACGGAGGTGATCGCGCGCACGATCTCGTCATTCGCGGCGGAGCGTGCCTTGTGGGGCGGGCCCGCGGCGAGGTTCGCTACGGCTGGGAGGTGGTATGCGTGCACCGGGGCGTCGGGTGCCTGGGCGGGCGGCCCGTCGGTGCCGAGGCCACTGAGCCCGGGCAGGACGCCGTCGGGCTCGGTGGGGCCGTCATCGTGCAGCCCGGAGAAGCTCGCCGCCCCGGCTGCCGCAAGGGCCGCTGCGGCAGCCTGCACGTCGCCGAGCACCTCCGTGGGGTAGTCGTCGGGGCTCGTGGGCTCGGGCTCGGGCACAAACGTCGGAACCGCAACCGGTCGAACATCGTCAACCGAGGCCGAAACCGTCGGCTGGTCAAACGGCCGCGAAACACTGGCGTCGGGTGCCTGTGGCTGCACCCCGGGCGAGAGCAACTGTGTGAGGTCTTGCGAGCCGAGCCCGCCATCGGACTCTTCTTCGCGACCGGTGCTGTTGCGGCGCCACCAGGGCAGCACGTTGTCGCCATCGGCATCGCCGTCATCACCGGCACCGGCCGCAGCGAGCTTGGCGGCCTTCGTCGCGGCGCGCTCCTCATCGCTCGGGCGTTCCGCACCGAACATCCACCCGTAGAGGTCACCGAGGCGACGACCGATGCGATTCGGCGGCGTCTTCGTGACGATGAGGACGCTGAAGAACGTGAACAGCGCGAGCACAACGTATGCGCCGACCGACGTCAACAAGAACGCCAGGGGCTCCCCCAGCATCCAACCAAAAAGGCCGCCCGCCTTCGAGAGCGCGGGGAGTCCGGTGTTGGGCGCCGGGCGCCCGCCAGCCACGTGGCAGAAGCCGGCGATCGTGACGACCAGCAACCCGAACCCGATGCCGATGCGGCCGTTGTCGTGCACCGAAGCGGGGTGCCGAAACAGCCAGCCCGCAAGCACGAGCAACAGCACCGGCATGATGAAGGCGACCCGGCCGACCATGCCGCCGACCGTGAACGCGCTGATGTTTGCGGCGACCGCATTGCCGATGAAGAACCACTCGTTGACTGCGCCGGCAATCGCCAGCACTACGAGGAAGAACGGGAACCCGTCGCGGCGCTGCTCTTTCTCGAGCGACTCGGGGCCGAACGCGCGGAACATGCCGCCCGTGAGGTGTGCCATCCCCATCCACGCGCGGATAAACACGCTCGGCCGATCTGCCTCATCGACGTAGCGACGGGGCGCGGGAGCGGATGCAGCTGCTCGCGAAGACGTGCCGCGCGCGGGGGCAGACTTTCGCGAGGCCGCGGGAGGAGTCCTAGCCATGCATCAACGGTACGTTGCGCCTCGGACATTCGGGCACAGCGACTCGGCTCCCGCGGACTTCACCCGCGCCTGCAATGTGCTCGCTACGCCTCGATGACCATCGGTACGATCATGGGCCGACGGCGGTGCGCCGTGTTGACCCAGCGACCGACCGTGCGGCGCACGACCTGCGAAAGCGCATGCGTGTCGCGAACCCCGTTGCCGGATGCCTCTTTGAGCGCCGCAACAATCTTGGGCTTGACCGACTCGAACACGGCATCGTCTTCGGCGAACCCGCGAGAGCTGATCTCGGGGCCGACGATGAGCTTGCCGGTCTCGCGATCGATCACGCAGATGATCGAGATGAAGCCCTCTTCCGAGAGGACACGACGGTCCTTGAGGTCAGAGTCGGTGAGTTCGCCCACCGTCTTGCCGTCGACGTAAACGAAGCCGAGGTCGAGCTGACCCACCACCTGCACGTCGCCATCGCGCAGGTCCATGACGGTCCCGTTTTCGGCGATGATCGTGCGCTCGGGCGCGATTCCCGTAGCCTGCGCGAGCTTGGCGTTGGCCATGAGGTGGCGGTACTCGCCGTGCACAGGCAGGACGTTCTTCGGCTGCAAGATGTTGTAGCAGTAGAGCAGCTCGCCCGCCGCCGCGTGGCCCGAGACGTGCACCTTGGCGTTGCCCTTGTGCACAACGTTCGCGCCGAGCTTGGTGAGGCCGTCGATCACGCGGTAGACAGCGTTCTCGTTGCCCGGAATGAGGCTGGATGCCAGGATCACGGTGTCGCCGGGGCCGACCTCGATTGCGTGCTCCTGGTTGACCATGCGGCTGAGCACTGCCATCGGCTCGCCCTGCGAGCCGGTCGACATGTAGACGATCTGATCGTCCGGAAGGTTCCGCGCCTTCTTGTAGTCGATCAGCACACCGTCGGGAACATTGAGGTAGCCGAGGTCGGACGCGATGGTCATGTTGCGCACCATCGAACGACCGAGAAGGGCGACGCGTCGCCCGTGGGCGGCTGCGGCATCCAACACCTGCTGCACGCGGTGCACGTGGCTTGAGAAGCTCGCCACGATCACGCGGCGCGGCGCGGCCGCAATCACCTGTTCGAGCACGGGACCGATCGCACGCTCAAGCGGGGTGAATCCCGGCACGTCGGCGTTGGTTGAATCGACGAGGAAGAGGTCGATGCCCTCTTCGCCCAGCCGTGCGAAAGCGCGCAGGTCGGTGAGACGGCCGTCGAGGGGCAGCTGGTCCATCTTGAAGTCACCGGTGGCAAGCGCGAGGCCCGCGGGCGTCTTGATCGCGACGGCAAGCGCGTCGGGAATCGAGTGGTTCACCGCGATGAACTCGAGATCGAAGGGCCCAAGCTTCTCGTGGTCGCCCTCCTTCACCGTCAACGTGTACGGCTTGATCCGGTGCTCTTTCAACTTCGCCTCGATCAGCGCGAGCGTGAGCCCCGAGCCGATCAGGGGAATGTCGTTCTTGAGGCGCAGCAGGTACGGCACGCCACCGATGTGGTCTTCGTGACCGTGCGTGAGCACGACGCCGACGATGTCGTCGAGGCGGTCCTTGATCGGCTCCATGTCGGGGAGGATCAGGTCGACGCCCGGCTGGTGCTCTTCGGGGAACAGCACGCCGCAGTCGACGATGAGGAGCTTGCCCTCGTACTCGAACACGGTCATGTTGCGACCGATTTCGCCTAGCCCGCCGAGCGGGGTGATGCGCAGTGTGCCCTTATCAAGTGCGGGCGGATCGTAAATCGTTTCGGCCATCAGTGCCTCCTGGATGTCTCAGCCCGTCGTTCGGCGCGTTGTTCGCGCCGTGCGGGTCAGCGTGTGGTGCCGTGCACTTTGGGCAGGGCGCCGCCGGCGGCCGCATTGCGGTCGGGGCGGAAATTGCGGAAGTCGACGCCTTCGATCCCGCTGACGAGCGCGAGCTCGTCTTCGATCTTGGCCGCTTCCCACTCTTCGGGGCCGACCAGCGGCAACCGAACTCGGGGGCTCCCGATGCGGCCGAGGCCGTGCAAGATGTACTTTACGGCCACGGTGCCAGGGACGTGCGTCATCGCGGCGCGAACCAGCGGCTCGAGCTGCTTGTGTGCGGCCGTCGCGGCCGCGAGGTCGCCCCGATTCACGGCATCGACCATCGTTCGGTAGGGAGCCGCCGCAATATTGCCGGTGACGCCGATCAGGCCGGTCGCACCGATCGCCATGTGCGGGAGCGCGTTCGAGTCGTCGCCCGAGAAGTACATGAGGTCGGTCTCGTTCAGCACGCGGCTGACCTCAGAGAAGTCACCCTTCGCGTCTTTGACCGCAAGGATATTGGGGTGATTCGCGAGGCGGAGAATCGTTTCGTACTTCACCTCAACGCCGGTGCGCCCGGGAATGTCGTAGACGATTACCGGCAGGTCGGTGGCGTCGGCCACGAGCCGGAAGTGCGTCAGGATGCCCGCCTGCGTGGGCTTGTTGTAGTAGGGCGTCACGATCATGAGACCGTCGGCGCCCGCCTTCTCGCTCGCCTTGTAGAGCTCGATGGCGTGCGCGGTCTCGTTGGAGCCGCCGCCGGTGATGACGGCCGCGCGGCCCGCCGACACGCTCTTGCCGACCTCGACGAGGCGAATCTTCTCGGGATCGGTCAGCGTCGAGGTCTCGCCAGTGGTGCCGGTGACGACGATGCCGTCTGCGCCCGCCGAGATGACGTCGTCCATGTGCTGTTCGACGGCTGGCCAATCGACCTCACCGTCGGCCGTAAACGGCGTGACGAGCGCAACAAGAACTTGTCCAAAGGGATTCACCGAAGAAGTCACTCCCCCAGCGTATCGGCTCCGGGCGTGAAGCTCAGCGCCCCCGCGTACCGGCTTTCGCGAGAACGCTCGCCGGGAGCAGCCGCGTGAGCGCGACGATGAGCTTGTAGCGCAGCGACGGCACAGAGACGGGGCGCCCGTGCGCGGCGTCGCGGAGCGCCTCGGCCACCGTGCGTTCGGCCTCAAGCCAGAGCGCATTCGGGATGCCTTCTTTGCCCCGCGGCAGGCCCATCCGTTCGTGAAAATCGGTGTGCACAAACCCGGGACAGACGGCCGTGACCGTGACGCCACGGGCGCTGTAATGCCCATTTGCCCAGCGACTGAAGCTGATCAGCCAGCCCTTGCACGCGCCATATGTACTGCGGGGAATGAACCCGGCAACAGATGCCGTATTCAGGATGCGCCCGCTCCCCCGGCCCAACATTCCGCCGAGGGCGGCATGCGTCAGCCGCATGGGCACCTCGATGTGCAGGCGCAGGTGGTCGACCTCGTCATCAATCGCGTTGGTGTCGAAGTCGAGCGGCAGTCCGAATCCAGCGTTGTTCACCAGCACTTCGATTGGATGCTCGGGGTCAGCGAGCCGCGTCTCGACACGCGCCAGGTGCCGAGGCTTCAATAGGTCTGCCACGAGCACCTCGCAGACAACGCCGTGCCGCGCGCTGATTGCGCGGGCAAGCTCCCGAAGCGCGTCGCGGTCGCGTGCCACGAGCACGAGGTTGGCCCCCATTGCCGCCAACTGCCATGCAAACTCGGCGCCAAGCCCTGAGCTTGCGCCGGTGATCAGTGCAGCCTTGGCCATGATCGTTAGGGCGCGACGCGCCCGTTGTCATTGAACGCGGCGTGGGTGAGCGGCATGAGCTCCATCCACTGCGCTTCCATCTTCTCCGCGCACATTTCGATCTCACGCTGCGGGAATGACGGGAAGTGCGTGCCCTCGTGCTTCGTGCGAAGCGAGAGGAAGTTCATCAGCGAGCGCGCATTTACCGTCACGTACATCGACGAAAAGATGTTCAGCGGCAGCACGATGCGTGCAACTTCCCGCGCGATGCCGGCCTTCAGCATGGTTTGGTACGACTCAAATGCGCGAATGGATGCCTCGCGAGTGACCTGGTCTGCAAGCGCTGACTGCTCGGGTGAGCCCTCGTGGAACTCGTACGCACCGGGCTTGCCAACCTGCAGCAGGCGGCGGTCTGCGCCGGGAACATAGAACACCGGACGAAGCTCGCGGTAGCGGCCCGATTCTTCGTTGTACGACGCCATGCGGTGGCGCATGAACTCACGAAACACGAAAATCGGCGCCTGCACGTAGAAGGTCATCGAGTTGTGCTCGAACGGCGAGCCGTGGCGATCGCGCATGAGGTAGTTGATCAAACCGCGGTCACGGCCGGATGCCTCGGTGCCCGCCTGTGCGGCATCGAGCGTCTGCTCGCCCTGCGTTGAGACCCGCGCGGCAAACAGCACGTCGGAGTCGGCGGCGCTTGATCGCACCAACTCGACGGTCACATCGCTACGAAACTCGATTTCTGGGGATTGGGTCTGCGTTGCGTCAGTCACGCACACAACCCTACCGGCAGCGCCCCATTGCCCCGGCGGGGAGAGAAACGACGAGACCACCCCGCAGGGGTGCTATTCACGGTAGGTTCGTTCCTTGTGACTGTCTTAAATGCGCTGATCGGCATCGCCGTGCTGCTCATTTTGACGATCGCTGTTGGGCTTGCTGCGCGCTTCATGCAGGGCCGCGCGCGCCGCCGGCTTTCGGCCCAGATTGTCGGGCCCGAGCTCGTCGGCGAAGACGCCCTCGGCGCACGCGCGACAATCCTGCAATTCAGCACTGACTTCTGCACCCGCTGCCCCGAGGTTCACCGCGACCTGGGCGACGTTGCCGACGCGCGGGTTGGCGTGACACACCTGGATGTTGACCTCACCCACCGGCCCGATCTCGCCAAGCGTTTTCACGTCTTGCAGACACCCACCACGCTCATCCTCGATCAAGATGGCGTCGTCACGGGCCGCTTCGGCGGGGTGCCGCACCGCAACGTTGTCGAATTCGAACTCGACCGCGTGATCAACGATGAACCCGCCACCGTCTGAACCGACTCGCGGGCCGGCCGGTATCGATGAACGATCGTCGAGGGTGCAGGCCGCGGTCATGTCGGTACTCCTCCTCGGCGCCGTGTGGCTCGCGGCGACCGGCCTTTCGGCCGCGGCGGCAGTCCGCACGTTCGGCTGGTTCGCGTACCAGCCAATTGCCGACCGGACCTTCACCCCGGCCAGCGGGAGCACGTGGGCGTTGACCGAGGCATCCATCACCGCTCGCGCCCTCGACCCGGCGTGCATCCTCATGATCATCGCCGCGGCGCTCCTCCTCTGGAACACCGTGTCGCCGCGCACACAGCCGGTGAACGTGCTCTTCGAACGCCTCATCGCACCCCGACTCGCGCCCGCCCGAACGGTGCACAGCTACACATCGGTGCGTGTAGCCCCACGGCTCGGCCTCGCAATCACCGCGCTCGGCGTCGTCCTCCACATCGCCGGCGTGCCCCTCGCGCTGCTCATCGCCGCGGTGCTCGCGTTTGTGGCGAGCTTCTTGAAAGCTGCGTTTGGCTTGTGCCTCGGATGCCAGCTCTCGATGGTCCTGACGCGCGCCGGCCTGCGCGGTTAGGCTGACCGTATCTGCGCGCCGTGCGCGGAGACAACGATGGAGGCACTCATGAGCGTGACCAGCGAAGCAACAAGCATCTGGCAGGGATCATTGGCCGCAGGGTCGGGAACGGTCAACCTCGACTCTTCGGGTTCAGGCACGTTCGAGGTGAACTGGAAGGCCCGCTCGGAGGGGTCGTCGACGACGACCACGCCCGAGGAACTGCTTGCCGCCGCCCACGCGGCGTGCTTTTCAATGGCACTCTCGAACGCGCTCACCAGCAACGGCACACCGCCCGAGTCGATCCAGGCAACCGCCTCGGTGACATTCAAGCCGGGCACCGGAATCACGGGCAGCCACCTGCTTGTCAACGCGATCGTGCCTGGCCTCAGCCCGGCCGACTTTGACCGTCTCGCGAACGATGCCAAGACCAACTGCCCCGTCTCGCGCGCGCTGACCGGTGTCGCGATCACACTCGAGGCGACGCTTGCCTAAAGCGGGCGAGCACCGCGCCGCGCCGGCTCCGCAAAACGGGCGCGGGCGCGGGCGCGGCAGCGGGCGCGTGGTGGTGGCCGGGGCATCCGGGCTCATCGGCACGGCGCTCGTCGAGAGCCTGCGCGCCGACGGTGTCGAGGTGCACACGCTGGTGCGACGGCCCCCCGCCGCGCCGGACGAGCATGAATGGTTGCTCGACGACACCCCGCTTGACCCAGCCGTGCTCGACGGCGCCGCCGCGGTGGTATCGCTCGGGGGTGCGAACATTGGGCGCATCCCATGGACGCCTGCGTACAAGCGCGAACTTCTTGCATCGCGGATGCGTGGAACCGGCACCATTGCCCGCGCGGTCCGCGCGCTTGGCGCCGATGCTCCCGCACTGCTGAGCGCGTCTGCCGCCGGCTATTACGGTTCGCGGCCCGGCGAAGTGCTCGATGAGGCGTCGACACGAGGCCGCGGATTCATGTCGGATCTTGTCGCGCACTGGGAGGCGGCGGCCCTCGGTGCCGGCGAGCATGCCAGGACGGTTCTGCTGCGCACCGCGCCGGTTGTGCACGCGAAGGGTGTGCTCGCACCGATGATCCGGCTCACGATGCTGGGCGCGGGTGGCCCGCTCGGCCGCGGCACGCAGGCGTGGCCATGGATCTCGCTCGATGACGAGGTGCGCGCGATTCGCTTCGCGCTCGATCACGAGCTGGCAGGGCCGATCAACCTGACAGGCCCGACGAGGGCCACCGCGAATGACCTCGGCTTCGCGCTTGCCGTTGGCCTGAACCGCCCATTTTTGCTCCGTGCCCCCGCGTTTGCGCTCCGCGCCGCGCTCGGCCGAGACCTGGCCGACGGCCTCCTCCTCGCGGACGCGCACGTCGTACCCGAGGCGCTGCACGCGGCGGGTTTCACGTTCACGCACCACCGCGTCGAAGCCGCCGTCGCCGCGGCGATCGACGCTATGCGCGCTCGAGCTTGATCGCGTTTCGTACCGCCGAGCGGGCACGCTTGCGATCGCCCGCGGCGTCGTAGGCAAGCCCAAGGCGGTACCAGGCACGCCAGTCGTCTGGGTGGGCGGTGGCGTCATCGCGATATCGCGGGAATGCGGCATCCGCATCGTCTCTGATGACACGGCCGCTGGTACGAACCGCGACCTCCTCATCAGGAAGCCCACCCTCGCTCTCGAGCCGACGGCCAAGTCGCGCCGCCGCCGAGCCGAACATCAGCTCGCGCACGATGCCCCAGATCCCAATGAGCGGCAATACGATCAGCGACACGCCCATCGTGACCGCCACCGGGTCGCCGGTGCCGATGAGCGCAACCGCACGCCCGCCCACGAGCACAATGTAGAGGGCCAGGAGAGCCGTCATGATGACGACGCCGATGCGGGCGCTCATGCGGAGAACGTGCCGGAGGCCTGGCCGCCGGGAGCCGCACCGTCGTCGATGTCGGGGCCGGGCCCCGGTGCGCCGACGCGAAGGCCGATGTCAATGAAGCTGTCGAGCCCCACCACGACGCCCGACGCCCGTACCGTTTCGCGCATCGCCAGGCTGATGCCCGGTGCGTAGGCAGCGGCCGGTGTGGTCGTGTCGTGCGCGATCGTGAGGGTCTCGCCCGGCGCGCCGAAGACGACCTGCTGCCGGGCCGCGACTCCCTGCAGACGCAGCGAATGAATCGGGATGCTCGCCACCTGCTGGCCGCGGGCACGCTGGTCGCCGTGGGGCGCCTCGACGGGGCCCGCCTCGCTCCGGGCGTCGGCCATCAGCTCGGCGGTGCGCACCGCGGTGCCGCTCGGCGAGTCGATCTTCGTGTTCGGGTGCGTTTCGACGATTTCGATCGACGAAAAAAACGGCGCGGCCGCGGCTGCAAGCGCGCTGCCGATCACCGAGCCGAGCGAAAAGTTTGGGATAAACACGGCGGGCGAACCCGACGCTGCCACCAGCGGACGCACGAGCGCGATGCGCTCCGCGGACCAGCCTGAAGTGCCGACCAGAATGGGGATGCCGCGTTCAACCGCCGCGCGCACCACATCGACACTCGACGCAGGCGTCGACACATCGACCACGAGGTCTGCGCCGTCGAGTTCGCTCAGCGCGCTCCGCGAACCAAGGAGTGCGTGCTCTTCATACCCCGGTTCTGCTGCGATCACCGCACGAACGATCGTGCCGAGTTTTCCTGAGGCGCCGACGATGGCCACGCGAGTCGTCATGCCCCCAGTCTATGCGCGCTGGCTAAGCTCGCTTTATGGTCGCATTTCGCCCGTCTTCACCCGCCGCCGACGATGCGCATGAGCTCCTCGCCGAATACTTCGCTATTCGCGCACAGACCTTTCCCGCGAGCCAGGGCGTCTACACCACAACCTTCCCCGACCCCGCGGCCTTCGAGCCACCGGTCGGGGTCTTCGTGATCGCCGACGCGAACATGGCCGCGCCCGCCGACGGTCCACTTCGCGCGGTGGGATGCGGCGGCATTCGTCGCGTCGCCGATGGCCCGCACGGGCCGCGCTACGAGGTGAAGCACCTCTACCTGCGTCCCGAAACGCGCGGGCACGGGTGGGGTCGGCTCTTGCTCGATGACCTCGAGCGGCGCGCGCGCGAGTTCGGTGCCACGGAGCTCGTGCTCGACACACATCACACGCTCGAGGCGGCCGGCGGGCTCTATGCCACGAGCGGCTTCACGGCAATTGAGCCCTATAACGAAAATCCGAATGCGACGCGTTGGTACGGAAAGCGCCTGAGCTGACGCGGCATCGCCTGCTGCGGCGGCATCCCTGCTGGGGCGGCACCGACTGCTTAGACCGGCACCAACTCGGGCATGCCCGTGCGCAGCTCGAATGGGAGATGCGCGAGGTCGTTGTGCGTGAGGAGGCTCCACGGCCGCCCGGGGCGCTGCGCGAGCACGGTGAGCCCGCAGTTTGCCTGGTTCAACGTCATCCACCGCCACTCGGGAGCCCCGAGCACCTCGCGCACAAACCAGGCGATCACCGAATTGTGGGTGATCACGAGGTCGTGCGCTTCGTCGGCGCTGCGCGCGAGAAACTCGCTCACGGCGTCGGCCATCTGCGCGCGACCGGCCTCGACCTCGTCTTCGGTGATCGAGCCGAAAAATGGTTCAAAAATCGTGGGGGTCTCGGGCGTCATGCCCGTTGGGACGCAGTCGAATAGCAGCGAGGAAGGCTCAACCGTGATCGCCGGCATCCGCTCAGCGACGATGCGTGCGGTGTCTGCAGCGCGCTGCAGCGGCGAGTGCCAAACATGATTCAGCGGCACCCCGCTGAGCCGGTCTGCAATGAGTGCCGCCTGCCGCTGGCCGCGAGGAGAAAGGGGCCCGTCAGCGAGGCCGTGCGCCGCGTCCTGTTGTTCGCCATGGCGCACCAGGTAGAGGTAGTTGGTCAAGATGCTCACTTCGTTGTCGGGCAGTTCGCACCCGGAGGCACCCTTCCACCCTACGTCAGCGCTCCGACAATTCAGCTGAATTGTGTCGCACTGCGGCGCACCGGCGCACGTGATTCGGGAGGCCGGGGCCCCGGCGTTCACTCGCCCGCGCGGGTCAGCTCTGCCAAATTTGCACGACTCAGGCGAACCCCGACGCCCTGCACGAGCTCGTCGACGTGCAGCGTTTCGAAGGCGCTCACGATCGGTGCGACGACACCGCGCTGGGCAAGCACCCACGCGAGCGCGATCGCCGCGACGGGAACGCCCCGCTCTTCTGCCACCGCGTCCATCGCCCGGAGCACCCGCGTACCGCGGCGGTTGAGGTTGCTCCGTAGTTGCACGCTGCGCGCGCCCTGCCCGAGCCGCGAACGCGTGCGGTGGCGGCCCGAGAGAAATCCGTGCTCCAGGGAGTGCGTCGGCGTCACCGCCATGCCCTGCGCGCCGGTCACGAGGCGAAGATCACCCTCGAACGGCTTGCGGTTGAGCAGGCTGTAGTGCGTCTCGAGCACCGAAATGCGCGGGTAGCCGGCTGAGACCAGAATGCGAGCCTCAACGAGCCGCTCGGCGCTGAATCGCGATGCGGCGAGATAACGAATCTTGCCCGACTCGAGGAGCCACTCACACGTCGCGAGGGTGTCTTCGAGGTTGCTCGTGCTGTCTTGCCCGTCGAGGTAGAGCACATCGATGCGGTCGGTGCCGAGCCTCGTCAGCGAGGCCTCTACCGAGCGGACGAGGTTGACCGACCCCAGTCCGGGGTTGTCGGCGTGCCCGCCCACGCGGGTCGCCAACACGATGGAGTCACGCAGCCCGCGCCCGCGCATCCACTGCCCGATGATGTGTTCGCTTCGCCCGCCGGCAAAACTGTCGGCGGTCTGCACGATGTTGCCGCCAAGCTCGGTGTAGCGGTCGAGCACGGCGTGACTGCGGGGCTGGCCCAGGTTCCAGCCAAACTCGGAGCCGCCAAGGATGAGCGGAAACACCGACAGGCCGGTCTCGCCGAGCACGGTGCGAACGCCGGTGCCAACACCGGGGCCCTGCACGGGGATGGGGGCAGAGGGATGCGACACGGCGGCGCCGGAAGCGGTGTTTGGCACGGCGCTCTCGGCGGGAGTACCGGTGTGAGTTGCGCTCATCCCTCCCCCTTACTGCTGAGCTGCGGCGTCTCGGCACGAGCTCGTAACTTTCTGCGACGCGCCCCTGCCACGTACTTTCGAGGGTAAGCCACCGCCCGAAGTCGATGGGTCTTCGAAGGCCCCGCCACCCGCGAGTTTCAATAACACTTTGGTTACGATCGAACGAAAAAGTCCCGGTGTCCCCCATAAGGAGGACACCGGGACTTCAGATCACGTGACTACGCTTCGGCGGGAGCCTCTGCGGTCGCGGGAGCCTCGGCAGCTGCCTCGGCCTCTTCGACAACGGGCTCAAGCGAAAGCTTGCCACGGTCATCGATCTTCGTGATGCGGACGAGAATCTTCTGGCCGACACCGAGCACGTCTTCGACGTTCTCGACTCGCTTGCCACCGGCAAGCTTGCGGACCTCGCTGACGTGCAGCAGGCCGTCCTTGCCGGGCAGAAGCGAAACGAATGCACCGAAGGTCGCGATCTTCACGACCGTACCCAGGAACTGCTCGCCAACCTCGGGGTTGGTCGGGTTCGCGATCGCGTTGACCTGCGCGCGAGCTGCCTCGGCCGAAGGACCATCGACAGCGCCGATGTAGACGGTGCCGTCTTCTTCGATCGAGATCTGTGCGCCGGTCTCGTCCTGGATCGAGTTGATCGTCTTGCCCTTGGGGCCGATCAGCTCACCAATCTTGTCGACGGGGATCTGGACGCTGATGACGCGAGGCGCGGTCGGCGCCATCTCGTCGGGTGCGTCGATCGCAGCGTTGATCACGCCGAGGATCGTGAGACGCGCGTCGCGAGCCTGCTGGAGCGCGGCAATAAGGACCGAGGTCGGGATGCCGTCGAGCTTCGTGTCGAGCTGAATAGCCGTGACGAAGTCGCTGGTGCCCGCAACCTTGAAGTCCATGTCGCCAAGTGCGTCTTCTGCACCCAGGATGTCGGTCAGTGCGGCGTAGCGCGTCTGGCCGTCAACTTCGTCAGAGACGAGGCCCATGGCGATACCCGCGACAGCTGCGCGCAGCGGCACACCGGCGTTGAGCAACGACAGGGTCGATGCGCAGACCGAACCCATCGACGTCGAACCGTTGGAGCCGAGCGCCTCAGAGACCTGACGGATGGCGTAGGGGAACTCCTCGCGGCTGGGCAGCACCGGCACGAGGGCGCGCTCGGCGAGGAAGCCGTGCCCGATCTCGCGACGCTTGGGGCTGCCAACGCGACCGGTCTCACCGGTCGAGTACGGCGGGAAGTTGTAGTGGTGCATGTAGCGCTTGTGCGTGATCGGCGACAGCGAGTCGATCTGCTGTTCCATCTTCAGCATGTTCAGCGTGGTGACACCCAGGATCTGGGTCTCGCCGCGCTGGAAGATTGCCGAACCGTGCACGCGCGGGATGACCTGCACCTCTGCGTCGAGCGGACGGATGTCAGCGAGGCCGCGGCCGTCCATGCGGACGCCCTCGGTGAGGATGCGACCGCGAACGATCTTCTTGGTGACGGACTTGTACGCAGCCGAGAACTCAGCAGCGGCAGCAGCCGACAGCTCGCCCGCCTCGATGGCCGCGACAAGCTCAGCCTTGACGGCATCCTTCAGCGCGTCATCGGCGTCCTGACGCTCGACCTTCTCGGCGATCTGGTAGATCGGCACGAGCTTGTCGTAGGCGCGGCCCTCGACGAAGTTGTACGTCTCGTCGCTGTAGGGCAGGAAGACCGGGAAGTCCTTGATCGGCTTGGCTGCGGTGTGCGCGACAACGTTCTGCGCGGCGACGAGCTGCTTGATGAAGGGCTTGGATGCCTCAAGGCCCTCGGCCACAACCTGCTCGTTGGGCTTGGTGGCGCCAGCCTTGATGAGGTTCCAGCTGCCTTCGGTAGCTTCGGCCTCAACCATCATGATCGCGACGTCGTCGTTGCCATCGGCGTCGGTGACAACGCGACCGGCGACGATGATGTCGAACACAGCTTCTTCGAGCTGCGTGACGTTCGGGAACGCGATCCACTGGTCGGCGGTCTCACCCTGGCCGGGCATGAGCGCGAGGCGCACGCTGGCGATGGGGCCCGAGAACGGGAGACCCGAGATCTGGGTCGACAGCGACGCGGCGTTGATCGCCAGCGCGTCGTAGAACTCGCCGGGTGCAATCGAGAGGACCGTGATAACGATCTGGACCTCGTTGCGGAGTCCGTCGACGAACGACGGGCGCAGCGGCCGGTCGATCAGACGGCACACCAGGATGGCTTCGGTCGACGGGCGACCCTCGCGCCGGAAGAACGAACCGGGGATCTTGCCGGCAGCGTACGAACGCTCTTCGACGTCAACGGTCAGGGGGAAGAAGTCGAAGCCCTCGCGGGGGTGCTTGCCGGCGCTCGTGGCCGACAGGATCATCGTTTCTTCGTCGATGTATGCCGCAACAGCACCCTGAGCCTGCTGGGCGAGGCGCCCGGTCTCAAAGCGGATCGTGCGGGTGCCGAAACGGCCGTTATCAATAACAGCCTCGGCGAATGTGATTTCAGGACCTTCCAAGAGGTCTCTCCTTCTTTGTTTTAGCTCGCGCCCCCGTATGGGACGCGAGCGTACGAAGGAGCAGGGAACAGACAGTTTCAGCACACTCGATGACGTGTCGCGCCTGCGCTGGTCACCTGTGGTCGTTCACCAGGACACAAACAAAACGCGCACTGGGAAATCACCACGGGAGACCAGCATCCTGCCAGCCTGCTCCATGAGCTCATATTCAATTGAGCAATTGCCCATAGGCAACCTCCCCGAGCTTACCAGCCTGGCCTCCAAAACCGCTTGCGAGCTAGGCTGAGCCCATGAGCAGCGATGAGACAACCGAGAACAGCGGCGCCTCCGACGACGTGAAGCGCAAGTTCCGCGAGGCGCTGGAGAAGAAGAACAACAGCCAGCGCAAGGGCGAGGCCCACCTTGAAGGTTCATCCGGGGCGCAGGGCGTCCACGGCCCGGCCGGACACAAGCGCGAGTTCCGCCGCAAGAGCGGATAACCAATCCACCTGGACGAGGCCCCGAACCACACGGGCACGTCCCAAAACACAGCGGCCCGCGGCGATGCAGAACATGCACCGCCGCGGGCCGCTGTGTTCGGGATTAGCCTTGGGGCATGTCGACCTCGTCTTCAGTTCCTGCACAACCCCGCCCGCCGCACGAAGAGCACCTCGGTCTTGCGACCGGTGTGATTCGCACGATTGAAGGGCGCACCGAGGCCGGGAGCGAGCTGCCGGCCGAACTTCGCGCCGATGTCCGCCTCCTCGGCGATTTGCTCGGCCGAGTGTTGGCCGAACAGGGCGGCGGCGACCTGCTCGCCGACGTCGAGCAGCTGCGCACGCTCACGATCCGTGCATTCGACGGCGGGCCGGGCGCGTTCGACGAGGCGGAGGCGCTCGTCGAATCGTTCACGATCGCCCGCGCCGACGAGGTCGCCCGCGCCTTCACCTGCTACTTCCACCTCGTCAACCTCGCCGAGGAACACCACCGCGTCCGCGTGCTGCGCCAGCGCGACACTCGGATCTTGCCGCAAGAAGACACGATCGCGAAGGCGATCGCCACGCTCACCCGCGAGGTTGGCGGCGATACCGCGACCGAGCGCGTCGATGCGCTTCGCTTTCACCCCGTCTTCACCGCGCACCCCACCGAGGCCCGGCGCCGTGCGGTCTCGACCTCGATCCGGAGGATCAGCGAGATCCTCGCCGAGTGCGAAGGCGCCCTGACCGGCCCCAGCGCCGTGGGCCACCGCCGGCGCCTGCTCGAAGAGATCGACACCCTGTGGCGCACGGCTCCCCTGCGCGCCGAAAAGCCCGCGCCCGTCGACGAGGTCCGCACCGTCATGGCCGTGTTCGACGAGACCCTCTTCACCGTGATTCCGCAGGTCTACCGGCGGCTCGATGAGGCATTGCAGGGCGGCAACTCCGGTCGCACCGCGCCCGTTGCGCGCTCGTTCATTCGCGTCGGCTCCTGGATCGGTGGCGACCGCGACGGGAACCCGTTCGTGACGGCGAAGGTCACCCGCAGGGCGGCCGTGATTGCATCAGATCACGTGCTCCGCGGCCTCGAGCGCGCGGCATCCCGAATCGGACGCTCGCTCACGCTCGGCACCGATACGACGCCGTTGGATGCCGCAGCCCAGGGCCTGCTCAACAGCATGGCCGCAGCCGACGAGGCCGCGGCGGCCGACATCGAGAAGCGCTCCCCCGGCGAACCGCACCGCAGCCTGCTCCTGCTCATCGCCCGGCGCATCGACGCGACCCGCACCCGGAACGCCGACCTTGCCTATGGCGACCCCGAAACGCTCCTGCACGACCTGCGCGTGCTGCAGGCGTCGCTGCTTCAGGCCGGCGCCGCGCGTCACGCATTCGGCGAGCTGCAGCACCTGATTTGGCAGGTCGAGACCTTCGGGTTCCACCTCACCGAGTTGGAGGTGCGACAGCACTCACAGGTGCACGCGACGGTGCTCGAAGAGCTTGGCCGGGGCGAGGCATCCAGTGACCTTGCGATCGAAGTGCTCGACGTCTTTCGTGCGATCGCGTTTGTGCAGCACCGTCACGGCCCCCGCGCCGCCGGTCGCTATATCGTCTCGTTCACGCGGTCGGCCGACGATCTTGCCGCCGTCTATCGCCTCGCGGAGCACGCCGCCACCGGTGCCGTGCCCGGCCCGGTGCTCGATGTGATTCCACTGTTCGAGACGTTTGCCGATCTGCAGGCGGCCCCGCGGATCCTCGACGAGATGCTCGCGATGCCCGAGGTCGCGAAGCGCCTCGCCCAGACCGGTCGCCGCGTCGAGGTCATGCTCGGCTACAGCGACTCGTCGAAAGACGTCGGCCCGGTCGCGGCCACGCTCGCGCTGTACGAGGCGCAGGAGAAGATTGCCGCCTGGGCCCGCGAAAACGACATCGCGCTCACGCTCTTTCACGGTCGCGGCGGTGCGCTTGGCCGCGGTGGCGGGCCCGCGAACGTCGCGATTTTGGCGCAGCCCCCGCACTCGGTCGATGGACGGTTCAAACTCACCGAGCAGGGCGAAGTGATTTTCGCTCGCTATGGCGACCCCGACATCGCCCGCCGCCACATCGAGCAGGTCGCCTCCGCAACGCTGCTCGCGTCGGCGCCCTCCACCGAGGAGCGAAACGCGAGCGCGGCGCGAGATTTCGCGCAGATGGCGGCCACGATGGATGCCGCATCCCGCGTCCGCTTTTTCGAACTCGTGCACGCCGAGGGCTTCGCCCCGTGGTTTGCCACGGTGACGCCGATGGAGGAGGTCGGGCTTCTGGCCCTCGGTTCGCGGCCCGCACGCCGCGGGCTGTCGGTGGAATCACTCGAAGACCTGCGCGCGATTCCGTGGGTGTTCGCGTGGACACAGGCGCGCGTCAACCTCACCGGCTGGTTCGGGCTTGGCAGCGCGCTCGAGGCCGTCGGCGACACCGAGCAGCTGCGCACCGCGTATGCCCGCTGGCCGCTGTTTCGCACGATGGTCGACAACGTCGCGATGAGCCTTGCCAAGACCGACTCGCGGATCGCGAGGCGCTACCTCGCCCTCGGCGATCGCGACGACCTGGCCGAGCTCGTGATGCAGGAGATGAGCCTCACGCGAAGCTGGGTCGCGCGCATCACCGGCGGCGACGAACTGCTCGATGACAAGCCCGTGTTGCAGCGCGCAGTGAAGATGCGCAGTCCCTATGTCGATGCGCTCTCGCTCATGCAACTGCGTGCGCTGCGGGGCCTGCGCGGCGTCTCTGCCGAAGGCCGGGCCGCGGCCGAAGGCGCCGGTGCTGCGGGCGATGGTGGGGCTGCGGCATCCACCACACAGCTGCAACGGCTCTTGTTACTGACTGTGAATGGGGTTGCCGCGGGCCTACAAAACACCGGATAATCGCTATTTGTTGCATGCGCGCGGGACCACCGCACGCCCTGCGACGAAGCATCGCCCGACGCGCCGGTAAGATCGGGATGCGCGCGAGGTTGGATGACACAATCGTCCCTCGCGTGGAAAACCTCCCGGCTCCACAGAAAGCTTCACCGTGTCTGACGCCCGTCCCTCCATCACGTCCACCCTGCCGACGCTCCCCTCCGCCGTTCGCGATGTCTACGCCCAGGCGATGTTGCGCAACCCGCATGAGCCCGAGTTCCACCAGGCGCTGCACGAGGTCCTCGACTCGATTGCACCCGTGATTGAGCGGCACCCGGAGTTCGCAGAGGCCGGCATTCTGGAGCGCCTCGTCGAGCCCGAGCGCCAGATCATGTTCCGCGTGCCGTGGATCGACGACACGGGCCGCCTGCGGGTCAACCGTGGCTTCCGCGTGCAGTTCAACTCGGCGCTCGGCCCGTACAAGGGCGGCATCCGCTTCCACTCGTCGGTGAACCTCTCGATCATGAAGTTCCTCGGTTTCGAGCAGATCTTCAAGAACGCGCTCACCGGTCAGGGCATCGGCGGCGCAAAGGGTGGCAGCGACTTCGATCCGCACGGCCGTAGCAGCGGCGAGGTCATGCGCTTCTGCCAGTCGTTTATGAGCGAGCTGTATCGCCACATTGGCGAGCACACCGATGTGCCGGCTGGCGACATCGGCGTGGGCGGCCGCGAGATCGGCTACATGTTCGGTCAGTACCGCAAGATCACGAACCGCCACGAGTCGGGTGTCTTCACCGGCAAGGGTGTCGGCTGGGGCGGCGCGCAGGTGCGCACCGAGGCCACCGGCTACGGCGCGGTGTTCTTCGCCGAAGAAATGCTCGGCACCCGCGGCGACAGCATCGCGGGCAAGCGCGTGGCAGTCTCGGGCTCGGGCAACGTCGCGATCTACGCAATCGAGAAGGTCACGCAGCTCGGCGGCATCCCCGTCACCGCATCCGACTCGACCGGGTACATCGTCGACGACGCCGGTATCGACATCGAGCTCCTCAAGCAGGTCAAGGAGCAGGATCGCCTGCGCATTTCGGAGTACGCGGCACGCCGCCCGAGCGCACGCTTCGTCGAGGGCGGCAACGTTTGGGAGGTTCCGGTCGACGTTGCAGTGCCGAGCGCCACGCAGAACGAGCTGAGCCCGACCGACGCTGAGACCCTCATCGCAAACGGCGTGCTCGCCGTTGCCGAAGGCGCAAACATGCCCTGCTTCCCGGGCGCGATCGCCGCGTTCCAGGCCGCCGGTACGCTGTTCGCCCCCGGCAAGGCAGCCAACGCTGGTGGCGTGGCGACCTCGGCGCTCGAGATGAGCCAGAACCACTCGCGTCAGCGTTGGAGCTTCGATGACAGCGAGACCCGACTGCGCGACATCATGCGCAACGTGCACACCGCAGCCTTCGATGCGTCCGAGCGCTATGGCGCCCCCGGCGACTACGTCCTCGGTGCCAACTCGGTTGCGTTCGAGCGCGTTGCCCAGGCAATGCTTGCGCAGGGTGTGATTTAGACCCCGCCGGGGCGCCTGTGCGCCCCGGCTTACACAGTTGACGCCGGCGACCCCGCCGGCGTTGCTGTTTCTGCGGGCAGCGGGAAGAGCTGGTCAAGAAACTGGCCCACCCAGGCGATCAGCTCAAGATCCGGAAGCGGCTCATCGACCGGCGACCCCGGGCCGAACCCTCCCGCGCCTGCTGCCGCCTTGCGCGGCATTGGCACCACGAGCGCGTCGCCGCCGGCAAGCAGCTTCGCCTTCGGGTAGAGCCGCTGCAGGCGCACTCGCAGCGAGTCGGGCAGGTGGGCGGGCGCGATCCGCAGGTTCGAGCCCATCGCGATCACATCGGTCAGGCCGACGCGCTGCGCGCGCTGACGAAGCCGCGAGACCGCGATCAGGTTCGTCACGTCTTCGCTTGGCTCGCCATAGCGGTCGCGCAACTCTTCCACCACGAGGTCAATCTGCTCGGCGGGCGCATTCGCCGTCGAGGCGCTCGAGAGCTTCTGGTAGGCCTCGAGCCGCAGCCGCTCGCTGTCGATATATGTTTCGGGAATCCGGGCGGCCACCGGCAGCTCAAGCCGCAGTTCGGGCGGGCCCTCGACCACATCGCCGCGGAATGTCGAGACCGCCTCGCCAATCATGCGCAGGTAGAGGTCGAAACCGACGCCCGCGATGTGGCCGGCCTGTTCGGCGCCGAGCATATTGCCCGCGCCGCGAATCTCAAGATCTTTCAGGGCGACTTGGATGCCGCTGCCAAGGTCGTTGTGGATCGCAATCGTCTTCAACCGGTCGGCGGCAACCTCGCCGATCGGCTTGACCTCGTCGTAGAGGAAGTAGGCGTACGCGCGATCGCGCCCGCGCCCCACGCGTCCGCGGAGCTGGTGGAGCTGCGAGAGCCCATATTTGTCGGCGCGGTCGATGATGATCGTGTTCGCGTTCGAGATGTCGAGTCCGGTCTCGATGATCGTCGTGCACACCAGCACATCCGACTTTCGCTCCCAGAAGTCGTCGACAACCTGCTCGAGGGAATGCTCACCCATCTGGCCGTGGGCGACGGCAACGCGGGCCTCGGGCACGAGCTCCGCGATCTGCTTTGCCACGCGGTTGATGCTCGAGACGCGGTTGTGCACGAAGAACACCTGGCCTTCGCGCAGGAGTTCGCGCCGGATCGCGGCGGCGATCTGCTTGTCGTTGCGGGGCCCGACGAACGAAAGGATCGGGTGGCGGTCCTCGGGCGGGGTGGCGAGCGTCGACATTTCACGGATGCCGGTGACAGCCATCTCGAGCGTGCGAGGGATGGGGGTCGCGCTCATCGCGAGGATGTCGACGTTGGTCTTCATCTTCTTGAGCTTGTCTTTATGCTCGACGCCGAAGCGCTGCTCCTCGTCGATGATCATGAGCCCAAGGTCTTTGAACTGCACCTGCTCGGTGAGGATTCGGTGCGTGCCGATGACCATGTCGACCGAGCCGTCGGCGAGGCCCTTGATCGTCTCGCGGGCTTCGCGGTCGCTCTGGAAGCGCGAGAGCGCGCGCACGCGCACGGGGAACCCAGCGAAGCGCTCGGTAAACGTGGCGTGGTGTTGTTTGACGAGCAGCGTGGTCGGCACAAGCATTGCGACCTGCTTGCCCTCTTGGATGGCTTTGAAAGCCGCCCGCACTGCCACCTCGGTTTTGCCGAAGCCGACGTCACCGGCAAGGAGGCGGTCCATCGGGATCGGCCGCTCCATGTCGGCCTTCACCTCGTCGATGGTCTGCAGCTGGTCGAGGGTCTCTGCGAACGGGAACGCCTCCTCGAGCTCTCGTTGCCAGGGCGTGTCGGGACCGAAGGCGTATCCCTTTGCCGACATACGTGCCGAATACAGCTTGACGAGCTCGACCGCAATGTCGCGAACGGCCTTGCGGGCCTTGCCCTTGGCCTGCGCCCAGTCGCTGCCGCCCATCTTCGACAACGCCGGCGCCTCGCCGCCGACGTAGCGCGAGAGCAGGTCGAGCTGGTCCGTCGGAACGTAGAGCTTGTCGCCGGGGAATCCGCGCTTCGAAGGCGCGTACTCGACGACAAGATACTCACGCATGCTCTTGACGGCATGTCTTCCACCAGACGACACTTCGCGCTGCACGAGCTCGACGAACTTGCCGATGCCGTGGGTCTGGTGCACGACGTGGTCATCGGCCTTCAGCTGGAGCGGGTCGACGACGTTCTTGCGCCGGCTCGCGAGCTTCTTGACGACGCGCGAGTCGTTGCTGATGGTCCGACCGTAGAAATCTGATTCGGTGAGCACCGACAGGCGCGCCTCGGCAGATTCGAAGCCCGCCTCGATCGTCGCAGTGAGCAGGTGCACGATGCCCGGCTCGGGTGCGGCATCCAATCGTTCGACGATGCGGGCACCAATCCCCCGCTCCGCGAGCACATCGCGCGCGCGTTCGAGGAGGCCAATACCGGGAGCCGCAACTACGACCGCCCATCCCTCGGCCACGCGCCTGCCCACGTGCTCGGTTGCACCCTCGACGTTGCCGTGAAACGAGGGCACCGCCGTGCTCGCGATGCGCACGTATGGATCGTCGGTGAGCTCGCGACTGAGCACATCGGATGCCCCGGCCCCGCCATCTACTGCGCCGTCGCCGTCGTCGCTGCCGCTCCCGGTGCCGGTACCGTCGCCCAGCCCCGCGCCACTGTCGAACGTGCTGAGGGTCCACCAGACGCCGCCGCGCGCAACCGTGGATTCACGCAGGCGCGGGAGCGAGAGGAAGTCGCCATCAGAGAGGTCGATTGGCGCCTGCGCGCCGGCCGTCGCGGCACTCCAGGCCGCGCTCAAAAATTCGCGATTCGTTTCGCCGAGGGTGATCGCTCGGCCGACCGCGCGCTCCGGATCAAGCAGTGCTACCGCGGTGCCCTCGGGCATGTAGCGCGTGATCGGCACCAGGCCGTCGGTCAGCGCCGGGGTCAGCGACTCCATGCCCTCGACGGGAATGCCCTCGGCAAGCTTTTCGAGCATGCCGGCAAGGCTCGGAAACTCGCCCTGCATCGCGCGCGCACGCTGGCGCACCGAATCGGTCAGCAGTAGCTCGCGGCTCGGCATCACGACAACGCTCGTGATCTCTTCAGACAGCGAGCGCTGATCGGCGACGGAGAACGCACGGATCTGCTCGACCTCGTCGCCGAAAAACTCGATGCGATAGGGGTGCTCCGCCGTCGGCGGGAAGATATCGAGGATGCCGCCACGCACAGCAAACTCGCCGCGGCGCGAGACCATGTCGACGCGGCCGTATGCGAGCAGCACGAGCTGGCCGGCAAGCGCCGTGAGCTCAAACCCGCGCGCGCCAACGCGCAGCTCGAGGGGTTCGACATCGCCGAGCCCCTGGGCGATCGGCTGAATCGCACCGCGCACCGAGGCCGTCACGACCAGCGGTGCGGCGCCGTCCCACGTGGTCATCGCTCGAAGCACGGCAAGGCGACGGCCCACGATCTCTGGGCTCGGGCTCAGGCGTTCATGGGGCAGGGTCTCCCACGCAGGAAAATGCAGCACGGTCGCCTCGGGCATCATCGCGGCGAGCGCCGGGCCGAGCGACTCCGCACGGCGCCCCGTGGGGGCAATCGCCAGGAGCGCGGCAGGCAAGCCCCGCTCGATCCGGCGAGCAAGGAGGGCCGAGAGTAGCGGCGCGTCCGCGCCATCCACCATCGAAAAGTCGGCGTCAACCTGCGCCATCGACAGGGCGCTGCGGACGGTGTCACCCGTCGCCAACGCATGCACAATTCCGGACACACTCACTGGGGAAGTCTACGTGAATGCGGGCACGGCGCGCCCCGGCTCAGGCCTTCGGTGCGTGGTGCCGCTGCTGCGCCGCGGTGAGCCCTTCGTCGATGATGTGCTCGACCGCGTCGGCCGCGTCGGCAACCAGGAGCGGGAGGTTCTTGCGCTCGGTCGCACCGAACTCACTGAGCACCCAGTCGGCGGGGTCTTGGCGACCGGGCGGCCGGCCAACGCCCACGCGCACGCGGGTGAACTCGGGGGTATCGAGCGCCTTTGCCACATCGCGCACACCGTTGTGGCCGCCGTGGCCACCACCAGTTTTCAGGCGCAAGGTGTCGAAATCGATGTCGAGTTCGTCGTGCACGACGATGACCCGATCGGGTGCGATGCCGTAGAACGCGGCGAGCCCGGCGACGGGACCTCCCGAGACGTTCATGAACGAATTGGGCTTCGCGAGGATCAACTTGGGACCGCCGGGGCGCAACCAGGCTTCCGCGACGCGGGCGTTCGCCTTGTGCGCTTTGAAGTTCGCGCCGTGCCGCTGCGCGAGCTCATCGACGACGAATTGGCCAATGTTGTGGCGCGTTGCCGCGTATTGGGGGCCCGGATTTCCGAGGCCCACCACGAGCCAGGTGTTTCCCACCTGTTCCTCCTTCAAGGACGAAAAATCTTGTGCGGCGCTCGGCGCCTGAGACGACGAAGCCCGCCCCCACCATAACCGTGGGAAGCGGGCTCCGAAGCGTGTCACGTGGTGACTGAATTACTCTGCGTCGTCTGCAGCTGCTTCGTCCTCGGCAGCACCGGCGGGCACCGAGATGCCGACGATCAGGACGTCGGCCTCGTCGACGAGCGTGGCGCCCTTGGGCAGCACGACGTCGGCAGCGAAGATGTGCGCGCCTTCGCCGCGACCCTCGATGTCGACGACAACGTTCTGCGGAATGTGGGTTGCCTCGACCTCGAGCAGGAGGCTCACGGTCTCGAGGTTCGAGATCGTGCCAGGAGCCGACTCACCGGTGACGTGCACGGGCACCTCAACCTGGACGCGCTCGCCCTTCTTCACAACGATGAGGTCGATGTGCTCGATGATCTGGCGCACGGGGTCACGCTGCACGTCCTTGACGAGCGTGAGCTGCTCCTTGTCACCGATCTGGAGGTCGAGCAGGGCGTTTGCGCGACGGATGATCAGGCCGACCTGGTGACCGGGAAGCGCAACGTGCACCGGCTCGGTGCCGTGGCCGTAGATGACGGCGGGAATCTTGCCGTCGGCGCGAAGGCGACGAGCGAAGCCCTTGCCGAAGTTCTCGCGCAGTTCTGCGACGACCTTGTTGTCTTCTGACATTTTCTTACTCCTTCGTGGCCGCCGAAACGGCCAACTGTCTGGACGGGCGGCGATGCCGACCCGAATCTTTGGTGTTCTCAACTCGAACGCAACCGCGTGAGGAGACCCGTCGGGCCCACTTCACCGCGTCGATAACGGATGCCTGACCCTCTCGTTTGCACGAGCGTCGCGGCATCCCTCGCCGAAGTTCAATCACTGAGTCTACCTGCTAGCGTGGGGACATGGATTCAACTCTTGGCACACAGATCATTGTCGGCATCCTCGGCGTCGTCGCCGGCCTCGGTGTGCTCCTCACCGTGTTCGCGTGCTGGTCGCTGGGCCGCGCCAACTACCGGGGCTAATCACATCGCAAGGAGCAATTGTGTCTGAAACCGCTGCACCACACGCATCCGACATCCAGGCAGGCGCTCGCGCGAACATCGGCGTCGTCGGGCTTGCCGTCATGGGCTCCAATCTTGCGCGAAACCTCGCCAGCCGCGAGGGCAACACCGTGGCGATCTTCAATCGCAGCCACGAGAAGACCGAGCACCTGGTCGCGACGCATCCCGAGGCCGGCTTTGCGCCAAGCACGAGTTACGCCGAGTTTGCGGCCTCACTGCAGCGCCCCCGCACCGCGATCATCATGGTCAAGGCCGGCGCCCCCACCGACGCGGTCATCGACTCGCTCGTCGCGGTGTTTGAGCCCGGCGACATCATCGTCGATGGCGGCAACGCGCTGTTCACCGACACCATCCGGCGCGAGCGTGCGGTGCGCGCGACCGGCATCAACTTCGTGGGCGCGGGCATCTCCGGCGGCGAGGAGGGCGCGCTCCTCGGCCCCTCGATCATGCCCGGCGGCTCAGACGAGTCGTGGGTGACCCTCGGCCCGATCCTGCGTTCGATCGCCGCGGTCGCCGAGGGCGAACCGTGCGTCACGCACGTGGGGCACGACGGCTCCGGCCACTTCGTGAAGATGATCCACAACGGCATCGAGTATGCCGACATGCAGCTCATCTCCGAGGCCTACGACCTCATCCGCCACGGCACCGGCAAGACGCCCGCCCAGATCGCCGATATTTTCAGTGAGTGGAACCGCGGCGAGCTCGAGTCGTACCTGATCGAGATCACCGCCGAGGTGCTGCGCCAGATCGACGCCCGCACCGGCGCCCCGCTGATCGACGTCATCCTCGACGAGGCCGGCTCCAAGGGCACGGGCGTGTGGACGGTACAGAATGCGCTCGCGCTTGGCGTTCCCGTTTCGGGTATCGCCGAGGCGGTCTTCGCCCGCTCCCTCTCGTCACACCCCGAGCAGCGACTCGTCTCGGGTAATCTTCCCGGCCCTCAGCAGACACTGACGGTGCCCGACGAGGCGGCCTTCATCGAAGACGTTCGCCTCGCGCTCTATGCCTCGAAGATCGTTGCGTACTCGCAGGGCTTCGACGCGATTCGCGCCGGCGCGATGGAATACAACTGGACCATCGACCTCGGCGCGATCGCCAAAATCTGGCGCGGCGGCTGCATCATCCGCGCCCAGTTCCTCAACCGCATCGCCGACGCCTACGCGGCCGAGCCCGACATGCCCGTGCTGCTCACGGCGCCCTACTTCGTCGAGGCATTCGGCCGGGCGCAGGCAGGGTGGCGCCGAGTCGCTTCGGCGGCAGCGGGCTCCGGCATCCCCGCCCCCGCGTTTTCTTCATCGCTTTCGTACTATGACGGCCTCCGCGCCGACCACCTTCCCGCGGCCCTCGTGCAGGGCCAGCGCGACTTCTTCGGCGCGCACACGTACCGCCGTCGTGACATGGCGGGCACGTTCCACACGCTGTGGTCGGGCGATCGCAGCGAGATCGAAGCAGACGACACGCACTAGCGCCGTATCGCGCCCGCGGTGCGGGTGACGGCTGCCGGAGCCCCGGCATCCGCTCGCCCTACAACCAGCCCTTGGTCTTGAACACCGTGAACAGTGTGACGCTCGAGGCGAGCATCAGCGCGAGCGCCATGGGGTACCCGAACGCCCAGTGCAGTTCCGGCATGAGGTCGAAGTTCATGCCGTAGATGCCGCCGACGAGGGTGGGCGCGAACAGGATCGCTGCCCAGCCCGAGACCTTTTTGACCTGCTCGTTCTGCTGGAGTCCGAGCGCATTCTGCTGCTGGGTCACGATCGTTGAGTGCACGATGAGCGCGTTCTCGAGAATCGCACGGAACGCGGATGCCCGCTCGATCACTCGTATCGCGTGGTCGTGCACATCGCGCAGCGACCGGGCGATTTCAATGTTGATGCCAAAGCTGGCGGCATCCATCTGCAGCCGCTCGAGCATCGGTGTCAGCGGCTCGACCGCGCGTTGAAAGTCGATCACCTCGCGGGCGAGGCCAAAGATACGGAGCGAGATATCGGCGTTGGCGTCGAAGAGGTCGTTCTCGATCTCGTCGATGTCATTCTCAAGCCCCGCGATGACCGGCTGGTAACCGTCGACCACCTCGTCGATGATCGCGTAAAACACGGCCATCGTGCCGTGCCCGAGCAGGTCCGGGCTCGCCTCAAGGCGACGGCGCACGCGGCCGAGGTCGGGCGCTTCGGCATGGCGCACCGTCACGACAAAACGCGGCCCCACAAACACATGTACCTCGCCGAACTCGACCTCCTCGGTCTCGTCGAGGTAGCGGGCCGGCCGCAAGACGACGAACGTGTCGCTGCCGTAGCGCTCGAGCTTCGCGCGCTGATGCCCGGTCAGCGCGTCTTCGATGACCAGTTCGTGGAGGCCCAGCTCGGCGGCAAGCTCGCGCAGCTCTGACTCATCGGGACGGTAGAGCCCGATCCACGCCATCCCGTCGCCCTCGCGCAGCTGCGCGAACGTTTCGTCGAGCGTGCTCGGCGACGCGACTCGGCGCCCGTCCACATAGATCCCGTTGTCAACGATTGCCACGATGCCCCCTTGCACGTTGCCGAAGCCTGCTCTGCCCACTCTAACCACGGCGCGTTCGCGCTCTCAGCAATCACACACCTGATGCATAGAAAGCCCCGCGCGACGTGGGCACAATAGAAGCATGTCCGCTGCCCCCACTCCCCTGCTCCGCGCCGATGGCACACCCGTGCGCGTCCTGCTCGTCGACGATGAGCCGATGCTCACCGACCTGCTGTCGATGGCGCTTCGTATGGAGGGCTGGGTCGTGCAGACCGCGGCGTCAGGTTCTGCCGCACTCGCCGGCGCACAGGAGTTCTTGCCCGACGCGATGGTGCTCGATGTGATGATGCCCGACCTCGACGGCCTTCAGGTGCTTCGACGCCTCCGTGCCGCCGGCAACGATGTGCCGGTGCTGTTTCTGACAGCCCGGGATGCCGTGGGTGATCGCATTGCGGGACTCACGGCCGGCGGCGACGACTACGTGACGAAGCCGTTCAGCCTGGAGGAGGTCGTCGCGAGGCTGCGTGCGCTGATGCGCCGCGCCGGCACCGCGCACAGCGCCGGCGACAATCCCGTGCTCCGCATCGGCGACCTCACGCTCAACGAAGACAGCCACGAGGTCGAGCGTGCGGGCACCCCCATCGATCTGACGGCAACCGAGTTCGAGCTGCTGCGATATCTCATGCGCAATCCGCGCCGCGTGATGTCGCGCGCACAGATTCTCGACCGCGTCTGGAGCTACGATTTCGGCGGCAAATCGAGTGTGGTCGAGCTCTATATCTCGTATCTGCGCAAGAAGATCGATGCCGGTCGCGAGCCCCTGCTCCACACGGTTCGTGGCGCAGGCTACATGATCAAGGCCGCTTGATGTCGCAGGCACCGGCGACCGCGACACCGCCGCCCGCGCGGTGGAGCCTGCAGCGGCGGCTGATGGTGACCGTCGTCGGTATCGTGTCGCTCCTCGTGATTCTCGTCGCACTGACGAGCGCCGCCACCCTCGGCCGCGTGCTTGAGCAGCGCCTTGATTCACAGCTGTGGGCAACGACACAGCGGGTGAATGCACAGCTCGGCGAAAGCACCTTCCCCGCCTACACGACGAATCCGATCGCGATCCTCTCTTCGGGGGCGCAGCCAAGCGGGCTGCTGATCGCGGTCTATTCCGCCGGCACAACCTCCGGCGCATGGATCAGCCCCGAGGGACTCGTGCAGGCACTCGATAGCGCGCAACTGAGCGATCTCGCCAGGGGCGTCACCTCCGGGCCCAGCGGGCCCGCCGATACGGTCGAACTCGGCGGCGACCTCGGCTCGTACCGCATCAGCACGACCCGCACCCCGACATCGATCGCGATCGTGGGCTTGCCGCGCGCCGAGGTGCAACAAACCATCACCGAGTTGCTCGTCACAATCGCGCTGGTGACCGCCGGCGGCCTGCTCGTGCTGGGCGCCGCCACGGCGCTCGTGGTGCAGCTGGGGCTCAGGCCCCTCAAATCGATCGCCGGCACCGCCGCCCGGGTCGCCCGCCAACCGCTCTCGTCCGGGGCCGTCACGATCACCGAGCGGGTGCCGGTCGCCGAGGCCGACCCACGCACCGAGATCGGCCAGGTCGGCGCGGCGCTGAACACCCTGCTCGATCACGTCGACACGGCGCTCGATGACCGGCATGAAACAGAAGAGCGGATGCGCCGATTCGTCGCAGACGCCAGCCACGAGTTGCGCACACCGCTGTCATCGATCCGCGGCTACACCGAGCTGACGCTGAGGGACCCCACGCTCGGCGAGCTCGCCACGGCGTCGCTTGAGCGCATTCAGGCGCAGTCGCTCCGCATGACCACGCTCGTCGAAGACCTGCTCCTGCTCGCGCGACTCGAGGAGGGGCAAGAGCTTGTGTATGGCAGCGTCGACCTGTCGCTCCTGGCGGTCGAGGCCGTCAGCGATGCGCACGCGGCCTACCGCGATCACCGCTTCATGCTCGACGTGCCCGACGCCCCCGTGGTCATCGCCGGCGACGCCTCACGCCTCGCTCAGGTGTTCGCGAATCTGCTCGCAAACGCGGGCACACACAGCCCGCCCGGCACGGCCGTCACGGTCACGGTCGAGCCCCAGGCCGAGTACGTCGTCCTTTCGGTGCGAGATGCTGGGCCGGGCATCGACCCCGAACTTCGCGACGAGCTCTTCGCACGCTTCGCGCGCGCTGATCGTTCGCGCTCTCGCGGCACCGGCGGGTCTGGCCTAGGACTCTCGATCGTGCGCGCGATCGTCGAGGCTCATCACGGGCAGATCACGGTGCAGAGCACGCCCGGCGACACGGTGTTCGCGGTGCGCCTGCCCGTTCGCCGGCCGAACCAGGCCGACGAACCGGCCTAGTCTTCGGCGCTGGTCGACGCGCGCTCGCGCGGACTCGACACTCCCGACGGCGCAACGGGGATGTGCGCGCGGGGCCTCGACGTCGGCACATCGGCAGGAAACTCGCGGAGCGCACGCGCTGCGATCTCTTCTCCGGATATGACGGCAAACGTTTCGATCGACCGCGGTCCATCATCGAGGCTCAGCCGGAATCGCTGGCCGTCTCGGCGGGTGACCCGGCCAGTAGCGAACAACCAGATGACCGCGATCAGGAACACAAGCAGCGCCGCGCCCGCTCCAACGAGAATCGCAGCCCGTGGTCCCGCGTGCGCCGCGATCGACCCGATGATAGGCGCACCAAGGGCGGTGCCCCCCATGCTCACGGCCATGTAGAGGGCGAGCACCCGACCGCGCAGCTCGGGAGCGCTGGTGGTCTGCACCACACCATTTGCCGTGGCCAAGATGGTCACGACGGCAAAGCCCGTGAACACGAGCGTCACGGCGTATAGCCAGTAAGAGGGCATGAACGCCGATACGCCGGCAGCCACCCCGTACAGCGCACTGCCCCACATCACCACGCGAATGCGTGCCTGGGGCCGGCCCGCGGTCATCAACGCGCCGATGAGAGACCCGACGGCCAGGAACGTGTTGAGGAGGCCAAAGCCGTCTGCGCCTTGGCCAAATTCAAGCGCCATCGTCGATGCCACGATCGGAAAGTTCATCGCGAACCCGCCGACAACGAGCACAAGGAGAAACACGATGAGCAGATCGGAGCGCCCCGCAACATAGCGGAAGCCATCCGCAAGCCCCGTCGCCCGCCCGATGGGCGTACGCGGGTTGAGCTCACGAACGCGGATCAACAACAACAGCACGATCATCATGACGAACGTTCCGGCATTGATGAGGAATACCCAACCCGTACCCACGGCGACGATCATGATCCCCGCAAGCGCGGGACCAACGAGGCGCGCCATGTTGAATGACGCGGCGTTGAGCGCAACAGCATTCGACATATTGTGATGCGCGACCAGGTCGGAGACGAATGTCTGTCGCGCCGGGTTATCGAACGCGGTGAGAACGCCGAGGGCCGCCGCGAGTGCGAACATCCAGTGCAACGTCATCGTCCCGCTCAAGAGCATGAGGCCAACGGTTGCGGCGAGAAGCGCCAGCAGAATCTGGGTGACGAGCAGCAGCTTTCGTCGGTCAAAACGGTCGGCGACCCAACCCGTAACCGGGACGAGCAACAACTGCGGTGAGAACTGCAACGCCATCGTGATGCCGACGGCGGATGCGTCGTTCTCGGTGAGCTCGGTCAGCACCACCCAACTCTGTGCGGTGGACTGCATCCACATACCCGCGCCAGACACCAGCGCCCCGATGAACCAGAGTCGATAGTTGTATGACGTGAGTGAGCGAAACATTGTGTTCATCGCTTGGAGGTCCTCCGCGTGGATGTTGAAGCGGCGCGAAGCGGGGTGCACTCGTGGGTGATGACGGTGCAGCGGCGCTGGGCGTGCAAAAAGTTCGGGAGCGTGTCCGCGGCGCGGGAGGGAACCTGCGAGCTGCCCCTCCCGGCCGCGAAGAACGCGGGCGGAGATGCAACAAGAGGTCGATCGAGAGGAGCGACTGTGCGTCTCATGAATTGCGAGTGTATGTCATTAGCATGGCTAATCATAATCGGCGGCGTCCTCCGACCCTCATCGGGCGCGCTGCGACCCCGCACAACAGCCCGAGTGCCGTCATGATCGCCGCCGGTATCCGGAACTCACATATGCTGTCTGGCATCCCTCGAATTCACGAGAACGCAAGTTCCCATGAGTCGTCGAGGGCAATTTCACGAATACAACACCAATCGCAGCGCTCGCTGACATGCGGCGTGCGTGCGGAGAGAGGTCAACAATGTCGTTGATATACACACCGGAGGAGGAAGCCTTCCGCGCAGAAGTGCGGACCTTCCTTCAGAACGAATATCCCGAAGAGGTCAAAGAAGTCATCCGCGCGGGCAAACGCCCGAACCGTGAGCAGATGATCGCTGGCCAGAAGGCACTCGCTAAGGGTGGCTACGCCGCTCCGAAGTGGCCCGTCGAGTGGGGCGGCAAAGACTGGACGCCCATGCAGTCGTTCATTTTCTCGGACGAGGTGCTCGAGAACGATATCGCGCCGACCAACGGCTTCGGCATCGGCCTGCTTGCGCCCGTCATCACTGAGTTCGCAACGCAGGAGCAGAAGGAACGCTTCCTTCCCGCGATCTACAACGCAGACCAGTACTGGTGCCAGGGCTTCTCCGAGCCCGAGGCTGGCTCGGACCTCGCTTCGCTGCGCACGCGCGCCGTTCGCGATGGCGACAACTACATCGTCAACGGCCAGAAGATGTGGACGACCGAGGCGCACCACGCCGACTGGATCTTCATGCTGGTCCGCACCGACCCGAACGCGCCCAAGCGCCAGATGGGTATCTCGTTCCTCCTGATCGACATGAAGACCCCTGGCGTCAGCGTGCGCAAGATCCGTCTCATGGACGGCGAGCACGAGGTCAACGAGGTCTTCTTCGACAACGTGGTTGTCCCCGCTGAGAACCTCATCGGTGAAGAGAACAAGGGCTGGACCTACGCCAAGTTCCTCCTCGGCAACGAGCGCGGTGGCATGTCGAACGCAAAGCCGTTCTGGCGCCGCCTTGCGGTCGCGAAGAAGGAAGCTGCCAAGGTGCAGCTCGAAAACGGCACGCTGATGGACGACATCCTGTTCCGTGCTCGCCTCGCCGAGCTCGAGACCAAGATCACCGCGTTCGAAGAGACCGCGCTGCGCCTCAAGGGCACCTCGGCCGATGGCGCGCCCAACCCGGGTGGTTCGGTCATCAAACTGCGAGGCACCGAACTCATGCAGGAGCTCACGGCTCTCTTGATCGATGTCGCTGGCCCCAACGCCCGCGTGTTCGAAAACGACGGCCTGAGTGGCGTCGAGGCATGGCAGTCAGCCACCGTCCACACGTATCTGAACACCCGCAAGGTGACCATCTTCGGAGGCTCCAGCGAAGTTCAGCGCTCGATCATCGCCTCCGCGATTCTGGGGCTGTGACCAATATGACCGAGCAGAATGAATTTGCCGAAGCCGTCCGCGCCCTGCTGGCGGCCCACTACGAGAACGTCACCGCACGCAACGCCGTGTCCGACAGCGAGCTGGGTTTCAGCGAAGATGTCTGGAACGCGCTTGGTGAGATGAACGTTCAGGGCCTCGTGTTCCCCGAGCAGTACGGCGGCCTTGAGGCCACCGTCGAAGACCTCGCAGCCGTCCTCGCAGAGGTTGGCCGCGTGTTGGCTCCCGAGCCGCTGCTTGACGCAGTCTTCATCCCCGGCTTCCTCGTCGAGCGCCTCGGCACCGACGAGCAGAAGGAACGGATCCTCAACGCTGTGAGCACCGGTGAGCTGAAGCTCGCCGTCGCCCACGAGGAGTACGGTTCCCGCTGGCCCGGCATTCGTGTCGCGTCGAAGGTCGAGGGCGGAAAGCTCACCGGTGTGAAGTTCCCCGTCGCTGCCGGCCCGTCGGCCGACATCCTCGTCGTCTCGGCACAGCAGGAGAACGGGTCGCTTGGCCTGTACCTGGTTGACGCCAAGGCTGACGGCGTGTCGAGCGTCGCGTACCCGACCAACGACGAGCGCCGTGGCGCCGAGATCACGTTCAACGGCGCAGCCGCTGAACTGCTCGGCACCGGAGCAGACGTTGACCAGGCACTGGCCGACATGTACGTGTACGCACAGATCCTTCAGTCCGCTGAAACCGTGGGCTCGCTCCGCGAAGGCCTGAAGATCACCGTCGCGTACATCAAGCAGCGCGAACAGTTCGGCAAGCCGCTGTCGGTGCACCAGACGCTCCAGCACCGCGCGTCTGACCTGCACGTCCTCAACGAGCTGACGGCAAACATCGTCGTCGCCGGTGTCGAGAGCCTCGCCAAGGGCGAGTTCGACACCAAGCTCGCCTCGCAGGTCAAGCTCCAGCTTGGCCGCGCGGGCACGCAGGCAGCTGAGCAGTACGTGCAGATGCACGGTGGTATCGGTATCACGTTCGAATACCCGATCAGCCACTACCTCTCGCGCGTCGTCGCTACGACCCGCACGTTCGGCGCTACCGACGACCACCTCCGGGTGCTCGCCGAGACCATGACGGTCGACTAAGCACCAACACAAAAAGAGCCGGTCCCCCCACAGGGACCGGCTCTTTTGCGTTGTTGCTCGAACACCCAATGCCGGCCTCGCCCGGTGTCATAAAACGGCGAAAGAGTCCCGCACGTCCCCGCCGCGCGTTGCACGAATTAGAACAAGACTCTAAGATTCAGAAACGGCACAGGTGCCGGAAATGGCCAACGGATGACTTGTGTACAAGTCGCCCGCAGCACTGAGGAGAAGTCAAAGATGACCGATGTAGTGACTGTCGAAGACACAGATGGTATCCGTGTCCTGACCATCAACCGCCCCAGCCGTCGCAACGCCCTCAACGCCGCCGCCTACTACGCGCTGGCCGAGGGAGTCGCGAGCATCGACGACGATCCCACGTTGAAGTCAGTGATCATCACGGGCGCCGGCGAGCACTTCTGCGCGGGCAACGACCTCGCCGACTTCGTCGCTCCGAAAGAAGAGAAGAACTCCGAGAAGAAGAGCGGCGCCGCCGCGCTGTTCGACGCACTCGACAACGTCCGCAAGCCCGTATTTGCCGCCATTGAGGGCTACGCCGTGGGCATCGGCGTCACGATGCTCCTGCACTGCGACATGGTCTACGCGGCACGCACCGCAAAGTTCCGGATTCCCTTCGCGCCGCTCGGCGTCGCGCCTGAGGGTGGATCGAGCTTGCTGCTGGCGCAGTCGGCCGGCATCAAGAAGGCCAAGGAACTCCTCATGTTTGGTGAGGTATTCAGCGGCACCGTCGCCGAACAGGTCGGCGTCGTCACTTCCGTCGTCGAAGAGGGCCAGGCGCTGGCGTACGCCCTCGAGCGCGCACGGTTCCTCGCAACCCTGCCGAGCGACGCCGTACAAACGGCCAAGCGCCTCGTCAACGACACCAACCGCGAGGCGATCGACGAATTGCTCCCCGTGGAGTTCGCCGAGTTCGCTCGCCTTTTGCAAACCGAAGAAACCCAGGCCAACATCCAAGCGATGATGGCACGTTAGAGAGAATTCATGACACTTCCCGCCGTTCTGCAGCGTCCCCTTACCGTCCCCGTCATCGCGTCGCCACTGTTCCTGGCCTCGGGCCCCGAACTCGTGCTCGCACAGTGCCGGGCAGGCGTCGTGGGCTCGTTCCCCGCGCTGAATGCCCGCCCCGCCGAGCTGCTGTCTGACTGGCTCGACGAGCTCAAAGAAACGCTCGCCGCAAGCCCGAACGCCGCCCCCTTCGCGGTGAACCAGATCGTGCACCGCTCGAACAACCGTCTCGAGCAAGACATGCAGGTCATCGTCGACCACCAGGTGCCGATCGTAATCACCTCGCTTGGCGCGCGTCCCGAGATCAATGAGGCCGTGCACTCCTACGGTGGCATCGTGCTCCACGACATCACGACCAACCGTTTCGCACACAAGGCAATCGAAAAGGGCGCGGATGGCCTCATCGCCGTCGCGGCCGGTGCCGGTGGCCACGCGGGTTCGCAGTCCCCCCTCGCGCTCGTTCGCGAGATCCGCGAGTGGTTCGACGGCCCGCTTGCCCTGTCTGGAGCCATCACCCACGGTCAGTCGATCCTCGCCGCACAGGCAATGGGTGCCGACTTTGCCTACATCGGCTCCGCCTTCCTCGCGACCAAGGAGTCAAACGCTCCCGAGCCGCAGAAGCAGCTCATCTACGAGTCGTCGGCAGAAGACATCGTGTACTCAAACCTCTTCACCGGCGTGCACGGCAACTACCTGCGCGGCAGCATCAGCGCGAGCGGGCTCGACCCCGACAACCTCGCGCAGTCGAGCCCCTCGGCAATGAGCTTCGCGAGCGGCGACGGTAACACCAAGGCGTGGCGCGACATCTGGGGTTCCGGCCAGGGCATCGCAACGATCACCGGCAAGGTGACCACGCAGGAGCTCGTAGATCGCCTGAAGCGCGAATACGATCTGGCCCGCGAAGAGCTGGCACTCGTCCTTTCGGCATAAAGTATCGTTCAGGATCCACTCGTCAGCTGACGACAAAGAGCGCCCGGATTTTCATTCATCGGGCGCTCTTTGGAATTATCCAGAGAAGGCAAAAAGACATGGAATCACCACGTAGCGAAATGATGCTCATCGACGGCATCTGGCGAAACGCGTCTGACGGTGGCACCGTCGATGTCGAAAACCCGGCAAACCGCGCCGTGGTCGCCACTGTCCCGAAGGCCACCGCTGACGACCTGGCCGAGGCACTGGCCGCCGCCGAGCGTGTGCGCGGTAGCTGGAGCGAGACGAACTCGTGGCAGCGCTCGGCGATCCTGCGCCGCGCGGCGAACAACATTCGTGAGCGCCTCGACGAGATTGCACTTCTGCTCACCGAAGAGCAGGGCAAGACGCTGCCTGAGGCCCGCGGCGAAGTGAACTCTGCAGCTGAGCAGTTTGACTGGTACGCCGACGAGGCACGCCGCATCTACGGCCGCACGGTCGAAGGGCCGCTCGGGAGCGTGCGCGCCGAAGTCCGGCACGAAGCGATCGGGCCGGTTGCCGCATTCACCCCGTGGAACTTCCCCGTCATGCTCGCTGCGCGCAAGCTCGCGCCCGCACTCGCTGCCGGTTGCCCGATCATCCTCAAGCCCGCCGAAGAGGCGCCGTCGGCGTGCCTCGCGATGGTTCGTGCAGTGGCGGATGCCGGTGTCCCCGCGGGCGCAATTGCCGCCGTCACCGGTGACCCCGCGTTCGTGAGCGCAACGCTGCTCGACTCGCCCATCATCCGCAAGGTCTCGATGACCGGCTCGGTACGCGTCGGTCAGATCCTGATGAGCCTGGCTTCGAAGCACATGGCTGCCGTGTCGTTCGAGCTCGGCGGCCACGCTCCCGTCATCGTGTGCGATGACGTCGACGTGAAGGCTGTCGCGGCCCTGGCAGTGCGCACGAAGTACCGCAACGCCGGTCAGGTCTGCGTTGCCCCGACCCGCTTCCTCGTTGCCCGCTCGATCCTCGACGAGTTCGAGGCCGAGTTCACCCGCGCGAGCGCAGCGCTTGCGCTCGGCGACGGCATGGACGGCGCAAGCGAGGTCGGCCCGCTGTGCAGCGCACGCCGGCACGACGATTTCGCCGCGCTGGTTGAGGACGCCGTCTCGCGCGGCGCCGTCGCGACCACCGGCGGGGTGTCGCTGCGCGAAAAGCTGGGTGGCCACTTCTACGCGCCCACCGTGCTGCGTGACATCCCGGCCGATGCCCGCGTCTTGCAGGAAGAGCCGTTCGGGCCGGTCGCCCTGCTCGTGGCCTACGACGACCTGAACGAGGCGGTCGAGCTCGCGAACAACACGCAGTTCGGTCTTGCTGGCTACGTCTTCACCGACGACGTGAGCCGGGCGCAGCTGTTGAGCGAGCGTCTTCGCGTCGGCATGGTCGGCGTGAACACCTTCGCGATCGCAAACGCCGCCGTGCCGTTCTCCGGTGTCGGGCTGAGCGGTATGGGTGCTGAAAGCGGCGCAGAGGGCATCCAGATGTACCTCCGTCCGAAGACGGTTGTGACGGGAATCTCTGAGACCCTGCACTAATCTGCACCGAGTTTCGAACGCATATGGCGTCGACGAGAGCGGGAATTTCCGCACAATCTCGTCGGCGCCATATTCTGTTTTTGGCGACCGTCAGCCCCTAGGATCAAGCCATGCGCGCAGTCCAGTATCGAGTGATCGGGGCCCACCCCGAGGTTGTGACCATTGACAAGCCCGAACCCGGGCCCGGCCAGATTCGGCTGCGGGTGACGGCCGCGGGGCTCTGCCACTCTGATGAGTTCGTGATGAACCTCCCGGCCGAGCGCTACAACTTCCCCCTCCCGATGACCCTCGGTCACGAGGGCGCGGGCGTTGTCGATGCCCTCGGCGCCGGTGTGTCCGGTGTCGAGCTCGGCGACTCGGTCGCCGTCTACGGCCCGTGGGGCTGCGGGCTCTGCCACGCGTGCGCGCAGGGCAAAGAGAACTACTGCAACCGTGCCGCAGAGCTCGGCATCCACCCTCCCGGCCTCGGCGCACAGGGGGCCCTCGCCGAATACATGATCATCGACGATGTGCGCCACCTGGTGCCGCTCGGTGACCTCGACCCGGTCGATGCCGTGGCGCTCACCGACGCCGGGCTCACTCCGTACCACGCGATCAAGGCCGCAATGTCGGTGCTGACCCCCGGGTCAACGGCGGTCGTCATCGGCGCGGGCGGGCTCGGCCACATGGGCATCCAGCTGCTCCGCGCCCTCACCGGTGCGACGATCATTGCCCTCGACATCGACAAAGACAAGCTGCGCCTCGCAACCGAAGTCGGCGCCCACCACGTCGCGCCCTCGGGTCCTGACGCACCACAGTTCATCCGTCAGCTCACGCACGGTGACGGCGCCGAGGCAGTCTTCGACTTTGTCGGCATCCCCGCCACCGTCGAGATTGCCCGCCAGTCGATTGCCCGCGACGGCATCATCCACATCGTCGGCATTGGTGGCGGCATCCTGCCCGCAGGGTTCTTCTCGATCCCCTATGGCGCCTCGGTGCGCACACCCTACTGGGGTTCACGCTCGGAGCTCATGGAGGTGTTTGACCTCGCGCGCACCGGCAAGATCAAGGTGCACAACGAGCGCTTCACGATCGAGCAAGCACCCGAGGCGTACGAGCGCCTGAAGGCCGGCACGATTCTCGGCCGCGCGGTCGTCGTTCCCTAACCACCCTCGCAGGCGAGGCCGTCGTTATCGCCATCGCCGCGGTTTCCTGTGCCATACGCGAACCACTCATAGATCTCGGCCTGCGCCGGATCACTGCGTGAAAAAGGGCCGGTCGGATGCCCCAGCCCGCTGCGCTTGAGCGAGGCACACGACGAATACTGCTGCCACCAGCGCTCGCCGGCCTGCGGGTCGGCGGGCGGTTGCGCGTACGCCCCGCCCCCGCACGCGGAGGTGACGACCTCGCCATTCGCCCCGAGCGTGGCGACCTGGGCGGCTCGGTAGGCAGCTTCTCTCGGGTGCGCCGGGTAGCCGTCGCTCGAGTCGAAGCGCGCGACCGCATGCCCCGCCTCTAACTGCCAGAGGCCAATGTCGACGCCCGCACCCGTGGTCACGAATCTCAGCAGGCGACCGTAGCGGTCGACGTCGTTCTGGCCGGCCGGGAGCTCGAGGACGATTGGGGCGCCGCCGGCGACGAGGCGACCAATTTCCATGGATGCCTCGTCATACCCGCACGCATTGCGCTCAGGTGTGTCGATGCCAATAATGCGCACCTTTCCTGCCCCGGTCTCGATCGTGTCACCGTCGATGACCCGCACGAACGTGCTGGGTTGGCCGGGAGTCGCCGGGGGCGGCACCGAGACTGGTGACGATGGGAGCGGCTTGGGCGTTGGACCTTTCGGGGCACGGGTGGCAGATGGGCGCGACGCGTCAGGAGATGCGGATGCCTGTAGCGGCGCTGGGGACCGCAGCCCATCGCCGACAACGAGCGGCTCGGTCACACATCCGGTGAGAATCACCGCCATGGCGAGCGCAACAACGGCTCCCCGCAACACGCGTGCGCTCTTCACCTGTCGGTCGCTCCTTCTTCGTTTCGCGCACTGCTCATCGCTGGCCGCAACGTACGGTGCATCCGCGCAGACCGACCCTACCGGGAGCCGCAGACGCTCGAGCGATTCCTACGCGCCGCGCGGCGCGGCATCCGCACGCGAGAGCGCGAACACGCCGCTGACGGCCACCGCACCCGCGACCACGAAAGCGATGATCGCGATTGGAGGCGCCGAGTTTGCCTCGCCGAGGATCGTGATGCCGAAGACAACCGCGACCGCCGGATCGATGACCGTGAGGCCCGCGACGACAACTTCGGCGCCGTTTGTCGCGTGCGCGCGCTGCACAAAGTAGATCGACAGGCCACCCGCGATACAGATGCCGAGGAGGCATCCGAGCGTCAGCAAATTCGTTACATCGAACGAGAACGATTGCGCCTTCAGGATCGCCTGAACGCGCATGATGACGGTCTTGCCGAGCGTCACGACAAATGCCGAATAGACACCGCCAAGCACCACCCAAACAATCGCGGGCATCGACCGGCGCCTGCGGAACACGAGCGCGGCCGCTGTCAGCAAAAGCACTGCCCCCAACACCACAAGCACCGCCACGAGTTGTCCGTCTGTGATCGCCTGCTGCGTGCTCACGAGCGCCGCCACGGTGACGAACCCTGCAACGCCGATGACACAGATCGTGATCGCGCGCACTACCGCGGCAGATGGTCGCTTCTTCGCGGCGATCGACGTGAGCAACACCGTGAAGACCAGCGCTGTCACACCGATCGGTTGCACCACCATGAGCGGCGCGAAGGTGAGGCTTGCGAGCTGGAACAGGATCGAGAGCAGGAGGAGGAGCGCGCCCAGCATCCAGAACCGGTTGCGGACGAGGTGCATGAACTGCGAAATGACGCCGCCGTGCACGACGCCCGCGGTCATCGTGCGCACGCCTCGACCCTGCAAGATGTTGCCGATGGCAAGCACCAACGCGGATGCGACCGCGAGCGCTACCCCGATGAGGGGGAATGATTCGGGTTGCATGCCTACTTCTCGCTCTCAAGGTGAAGCTTCACGGCGATCTCGTACGCGTCGAGCTCGTCGAGGACGTACCGTAGCGCGGTCGTGGTGTGCCATCCCGATCGCCCGAGCTCGTGTAGACGCGTGCGCATCACGCCGATGAATGCGAGCTCGAGACTCAGCGCCTCGGCCGCCGAGGCGCGGTCGCCGTCGCCGTCACTGTCACTGTCGCTCAGCCGGGATGAGCCGATAAACCACGAGCGTGGGAGCGCGAGGACCTCGTCGGCGTAGCGCGTGTGATCGGGCCGGCGGACCGCGTCGTTCGCGATCGCTTCGAGTGCGGCATCCCGAAGTTGCTCGTCAATCTCACGAATTTCGGCACGCGGGGGGCCGTCCTCGGCCTGAGTGCCAAGCTTCAAGATGCGCGCAAGGAGCGGCAGGGTGAGCCCCTGGATCATCAAGCTGCCCGCGGCCACGAGGAACGCGACAAAGATGAGCAGGCTGCGCTCGGGAGTGTTCTCGGGCAACGTCTGGGCCGCCGCCAGCGTGACGGCGCCGCGCATGCCCGCCCACACGATGATGGTGTTGTGCTTCCACGTCAGGGGCGACGCGTCGAAGTAGTCGATGTCTGCGCGCATGCGCCCGAGCTGATCGGGGGTGCGTTTGGTGTCGGCATCGAGCTTGCCCTTCACACGACGCTTCAGCCGCACGGTGTGGATGCTCAGCGTCGGCATCACGTAGAGCGCGCGAACGAGGATGATGACGACGAACGCCACCGCCGCCACGACGATGGCTTTGAAGATGCCCTCGTTGCTGGCGATATTGTCTCTGACGATTCCCGAAAGCTGGAGTCCCATGAGCAAGAAGATCCCGCCCTCGAGCAAGAACTCGATGGTCGCCCAATTGAGCTTGTCTGACGCGCGCTGTTCGGGGGTCAACCATCGCAAAGCGCCCTGCCCGCACACGACGCCGGCGACGACCGCCGCGACGAGGCCGGAGCCGCCGAGGGCGTCGGTGGGGAGGTACGCGAGGTACGGAATCGTGAGACCGATCGCCGTGTTGCCGACGGGGCTCTTGGTCATGGTCCGAAGCTTCAGTGCGACATACCCAACGACCGCGCCCAGCACCACCGCGACGAGTACCGACCACGCAAACGAGCCGATTGCGGCGATCAGCGAGAAGCTGGATGCGGCCGCCACGATTGCGGTGCGCAGCAGCACGAGTGCCGATGCATCGTTGAGCAGGCTCTCGCCCTCAAGCACCGTGACCACGCGGTTCGGCATGCCAAGGGCTCGCACGATCGAGGTGGCAACCGCATCGGTCGGGCTCAGGATCGCGCCCAGCGCGACCGCGAACGGAAACCCGAGGTCGGGCATCATCCAGAAAAACACGAGCCCCAGCACCAGCGAACTGACGATGACGAGCAGCACCGAGAGCCCACCGATCGCCCGCAGGTCGCGCCGAAACTCGATTGCGGGCGCCGACACCGCCGCCGAATAGAGCAGCGGCGGCAAGACCCCGATCAAGATCAGGTTGGGAGGCACCGTCAACCCCGACATCGCCGGGATCAGGCTGCCAACCAGACCGATCGCGACCAGCACCAACGGCCCCGCCACGCCAATCCTGCGCGACAAGAGGTTCGCAAACACAATCACAAGAATGCCGGCGACGATCGGGAGCAACATCTCTACGGCCATCGAGTCATCCCCAACCCTCGTTGTGAGGCGCGGCGGGTCATGCGTCCTCCTTGACAGCAGAACGCAGAGCGGATGCCGCAGCCGCCCTGTTCCGGACTGCCATGGCCGTGAGCGGCAAAATCAGCACCGAAAGCATGCCCGCGCCCACCAGTACCGCCTGCGCCGCCGACGCGAGGATCCCCTCCTCGACGCCGATTGCCGTGACGGCGACGATGATCGGCAACCCGGTCGCGCCGAGCAGCCCCACGGCAGTGCGGTCGCGCCAGCTGGCACCCGGCGGCGCCGCGAGCGTCGACGGGATGCCTCGAACAAGCAGGAGCACGACGAGCACGGCCGGCACAAACGCGAACAGCACGGGGTCCGCGAGCAAGGAGTGCAGATCGAACGTCACGCCGGTGAAGACGAAGAAGACGGGCACGAGAAACCCGAACGCGATGCCCTCAAGCTTGCTTTCTACGGCTTGCTGATCGGTCTCGTCTGCGTCGCGCATCATCAGGCGCC
>Ga0209476_10000129_pt1 | contig 50686 bp, 54 predicted proteins | sample KloWWTrecipitate_FD_187179 | JGI IMG/M metagenome (GOLD analysis project Ga0209476, IMG submission 187179) | Active sludge microbial communities from Klosterneuburg, Austria, studying microevolution and ecology of nitrifiers - Klosterneuburg... | ecosystem: Engineered > WWTP > Aerobic digester... | reverse complement strand
AAGGAGTTCTTCGGCTCCTCTCAGCTCAGCCAGTTCATGGACCAGAACAACCCGCTGTCCGAGGTGACCCACAAGCGCCGCGTGTCGGCGCTGGGCCCGGGCGGCCTGACCCGCGAGCGCGCGGGCTTCGAGGTGCGCGACGTGCACCCGACGCACTACGGCCGCGTCTGCACCATCGAGACTCCTGAAGGCCCGAACATCGGCTTGATCAACTCGCTGGCGGTGTACGCCCGCACCAACGAGTTCGGCTTCCTCGAGACCCCGTACCGCAAGGTCACCAACGGCAAGGTCACCGACAAGGTCGACTTCCTGTCGGCGATCGAGGAGGGCGAGTTCATCATCGCCCAGGCCAACTCGCCGATGACCAGGGACGGCAGCTTCACCGAGGATTTCGTCTCCTGTCGCTACAAGGGCGAATCGGAGCTGCGCGCGCCGCACGAGATCCACTACATGGACGTGTCGCCGATGCAGACCGTGTCGGTCGCCGCCGCGCTGGTGCCATTCCTCGAGCACGACGACGCCAATCGCGCGCTGATGGGCGCCAACATGCAGCGCCAGGCGGTGCCGACGCTGCGCTCCGAGACCCCGATGGTCGGCACCGGCATCGAGCGCGCGGTCGCGCGCGACTCGGGCGTGACCGTCGTCGCGCGTCGCGGCGGCGTGATCGACCAGGTCGATGCCGGCCGCATCGTGGTGCGCGCCCACGAGAAGGAGATCGGCGAGAACGACGCTGGCGTCGACATCTACTCGCTGATCAAGTACACGCGCTCGAACCAGAACACCTGCATCAACCAGAAGCCGCTGGTGAAGGTCGGCGACCGCGTGGCGATCGGCGACGTGCTCGCCGACGGGCCGTCTACCGACCTCGGCGACCTCGCGCTGGGCCAGAACATGCTGGTCGCGTTCATGCCCTGGAACGGCTACAACTTCGAGGACTCGATCCTCATCTCCGAGCGCGTGGTCGAGCAGGATCGCTACACCACGATCCACATCGAGGAGCTGACCTGCGTCGCCCGCGACACCAAGCTCGGGCCCGAGGAGATCACCGCCGACATCCCCAACGTGGGCGAGCAGGCGCTGTCGCGCCTCGACGAGTCGGGCGTGGTCTACATCGGTGCCGAGGTCAAGGCCGGCGACATCCTGGTCGGCAAGGTCACGCCCAAGGGCGAGAGCCAGCTGACCCCGGAAGAGAAGCTGCTGCGCGCGATCTTCGGCGAGAAGGCCTCCGACGTGAAGGACTCGTCGTTGCGCGTGCCGCCGGGCATGGACGGCACCGTCATCGACGTGCAGGTCTTCACCCGCGACGGCATCGAGAAGGACAAGCGCGCCCTGCGCATCGAGCAGGACGAGGTCAAGCGCGTGCGCAAGGACCTCGACGACCAGTTGCGCATCCTCGAGGGCGCGATCTTCCAGCGCCTGCGCGGCATGTTGGCCGGCAAGGTCGCGATCAGCGGCCCGCACGGGCTCAAGAAGGGCGAGCTCGAGGCCGGTTACCTCGATACGCTGCGCATCGACGAGGTGTTCTCGATCCGCATGAAGGACGAGGACGCGTCCGACCTGCTGGAAAAGGCGCAGGAACAGATCAAGGCGCACAAGGAAGCCTTCGACAAGCGCTTCGCCGAGAAGCGGGCCAAGATCACGGCGGGCGACGACCTCGCCCCGGGCGTGCTCAAGATGGTCAAGGTGTACCTGGCGGTCAAGCGTCGCATCCAGCCGGGCGACAAGATGGCCGGCCGCCACGGCAACAAGGGCGTGATCTCCTCGATCGTCCCGGTCGAGGACATGCCGTTCATGGCCGATGGCCGCCCGGTCGACATCGTGCTGAACCCGCTGGGCGTGCCCTCGCGCATGAACATCGGCCAGATCCTCGAGACCCACCTCGGGTGGGCCGCGAAGGGCCTGGGCGAGAAGATCCAGCGCATGATCGACGCGGCGCGGCCGATCGCCGAGCTGCGCAAGTTCATCGACGAGATCTACAACGGCACCGGCAGCCACCGCGTCGACCTCAAGGCCTTCAAGGACGATGAACTGGCCACGCTGGCCAGGAACCTGACCAAGGGCGTGCCGATGGCGACGCCGGTCTTCGACGGCGCGCACGAGTCCGAGATCAAGGCGATGCTCAAGCTCGCCGACCTTCCCGAGTCGGGCCAGACCACGCTGTACGACGGCCGCACCGGCGAGGAATTCGATCGCCCGGTGACCGTCGGCTACATGTACATGCTCAAGCTCAACCACCTGGTCGACGACAAGATGCATGCGCGCTCGACCGGGCCGTACTCGCTCGTCACCCAGCAGCCGCTGGGCGGCAAGGCGCAGTTCGGCGGCCAGCGCTTCGGCGAGATGGAAGTCTGGGCGCTGGAGGCCTACGGGGCGGCGTACACCCTGCAGGAAATGTTGACGGTCAAGTCCGACGACGTCGGCGGCCGCAACCAGATGTACAAGAACATCGTCGACGGAAATCACGAAATGGCTGCGGGCATGCCCGAGTCGTTCAACGTGCTGGTGAAGGAAATCCGTTCGCTGGCGATCAACATCGAGCTGGAAAACACCTGATCGCCACGGACCCGGAGAAAAGACCATGAGAGACCTGCTCAACCTGTTCAACCAGCAGCGCCAGACCCTTGATTTCGATTCGATCAAGATCGCGCTTGCCTCCCCGGACCTGATCCGTTCCTGGTCCTACGGCGAGGTCAAGAAGCCGGAGACGATCAACTACCGGACGTTCAAGCCCGAGCGCGACGGCCTGTTCTGCGCCGCGATCTTCGGGCCGATCAAGGACTACGAGTGCCTGTGCGGCAAGTACAAGCGCATGAAGCACCGCGGCGTGGTGTGCGAGAAGTGCGGCACCGAGGTCACGCTGACCAAGGTGCGGCGCGAGCGCATGGGCCACATCGAACTGGCCAGCCCGGTCGCGCACATCTGGTTCCTGAAGTCGCTGCCCTCGCGCATCGGCCTGATGCTCGACATGACCCTGCGCGACATCGAGCGGATCCTCTATTTCGAGGCCTACGTGGTCATCGACCCGGGCCTGACCACGCTCGACCGCGCTCAGCTCCTCAACGAGGAGCAGTACCTGCAGGCGGTCGAGGAGCATGGCGACGAATTCGACGCGCGCATGGGCGCCGAGGCCGTGCACGAACTGCTCCGCACCATCGACCTGCAGCAGGAGATGATCCGCCTGCGCGAGGAGATGGGCGCGACTTCGTCCGAGACCAAGCTCAAGCGCCTGTCCAAGCGCATCAAGCTGATGGAGGCGTTCCTGGAGTCGGGAAACCGGCCGGAGTGGATGGTCCTGACCGTCCTGCCGGTGCTGCCGCCCGACCTGCGGCCGCTGGTCCCGCTCGATGGCGGCCGCTTCGCGACCTCCGACCTCAACGACCTGTACCGGCGCGTCATCAACCGCAACAACCGCCTCAAGCGCCTGCTCGAGCTCAACGCGCCCGACATCATCGTGCGCAACGAGAAGCGCATGCTGCAGGAAGCGGTCGACGCGCTGATGGACAACGGCCGTCGCGGCCGCGCCATCACCGGCACCAACAAGCGCCCGCTGAAGTCGCTGGCCGACATGATCAAGGGCAAGCAGGGCCGCTTCCGCCAGAACCTGCTGGGCAAGCGCGTCGACTACTCCGGTCGCTCGGTCATCGTGGTCGGCCCGACGCTCAAGCTGCACGAGTGCGGCCTGCCGAAGAAGATGGCGCTGGAGCTCTTCAAGCCCTTCATCTTCTCCAAGCTGCAGCGCCGCGGACTCGCGACCACGATCAAGGCGGCCAAGAAGCTGGTCGAGCGCGAGAGCGCCGAGGTGTGGGACATCCTCGAGGAAGTGATCCGCGAACACCCCGTGCTGCTCAACCGCGCGCCGACCCTGCATCGACTCGGCATCCAGGCCTTCGAGCCGGTGCTGATCGAAGGCAAGGCGATCCAGTTGCATCCGCTGGTCTGCACCGCATTCAACGCCGACTTCGATGGCGACCAGATGGCGGTGCACGTGCCGCTTTCGCTCGAAGCCCAGCTTGAAGCGCGCGCGCTGATGATGAGTTCGAACAACATCCTGTCCCCGGCCAACGGCGATCCGATCATCGTGCCGACCCAGGACGTTGTGCTCGGGCTCTACTACATGACCCGCGACCTGGTGAACGCCAGCGGCGAGGGCATGGTCTTCACGAACCTGGCCGAGGTGCATCGCGCGTACGAGAATCGCGTCGCGTCGCTGCACGCCAAGGTGAAGGTCCGCATCCGCGAGTTCGAGGTCGCCGAGGACAAGTCGAGGAAGTCGAAGGTCTCGCTGATCGAGACCACCGTCGGCCGCGCGCTGCTGGCGGAGATCCTGCCCGAGGGCCTGCCCTTTGCGCTGATCAACCAGGTGCTGACAAAGAAGGCGATTTCCGGACTGATCAACGCCTGCTATCGCCGCCTCGGCCTCAAGCAGACCGTGGTGTTCGCCGACCAGCTGATGTACACGGGTTTCCGCTATGCCACCCGTGCCGGCGTGTCGATCGGCATCAACGACCTCACGATCCCGGGCGAGAAGAAGGAGATCCTCGAGCACGCCGAGAAGGAAGTCGGCGAGATCCAGGAGCAGTTCTCCTCGGGCCTCGTGACCGCGGGCGAGCGCTACAACAAGGTTGTGGACATCTGGTCCCGCACCAACGAGCAGATCGCCGCGGCGATGATGAAGGGCATCGGCTTCGAGAAGGTCGCGAACGCGAAGGGCGAGACGGTCGAGCAGCGCTCGATGAACTCGCTGTTCATCATGGCCGACTCCGGCGCGCGCGGCAGCGCGGCGCAGATCCGCCAGCTGGCCGGAATGCGCGGCCTGATGGCCAAGCCGGACGGCTCGATCATCGAGACGCCGATCAAGGCCAACTTCCGCGAAGGCCTCGACGTCCAGCAGTACTTCAACTCGACCCACGGCGCGCGCAAGGGTCTGGCCGACACGGCGCTCAAGACCGCCAACTCCGGCTACCTGACCCGCCGCCTGGTCGATGTCGCGCAGGACGTGGTGATCACCGAGGTCGATTGCGGGACCCAGGCCGGCCTGACCATGACGGCGATCGTCGAGGGCGGCGACGTGGTCGAGTCGCTGCGCGACCGCGTGCTGGGCCGCATCGTGGCCGAGGACGTGTACGCCCCGGGCGACGTGGACACCCCGCTGATTCCGCGCAACACCCTGCTCGACGAGGCCATGGTCGAGGAGCTCGAGGTGCGCGGCGTGCAGACCATCAAGGTCCGCTCGACCATCACCTGCGAGTCGCGCTTCGGCGTCTGCAGCGGCTGCTATGGCCGCGACCTGGCCCGTGGCCACGCCGTCAACATCGGCGAGGCGGTGGGCGTTATCGCCGCGCAGTCGATCGGCGAGCCGGGCACCCAGCTGACCATGCGTACCTTCCACATCGGTGGCGCGGCTTCGCGCGCCGCCGCGGTGGACAACGTCAAGGTCAAGACCACCGGCAACCTCAAGTTCAACAACATCAAGACCGTGCACCACAGCGCCGGCCACCTGGTGGCGGTGTCGCGTTCGGGCGAGGTGTCGGTCATGGACGTCCATGGCCGCGAGCGCGAGCGCTACAAGGTGCCTTATGGCGCCACCATTTCGGTCAAGGATGGCGCCGCGGTGAAGTCCGGCCAGGTGGTCGCGAACTGGGATCCGCACACCCACCCGATCGTGTCGGAAGTGGCGGGCGTCATCCGCTTCAACGACTTCATCGACGGCGTGACCGTGCAGGAACAGGTCGACGAACTCACCGGCCTGCAATCGGCGGTGGTGACCGACCCGAAGCGCCGCGGCACGGCGGCCAAGGACCTGCGCCCGACCGTCCGCATCGAGGACAAGAAGGGCAAGGACCTCAAGTTGCCGGGTACCGACATCCCCGCGGCCTATTTCCTTCCGGCGGGGGCGATCGTGTCCCTGCAGGACGGCGCGGCGGTGGGCGTCGGCGACGTGGTCGCGCGAATCCCGCAGGAGACCTCCAAGACCCGCGACATCACCGGCGGCCTGCCGCGCGTCGCCGACCTGTTCGAGGCGCGCAAGCCCAAGGAGCCGGCGATCCTGGCCGAGCGCACCGGCATCGTCAGCTTCGGCAAGGACACCAAGGGCAAGCAGCGCCTGCTGATCACCGACAAGGACAACGACCAGCACGAGGAACTGATCCCGAAGTGGCGCCACGTCATCGTCTTCGAGGGCGAGCACGTGGAGAAGGGCGAGACCGTGGTCGACGGCGAGCCGAACCCGCAGGACATCCTGCGCCTGCTCGGCGTCGAGCCCCTGGCCGCGTACCTGGTCAAGGAAATCCAGGACGTCTACCGCCTGCAGGGCGTGAAGATCAACGACAAGCACATCGAGGTGATCATTCGCCAGATGCTGCGCAAGGTCGAGATCAGCGATGCCGGGGACACCCGCTTCCTGCGCGGCGAGCAGGCCGATCGCCTGCGGATGATCGAGGAAAACAATCGTGCCCTGGCCCGCAGCGAGCGGCCGGCAACGCACGAGCCGGTCCTGCTGGGCATCACCAAGGCCTCGCTGGCCACCGAGTCCTTCATCTCGGCCGCGTCGTTCCAGGAGACCACCCGGGTGCTGACCGAGGCGGCCGTCCGCGGCACCCGCGATACCTTGCGCGGGCTCAAGGAAAACGTTATTGTTGGGCGCTTGATTCCGGCCGGTACGGGCTTGGCCTACCACGCCAAGCGGCGGCGCCCAGGCGCCGAGTTGGATGCAGGTGCGTCCACGTTCGGCGGTTCGGGCGTGACTTTTGCAGAACCCCTCGCCGAGGAATCCGCAAGCGACGACACCTGACGGGCAATAGCCCTCGAAAACACATCGAAAAGAGGTCCATGGAGGACCTCGTGTTCGAGCTCCGGGAACGGGGCATTTCATTGACAGAGTTTTGAGCGACCTGTTAAAGTCTCAAAGCTGACAGGCCGGCGTTTACGCCGGCCTGTCTTTTGTTTCTCAGGACTACCAAATGGCGACGATCAATCAGCTGGTCCGCAAGCCGCGCAGCCCGAAGAGCTACAAGAGCGCTTCGCCTGCGCTGCAGAATTCGCCGCAGCGTCGCGGCGTCTGCACGCGCGTCTACACCACCACCCCGAAGAAGCCCAACTCGGCCCTGCGCAAGGTTGCGAAGGTGCGGTTGGTCAACGGCTTCGAGGTGATCAGCTACATCGGCGGCGAAGGCCACAACCTCCAGGAACACTCCGTGGTCCTGATCCGCGGTGGCCGCGTCAAGGACCTGCCGGGCGTGCGCTACCACACCGTGCGCGGCTCGCTCGACGCGGCCGGCGTGACCAAGCGTCGCCAGAGTCGCTCGAAGTACGGCGCCAAGCGCCCGAAGGCTTCCTGAGCCTTCGTACCCAGTTCGCCAGACCCAGGGCGTAAGACATGTCTCGCAAAGGTTCCACCCCAATCCGCGTCGGCCTCGCCGACCCCAAGCACAACAGTGCGATGGTCGCGCGTTTCATCAACATGGTGATGAAGAGCGGCAAGAAGTCGGTCGCCGAGCGCATCGTTTACGGCGCCCTTGGCCACATCGGCGAGAAGCATGCCGCACCGGTCGACGTGGTCGAGAAGGCGCTCAACAACGTCGCCCCGGCCGTCGAGGTCAAGTCCCGCCGTGTCGGCGGCGCGACCTACCAGGTGCCGGTCGAGGTGCGTTCGTCGCGCCGCAGCGCGCTGGCCATGCGCTGGCTGATCGAGGCCGCGCGCAAGCGCGGCGAGAACTCGATGCCGCGCAAGCTCGCCGCCGAACTGCTGGAGGCCTCGGAAAACCGTGGCGCCGCGGTCAAGAAGCGCGAAGAGACGCACCGCATGGCGGAGGCCAACAAGGCCTTCGCTCACTACCGCTGGTAAGAGTGGATCAGGGAACGACCGTGGCACGTACTACACCCATCGAGCGTTATCGCAACTTCGGCATCATGGCCCACATCGATGCCGGCAAGACGACGACGACCGAGCGCATCCTTTTCTACACCGGCGTCAATCACAAGATTGGCGAGGTGCACGAGGGCGCGGCCACCATGGACTGGATGGAGCAGGAACAGGAGCGCGGCATCACGATCACGTCGGCCGCGACGACCTGCTTCTGGAAGGGCATGGACATGTCCTTCGACGAGCACCGGTTCAACATCATCGACACGCCCGGCCACGTCGACTTCACCATCGAGGTAGAGCGCTCGCTGCGCGTGCTCGATGGCGCGGTTTTCGTGCTGTGCGCCGTCGGCGGCGTGCAGCCGCAGTCCGAAACCGTCTGGCGCCAGGCGAACAAGTACGGCGTGCCGCGCCTCGCGTTCGTCAACAAGATGGACCGCGCCGGCGCCGATTTCGACAAGGTCGTCGGCCAGCTGCGCTCGCGCCTGGGCGCGAACCCGGTGCCGATGCAGGTGCCGATCGGCGCCGAGGACAACTTCGAGGGCGTGGTCGACCTGCTCAAGATGAAGGCGATCGTGTGGGACATGGAGTCCCAGGGCATGAAGTTCGAGTACCGGGACATCCCGGCGAACCTCCTCGAGCACTGCAGGAAGGCCCGCGAATACATGGTCGAGGCCGCTGCCGAGGGCAGCGACGACCTGATGAACAAGTACCTGGACAGCGGCGAGTTGTCGGAGCAGGAGATCCTGGCCGGCATCCGCGCCTGCACCATCGCCACCAAGCTGATCCCGGTGTTCTGCGGCTCCGCGTTCAAGAACAAGGGCGTGCAGGCGATGCTCGACGCGGTCGTGCAGTTGCTGCCATCGCCGAGCGACCGCCCGCCGGTGAAGGGCATCAACGACGACGACAAGGAAGAGACGCGCAAGGCCGGCGACGGCGAGCCGTTCTCTGCGCTCGCGTTCAAGATCGCGACCGACCCCTATGTGGGCACGCTGACCTTCTTCCGCGTCTACTCGGGCGTGCTGAATTCCGGCGACACGGTCTTCAATCCGATCAAGAGCCGCAAGGAGCGCATCGGCCGCCTGCTGCAGATGCATGCGAACCAGCGCGACGAGATCAAGGAAGTGCGCGCGGGCGACATCGCCGCGGCGGTGGGCCTGAAGGACGTCACCACGGGTGACACGCTGTGCGCGCAGGACAACGTGATCACGCTCGAGAAGATGATCTTCCCCGAGCCGGTGATCGCGATGGCGATCGAGCCCAAGACCAAGTCCGACCAGGAGAAGATGGGCGTGGCGCTGTCGCGCCTGGCGCAGGAGGATCCGTCCTTCCGCGTGCGCACCGACGAGGAGTCGGGGCAGACCATCATCGCCGGAATGGGCGAGTTGCACCTCGAGATCATCGTCGACCGGATGAAGCGCGAGTTCAGCGTCGAGGCCAACGTCGGCAAGCCGCAGGTCGCTTACCGCGAGACGATCCGCAAGGCGGCCATGGACGTCGAAGGCAAGCACGTCAAGCAGACGGGCGGCAAGGGCCAGTACGGCCACGTCGTCATCAACGTCGAGCCGATGGAGCGCGGCAAGGGCTATGAGTTCGTGGACGCGGTCAAGGGCGGCTCGATTCCGCGCGAGTTCATCCCGGCCGTGCAAAAGTCGCTGAACGAGAACCTGGCGTCGGGCGTGCTGGCCGGGTATCCGGTGGTGGACGTCAAGGTCACCCTGCACTACGGCTCCTACCACGAGGTCGATTCGAACGAGCACGCCTTCAAGTCGGCGGCCTCGATCGCCTTCAAGGAAGGCATGCGCCGCGGCAGCCCGGTGCTGCTCGAGCCGATCATGAAGGTCGAGGTGGTGACGCCCGAGGACTACATGGGCGACATCATGGGCGACCTGAGCCGCCGGCGCGGCGTGCTGCAGGGTTCCGACGATTCGCCGTCCGGCAAGGTGATCAATTGCCTGGTGCCGCTGGGCGAGATGTTCGGCTACGCGACCAGCCTGCGCTCGATGAGCCAGGGCCGCGCCACGTTCACGATGGAATTCGATCACTACGCCGAGGCGCCGAACAGCATCGCCGAGCAAGTGATCAAGAAGTCTTGATCGATCGTTCAATAATGGATTCGAGGGATTAGTCATGGCAAAGGGCAAATTCGAGCGCACCAAGCCGCACGTGAACGTGGGCACGATCGGTCACGTCGACCACGGCAAGACGACGCTGACGGCGGCGCTGACGAAGGTGGGCGCGGAGCGGTTCGGGGGCGAGTTCAAGGCCTACGACCAGATCGACGCGGCGCCGGAGGAGAAGGCGCGCGGGATCACGATCGCGACGGCGCACGTGGAGTACGAGAGCCCGCAGCGGCACTACGCGCACGTGGACTGCCCGGGGCACGCGGACTACGTGAAGAACATGATCACTGGGGCGGCGCAGATGGACGGCGCGATCCTGGTGGTGTCGGCGGCCGATGGCCCGATGCCGCAGACGCGCGAGCACATCCTGCTGGCGCGGCAGGTGGGCGTGCCGTACGTGGTGGTGTTCCTGAACAAGTGCGACATGGTCGACGACGCGGAGCTGCTCGAGCTGGTCGACATGGAAGTGCGTGACCTGCTGACGAAGTACGAGTTCCCGGGCGACAAGACCCCGATCATCAAGGGATCGGCGCTCAAGGCGCTGGAAGGCGACCAGGGCGAGCTGGGGGTACCGGCGATCATCAAGCTGGTGGACGCGCTGGACTCGTACATTCCGGAGCCGGTGCGGGTGCTGGACAAGCCGTTCCTGCTGCCGGTCGAGGACGTGTTCTCGATTTCCGGGCGCGGCACGGTGGTGACGGGCCGCGTGGAGCGCGGGATCGTGAAGGTGGGCGACGAGATCGAGATCGTGGGCATCAAGCCGACGGTGAAGACGACGTGCACCGGGGTGGAGATGTTCCGCAAGCTGCTTGACGAGGGCCGTGCGGGCGACAACGTGGGCGTGCTGCTGCGCGGGACCAAGCGCGAGGACGTGGAGCGCGGCCAGGTGCTGTGCAAGCCGGGCTCGATCACGCCGCACACGAAGTTCGAGGCCGAGGTGTACGTGCTGTCGAAGGAGGAGGGCGGCCGCCACACGCCGTTCTTCAAGGGTTACCGGCCGCAGTTCTACTTCCGCACCACCGACGTGACCGGGGCCTGCGAGCTGCCGGAGGGCGTGGAGATGGTGATGCCCGGCGACAACATCAAGATGGTGGTGACGCTGATCGCGCCGATCGCGATGGAAGACGGCCTGCGGTTCGCGATCCGCGAGGGCGGCCGCACGGTCGGCGCCGGCGTGGTCGCCAAGGTCATCGAGTAAGCGCGGCAAAACCCCACGAGCGTTGCAGGGTGTGCGCGCCCCGCAACCCGGACCAAGGAACCAGACCATGGCAGACCAGAAGATTCGAATCCGGCTCAAGGCCTACGATCATCGCCTGATCGATCGTTCGGCCAGCGAGATCGTGGAAACGGCGAAGCGCACGGGCGCGCAGGTGCGCGGCCCGATCCCGCTGCCGACCAAGATCGAGCGCTACACGGTGCTGGTCTCGCCGCACGTCGACAAGGACGCGCGCGACCAGTACGAAACCCGCACGCACAAACGCGTGCTCGATATCATCGATCCGAACGACAAGACCGTGGACGCGCTGATGAAGCTCGACCTCGCGGCCGGTGTCGACGTCCAGATCAAGTTGTATTGATCGCACGCATCTGCAGGGCATGACCATGAGCATTGGATTGGTGGGCCGCAAGTGCGGCATGACGCGGGTCTTCACCGCGGATGGCACGTCGGTGCCGGTGACGCTCATCGAAGCGACGCCGAACCGTGTCACCCAGGTCAAGACCAGCGAGACCGATGGCTATGACGCCATCCAGGTCACTGCGGGAAGCAAGCGCGCGGCGCTGATCACCAAGCCGCTGGCCGGCCACTACGCGAAGGCGAAGGTGGAAGGTGGTCGCGGCTTGTGGGAGTTTCGCGTGCCTGCCAAGGAGATCGGCGGCTTCCAGGTCGGCGCCGAGCTGACCGTTGACACCTTCAAGGTCGGCCAGATGGTCGACGTCGCGGGCGTCACCAAGGGCAAGGGCTTCGCGGGCACGATCAAGCGCCATCACTTCACCATGGGCGATGCGACGCACGGCAACTCGCTGTCGCATCGCTCGCCGGGCTCGATCGGCCAGCGCCAGACCCCGGGCCGCGTGTTCCCGGGCAAGAAGATGTCCGGTCACATGGGCGACGTGAACCAGTCGATGCAGAATCTCGAAGTCGTGCAGATCGACGCCGAGCGCCACCTGATCGCGGTGCGGGGCTCGGTGCCCGGCGCCGCCGGCGGCGACGTCGTGATCCGCCCGGCCAGCAAGGGTTGAGGAGAGGAGCCATGGAACTTAGCCTCGTCGGCTCCAAGAAGTCGCTCGCCGTGTCGGACGCCGTGTTCGGCGCCGACTTCCGCGAGGATCTCGTGCACCAGGTCGTCAATGCGTATCGCGCCGGCGGCCGCGCGGGCACCAAGAAGCAGAAGTCGCGCTCGGACATGTCCGGCACGACCAAGAAGTTCAAGAAGCAGAAGGGCGGCGGTGCGCGCCATGGCGACTATCGCGCGCCGATCTTCGTCGGCGGCGGCGTGACGTTCGCGGCGCGCCCGCGCGATTTCACCCAGAAGGTGAACAAGAAGATGTACCGCGGTGCCGTGGCCTCGATCCTGTCGGAGCTGCTGCGCCAGGACCGCCTCAAGGTGGTCGAGTCGCTCGACGTCGACGCGCCGAAGACCCAGGGCCTGATCGCGAAGCTGGCGGGGCTCCAGGTCGAGGGTCGCACGGTCATCGTGACCGAGAACGTCAGCGAGAATCTTTACCTCGCGTCGCGCAACAACAAGCGCATCGTCGAGGTGGTGGACGTCAGCGGCATCAGCCCGGCTGCCCTTGTGGGGGCGGACGCGGTGCTGATGACCGTGGACTCCGTCAAGAAGTTCGAGGAGTGGCTGGCATGAGCAGCGAGCGTCTCACCACCGTCCTGAAGGCACCGCACGTCTCCGAGAAGGCGGCGCGCACGCAGGAGCTGGCCAACCAGTACGTGTTCGAGGTTGCGCAGGACGCGACCAAGGCCGAGGTCAAGGCGGCCGTCGAACAGATGTTCAGCGTGAAGGTCGATCGCGTCACCGTCGTGAACGTCAAGGGCAAGGCCAAGGGTTTCAAGGGCCGCCCGGGCACTCGCGGCAGCTGGCGCAAGGCCTATGTTCGACTGGGCGAAGGCCAGTCGATCGACCTGATGGCGAAGGCCTGAGGCAGGAACCCATGGCACTGATCACATTCAAGCCGACTTCGCCGGGCCGCCGCCAGATGGTGCGCGTGGCCACGTCGGGGCTGCACAAGGGTGCGCCGCACGCGGCGTTGACCGAGGCCCAGCACAAGACGGGCGGCCGCAACCACCACGGGCGCATCACCACCCGTCATATCGGCGGTGGCCACAAGCAGCACTACCGTCTCATCGACTTCAAGCGCGACAAGGAAGGCATTCCGGCGCGCGTGGAGCGGGTCGAGTACGACCCCAACCGCACCGCGCACATCGCGCTGCTGTGCTATGTCGATGGCGAGCGCCGCTACATCATCGCGCCCAAGGGCGTGGCGGTGGGCGACCAGCTGATCGCGGGCCGTGACGCGCCGATCAAGAACGGCAACTCGATGCCGCTGCGCAACGTGCCGATCGGCTCGACCGTGCACTGCATCGAGATGCGTCCCGGCAAGGGCGCGCAGATCGCGCGCAGCGCCGGCGCCTCGGCCCAGTTGATCGCGCGCGAGCAGGGTTACGCCACGCTGCGCCTGCGTTCCGGCGAGATGCGCAAGGTGCCCGCCGACTGCCGCGCCACCATCGGCGAAGTCGGCAACGACGAGCACAACCTGCGCAAGATCGGCAAGGCCGGTGCCAAGCGCTGGAAGGGCATCAAGCCCACCGTGCGCGGCGCCGCGATGAACCCGGTCGACCATCCGCACGGCGGCGGCGAAGCCCGCGCCGGCCAGGGCAACCCGCATCCGGTTTCGCCCTGGGGCATGCCGACCAAGGGTTACAAGACCCGCAAGAACAAGCGCACGCAGAAGTTCATCGTGCGCGACCGCAGAAGCTGATAGGCGACCCTCATGGCACGCTCCCTTAAGAAGGGTCCCTTCGTGGACCTGCACCTGATGAAGAAGGTCGAGGCTGCTGGCAAGACCAGCAACAAGCGCCCGATCAAGACCTGGTCGCGCCGCTCGATGATCCTGCCGGAGATGGTCGGAATGACCATCGCCGTGCACAACGGGCGCCAGCACGTGCCCGTGCTGGTGAACGAGAACATGGTCGGCCACAAGCTCGGCGAGTTCGCGCTCACCCGCACCTTCAAGGTGCACTCGGGCGACAAGAAGTCGTCCGAGCCGGCGAAGAAGTGAGGAGCACGACGATGGAAGCCAAAGCCATCCTGCGTACCGCGCGGATCTCGCCGCAGAAGGCCCGCCTGGTCGCCGACCAGGTGCGCGGCCTGCCGGTCGGGCGCGCGCGCGACCTGCTCGCGTTCAGCAACAAGAAGGCCGCCCAGATGGTCAAGAAGGTGCTGTTGTCGGCGGTCGCCAATGCGGAGAACAACCTCGGCGCCGACGTGGACGACCTCAAGGTCGCCACGATCATGGTCGACGAAGGTCCTTCGCTGAAGCGCTTCGCGGCACGCGCCAAGGGCCGCGGCACGCGCATCCTCAAGCGGACCAGCCACATCACCGTGGTTGTCGGTACCGGCAAGCAGCAATAAGGACTTTCGACGATGGGTCACAAAGTTCACCCCACCGGTATCCGCCTTGGAATCTCCAAGGATTGGAACTCGAAGTGGTACGCCAACAAGCGTGACTACGCCCAGTACCTTGCCGCCGACCTCAAGGTGCGCGAGATGCTGCGCGAGAAGCTGGCCCAGGCCGGCATCTCCCGCATCAGCATCGAGCGCCCGGCCAAGACCGCGCGGGTAACGATCCACACCGCCCGTCCGGGCGTCGTGATCGGCAAGAAGGGCGAGGACATCGAGAAGCTGCGCCGCGACGTGTCGAAGATGATGGGCGTCCCCGCCCACATCAACGTCACCGAGGTGCGCAAGCCCGAGATGGACGCGCAGCTGGTCGCGGAGTCGATCTGCCAGCAGCTCGAGCGCCGCATCATGTTCCGCCGCGCGATGAAGCGCGCGGTCGGCAACGCGATGCGCCTGGGCGCGCTGGGCATCAAGGTCAACGTGGGTGGCCGCCTCAACGGCGCCGAGATCGCGCGCTCGGAGTGGTATCGCGAGGGCCGCGTGCCCCTGCACACGCTGCGCGCGGATGTCGACTACGGCTTTGCCGAGGCCAAGACCACCTACGGGATCATCGGCTGCAAGGTCTGGATCTACAAGGGTGACGTGTTCGACCTGCACGCCGCGCAGGCGGAGCAACCTGCCGAGGCCGGCAAGCGCGATCGCCCGGCGGCGAAGTGAGGATTTGAGCCATGCTGCAACCAGCACGCCAGAAGTTCCGCAAGCAGCACAAGGGCCGCAACCGGGGCCTCAGCTACGTCGGCAACCAGGTCAGCTTCGGTGAGTACGGCCTCAAGGCCACAACCCACGGACACCTGACCGCGCGCCAGATCGAGGCCGCGCGCCGTTGCATCACGCGCTATGTCAAGCGCGGCGGCAAGCTCTGGATCCGCGTGTTCCCGGACAAGCCGATCACCAAGAAGCCGATCGAGGTCCGCATGGGCAACGGCAAGGGCAGCGTGGAATTCCACGTCGCCGTGGTCCAGCCCGGACGCATGCTGTACGAGATGGAAGGTATCGACGAGAAGACCGCGCGCGAGGCGTTCCGCCTGGCCGCGGCGAAACTGTCGGTGCAGACCTCGTTCGTTACCCGGACGGTGATGTGATGAACGCCACGGAACTGAAGAAGAAGACCCCGGCCGAGATTTCCGAGCACATCGTCGAGCTGCGCAAGGAGCAGTTCGGCCTGCGCATGCAGAAGGGCACCGGGCAGCTGACACAGACGCACCAGCTCAAGCGCGTCCGCCGCGATATCGCCCGCGCCAAGACCGCGCTGGGCAAGGGCAAGTGAGGCCGGATGCCATGACCGAGAACAGCAAGCAGTCCCGCGCGATCGAAGGTCGCGTGGTCAGCAACAAGATGCAGAAGACGGTCACCGTCCTGATCGAGCGCCAGGTCGAGCACGAGACCTACGGCAAGTTCCTGCGCCGCTCGACCAAGGTTCACGCCCATGACGCCAACGGCGAGTGCCGCGAGGGCGACCTGGTGCGGATCGTCGAGACGCGTCCCGTTTCCAAGACCAAGAACTGGAAGGTGGTCGAGGTCGTCACGCGCGCACAGCAGTGACGCGCACGACCCGACCCGGAGTGCAATGAAATGATCCAGATGCAGAGCCACCTGGCCGCCGCCGACAACAGCGGTGCGCGCGAGCTGATGTGCATCAAGGTGCTTGGCGGTTCCAAGCGCCGCTATGCCCACATCGGCGACATCATCAAGGTGTCGGTCAAGGACGCCATCCCGCGCGGCAAGGTCAAGAAGGGCGAGGTCTACGACGCGGTGGTCGTGCGCACCCGCAAGGGCGTGCGTCGCCCGGATGGTTCGCTGATCCGTTTCGACGGCAACGCCGCCGTGCTGCTGAACAACAAGCTGGAGCCGATCGGCACCCGCATCTTCGGGCCGGTGACGCGCGAACTGCGCACCGAGCGCTTCATGAAGATCGTGTCGCTCGCCCCCGAAGTGCTGTGAGGACCCGGTCATGAAGCGTATCCGCAAGGGCGACCAGGTGGTCGTCATCACCGGCAAGAACAAGGGACAGAAGGGCGAGGTCCTGCGCGTCACCGCCGAGAAGGTGGTGGTGCAGAACGTCAACCTGGTCAAGCGCCATACCAAGCCGAACCCGCAGGCCAACCAGCCCGGCGGGATCGTCGAGCGCGAGTCGCCGATCCACCTGTCCAATGTGATGTTGTTCAACCCCGCCACGAGCAAGGGCGAGCGCGTCGGTTTCAAGACGCTGGACGACGGCCGCAAGGTCCGCGTCTACCGCTCCTCTGGCGAAGTGGTCGACGCGTGAGGTTTGCAGCCATGACCCGGCTCGAAAAGCACTACAAGGAAACGGTCGTCCCGAAGCTGATGGAACGCTTCGGCTACGCCAACCCGATGCAGGTTCCGAAGATCACCAAGGTCACGCTGAACATGGGCGTGGGCGAGGCGGTCGCCAACAAGAAGGTGCTGGAGAACGCGATCGACGACATGTCGAAGATCGTGGGCCAGAAGCCGGTGGCGACGCTCGCGCGCAAATCGATCGCGACCTTCAAGATCCGCGACGGCTACCCGATCGGCTGCAAGGTGACGCTGCGCCGCGCCAAGATGTACGAGTTCCTGGACCGCCTGATCAACGTGGCCCTGCCGCGCGTGCGCGACTTCCGCGGCGTGAGCGGGCGCTCGTTCGACGGCCGCGGCAACTTCAACTTCGGGGTGAAGGAACAGATCATCTTCCCGGAGATCAACTACGACCAGGTCGATGCGCTTCGCGGGATGGATATCGCCATCACCACCAGCGCCGGCACCAACGAAGAAGCCAAGGCGCTGCTCGAGGCCTTCAGCTTCCCGTTCCGCAACTGATACTGGGCAGGACACCGAAATGGCAAAGACCTCGATGGTCGAGCGCGAGACCAAGCGCGCGAAGCTGGTCAAGAAGTACGCGGCGCGGCGCGCGGAGCTGAAGAAGGCCGTCGCCAATCCGAAGCTCTCGTTCGACGATCGCATGGAGGCGCAGCAGAAGCTGCAGAAGCTTCCGCGCGATGCGAGCCCGACGCGGCAGCGCAACCGTTGCGCGCTGACCGGGCGCTCGCGCGGGGTGTATCGCAAGTTCGGCCTTGGCCGGAACAAGCTGCGCGAGGCAACCATGCGCGGCGACGTTCCCGGCCTGCGCAAGGCCAGTTGGTGAGTTTGGCGGTTCGATCGCGGCCGATGTCGCGGGCGGACCATTCCTGAACATCGGATATCGATGCTAGAGAGAACAGCATGAGCATGACTGATCCCGTAGCCGACATGTTCGTCCGCATCCGTAATGGACTCGCGGCGGGCAAGGCGTCGGTCCGCATGCCCGCGTCCAAGGTCAAGCTGGCGATTGCCCGCTTGCTCAAGGACGAGGGCTACCTCAACGACGTCGCGGAGCGCGACATCGAGGGCAAGAAGGAAATCGAGATCGCCCTGAAGTACTACGAGGGCCGTCCCGCGATCGAGCGCCTCGAGCGCGCCAGTCGCCCGGGCCTGCGCCGCTACCGCGGCAAGACCGAACTGCCCAAGGTCATGGGCGGGCTCGGCATCTCGATCATCTCGACTTCGTCGGGCCTGATGACGGACGCGCAAGCGCGCGCCAAGGGCTTGGGGGGCGAGGTCATCTGCCTCGTCGCCTAAGGGAGATCCAGTCATGTCTCGTGTTGCCAAGATGCCGGTCACTCTGCCCAAGGGGGTCGAGTGCGCCATGAATGCCGAGGGTCTGACCGTCAAGGGGCCCAAGGGCACGCTCAAGATCGCCTCTACCGCCAGCGTGGACGTGAAGCTGCAGGGCCAGGAGTTGACGCTCGACGTGTCGGGCGGCGACTACACCATGGCCGGCACCACGCGCGCGCTGATCCAGAACATGGTCAAGGGCGTCAGCGAGGGCTACCAGAAGAAGCTCGAACTCGTCGGCGTCGGTTACCGCGCCACGATGCAGGGCAAGGATCTCAACCTGACCCTGGGCTTCTCGCATCCGGTGCTGTTCAAGGCGCCGGACGGGATCACGATCGAAACACCGAGCCAGACCGAAATCCTGGTCAAGGGCGTCGACAAGCAGCTGGTGGGCGAGTCGGCGGCCAAGATCCGCGCCTTCCGTCCGCCGGAGCCCTACAAGGGCAAGGGCGTGCGCTATTCCGGCGAGAAGATCACGCTGAAGGAAGCCAAGAAGGCCTGACGGCCGTTCCGGCTCCCCTGGAGAATGACTGTGGAAAAGAGAATTTCCCGCCTGCGTCGCGCCAAGCGCACCCGCATGCACATCCGCGACCTCGACGTGGCGCGCCTTACGGTGCACCGCACCGGACAGCACCTTTACGCCCAGGTCATCTCGGCCGGCGGCGAAAAGGTCCTGGCCGCGGCCTCGACCACGCAGAAGGACGTGCGCGAGGGCCTCAAGGGCACCAAGAACAAGTCGGCTGCCGCCGCCGTGGGTCGTGCGATCGCGCAGAAGGCGCTGGCCGCCGGCGTCGACACCGTGGCCTTCGACCGTTCCGGTTTCCTGTACCACGGGCGCATCAAGTCGCTCGCCGACGCGGCCCGCGAGGCTGGTCTGAAGTTCTAGGCGCGGAACGTCCGCCTACCACAATTCTAAGCGGCCCAGGCCGCAAGCAGACAGGTACACATGAGCAACAACGAACGCGAGAATTCCGACGGCCTGCTCGAGAAGCTGATCGCCGTCAACCGCGTCGCCAAGGTGGTGAAGGGTGGCCGGCAATTCGGCTTCACCGCCCTCACCGTCGTCGGCGATGGCGACGGCAAGGTCGGCCTCGGCTATGGCAAGGCGCGTGAAGTGCCGGTCGCCATCGCCAAGGCGATGGAGCGAGCGCGCAAGAACATGACCGGCGTGGCGCTCAACAACGGCACGCTGCATTACGCGGTCAAGGCGCACCACGGCGCGGCCAAGGTCTACATGCAGCCGGCTTCGGACGGCACCGGCGTGATCGCCGGCGGCGCGATGCGCGCGGTATTCGAGGTGGTCGGGGTCAAGAACGTGCTCGCCAAGGCGGTGGGCTCGCGCAACCCGATCAACCTGGTTCGCGCCACCATCAAGGGCCTGCAGGCGATCCACTCGCCGGCGAGCGTCGCGGCCAAGCGCGGCAAGAAGATCGAGGAGCTGGCGGGCCATGGCTAAGTCGAACGCCAGGACGATCAAGGTGCGGCTGGTCAAGAGCACCAACAGCTGCAAGGGGCTGCACCGGACCAGCGTCCGCGCCCTCGGACTGCGCAAGATCAACGATGTGCGCGAGCTCAAGGACAGCCCGTCCGTGCGCGGCTTGATCGGCCAGGTTAATTACCTGGTGCGGATCGAAGACTGAGCAACGGCGCGACCAAGGATTCGAGGAGTAGCACCATGCGTCTCAATACCATCAAGCCAGCAGCTGGCGCGCGTCGCGAACGCGTGCGCGTGGGTCGTGGCATCGGTTCGGGCCTCGGCAAGACCGCGGGCCGTGGACACAAGGGCCAGTACGCGCGCACCGGCAAGGGCAAGGTCAAGCCGGGCTTCGAGGGCGGCCAGATGCCGCTGCAGCGCCGCCTGCCGAAAGTCGGTTTCCGTTCGAAGCTGTCGCGCGAGACGGCCGAAGTCGGCCTGTACCTGCTGGCGCGCCTCGATGGCACCGCGGTCGACTTCGCCACCCTGCGCGCCGCCGGCCTGCTGCCGGCGGATGCCAAGAAGGCCAAGCTGATCAAGAAGGGCGAGGTCTCGCGCAAGTACGCCGTCAAGGGCGTCGCCCTGACCGCGGGCGCGCGCGAGGCGATCCTCGCGGCCGGCGGAAGCGTGGAGTAAGCGGGTGGCGAACACCGGCAAGCCGGCTTCCGGGCTCAGTGGCCTCGGCAAGCTGACCGAACTCAAGCAGCGCCTGCTGTTCGTGGTGGGCGCGCTGATCGTGTTCCGCTTTGGCACGTTCATTCCGGTGCCGGGCGTGGATCCGGAGGCGATGATCCGCCTCATGGACACGCAGCGCGGCACGATCGTCGACCTGTTCAACATGTTCTCGGGCGGTGCGCTGGAGCGCATGTCCGTGTTCGCGTTGAACGTGGTTCCCTACATCTCGGCCTCGATCATCATCCAGTTGATGGCGCAGGTGATGCCGAGCCTGCAGGCGCTGCGCAAGGAAGGCGAGTCGGGGCGGCGCAAGCTGACCCAGTACACCCGCATCGGCACCGTGTTGCTGGCCTCGTTCCAGGCGGCTGGCGTCGCGATGGCGCTGCAGAGTTCCGGCGCTGGCGGCGGAGCGCCGGTCGTGGTCAACCCCGGCCCGGGGTTCGTGTTCAGCGCCATCGTCGGCCTCACCGCAGGGACCATGTTCCTGATGTGGCTGGGCGAGCAGATCACCGAGCGTGGCGTGGGCAACGGCATCTCGTTGCTGATCTTCGCCGGCATCGTCGCCGGCCTGCCCGGCGCGGTCGCCTCGACCCTGGAACTGGCGCGCAACGGCGACCTCAGCCCGCTCAAGGTCATGGCGGTCATCGTGATCGTGCTGGCGGTGACCGCGTTCGTGGTGTTCATGGAGCGCGGCCAGCGCCGGATCACGGTCAACTACGCGCGCCGCCAGGGCGGGCCGCGTGCCTATCAGAACCAGTCCTCGCACTTGCCGCTCAAGATCAACATGGCGGGCGTGATTCCGGCGATTTTCGCTTCGTCGATCATCATGTTCCCGGCCACCGCGCTGTCGTGGATGAGCACGGCGGGCGAGGCGCGCTGGCTCCAGGAGCTGGCGAACCGCCTGGCTCCCGGCGAGGCACTGCACGACCTGCTGTATGCGGGCTTGATCGTGTTCTTCTCGTTCTTCTATACGGCGCTGGTGTTCAATTCGGCGGAAACCGCCGAGAACCTCAAGAAGTCGGGCGCCCTGATCCCGGGCATCCGGCCGGGGCGGGCGACCGCCGATTATGTCGATGGCGTCATCACGCGCCTGACCGGTGCCGGTGCCCTGTACATGGTCGCGGTCTGCCTGCTGCCGCAGTTCCTGCAGAACAGCTGGAAGGTGCCGTTCTACTTCGGCGGTACCTCGCTGCTGATCGTGGTCGTGGTGGTCATGGACTTCACGGCCCAGGTGCAGGCGCACCTGATGTCGCACCAGTACGAAAGCCTGCTCAAGAAGGCCAACCTCAAGGGCTACGGGCGCGGCGGCACGGTCCGGGGCTGAACGCCCCCAGGTCCGGCGGCCGTGCAAACGATTTGCAAGGGTGGGTTACGGCCCGCCCCGGGGGTTCCGTAACCCCATGAACGATTGTATACTTTCGCGTTCACTGCGCTGACTGCCTCACTCGGAGATTCTGCATCATGGCGCGCATTGCGGGTGTCAACATTCCGGTCCACAAGCATGCCTGGATCGGCTTGCAGAGCATTTACGGCATCGGCCGTACGCGTTCGCGCAAGGTCTGTATCGAGGCCAAGGTCGATCCCTCGACCAAGATCAAGGACCTCACCGAGGCCGAAGTCGAGCGCCTGCGCCACGAGGTCGCGAAGTTCGCGATCGAGGGCGACCTGCGCCGCGAGGTGGCGATGAGCGTCAAGCGCCTGATGGACCTGGGCACCTATCGCGGCCTGCGCCACCGGCGCGGCCTGCCGGTGCGCGGCCAGCGCACCCGCACGAACGCCCGGACCCGCAAGGGCCCGCGCAAGCAGATCAGAAAGTAAGCACTGAACGGACCCGGCCACCAAGCCATGAACAAGCCCGCCGCAGGCAGCGCAGCTGCCAAGCCGAAGAAGAAGGTCAAGCGAGTCGTCACTGACGGCATCGTTCATGTCCAGGCTTCCTTCAACAACACCGTCATCACCATCACCGACCGCCAGGGCAATGCACTGTCCTGGGCGACGTCGGGCGGCGCCGGCTTCCGCGGCTCGCGCAAGAGCACGCCTTTCGCGGCGCAGGTCGCCGCCGAGAAGGCTGGCCGTGCCGCGCTGGAATACGGCCTCAAGACCCTCGAAGTGCGGATCAAGGGCCCCGGCCCCGGCCGCGAGTCTGCCGTGCGTTCGCTGAACAACATCGGCTACAAGATCACCAACATCATCGACGTGACCCCGATTCCGCACAACGGCTGCCGTCCGCCGAAGAAGCGGCGCGTCTGACCTGCCGGAGAGCACGAAGAACATGGCACGTTACATCGGTCCCACCTGCAAGCTCGCCCGTCGCGAGGGCGCCGACCTCAGCCTCAAGAGCCCGGCGCGCGCGCTGGATTCGAAGTGCAAGCTCGAGACCAAGCCCGGCCAGCACGGCGCCAACAAGCGCGCGCGGCTGTCGGACTACGCGGTCCAGATGCGCGAGAAGCAGAAGGTCAAGCGCATCTATGGCCTCCTCGAGCGGCAGTTCCGCACGTATTACAAGAAGGCGGCGACCCAGAAGGGCGCTACCGGCGAGAACCTGCTGCGCATCCTCGAGGCTCGCCTCGACAACGTGGTCTATCGCATGGGTTTTGCGGTGACCCGCGCGCAGGCGCGCCAGCTGGTCTCGCACAAGTCGATCCTCGTCAATGGCAAGAGCGTCAACCTGCCGTCCTACCAGGTCAGGGCGGGCGACGAAATCACGGTGACCGAGCGCGCGCGCAAGCAGTTGCGCATCCAGGAAGCCCTGACGGTCAGCCAGCAGATGGACCTGGTGCCCGGCTGGATCGAGGTAGACGCGAAGAAGATGGCGGGCGTCTTCAAGACCCTGCCCGAGCGCTCCGACCTGCCCTCCGACATCAATGAGAATTTGATCGTCGAGCTGTATTCCAAGTAATCCAGGGACCAAGCTCTCATGGCAGTGTCTACGACTTCCGTTCTGCGCCCGCGCGGCATCAGCGCCGAAAAGCTCGGCGCCAATCGCGCCCGGGTCGTGGTTGAGCCGCTCGAGCGCGGCTACGGCCACACCCTCGGCAACGCGCTGCGTCGCGTGCTGCTCTCCTCTATCCCGGGTGCCGCGATCACCGAGGTCGAGATCGACGGCGTGCTGCACGAATACACCAGCCTCGAGGGGCTGCAGGAGGACGTGATCGAAGTCCTGCTGAACCTCAAGGACGTCGCGATCCGCATGCACAACGTGGAAGAGACCACCCTGACCCTGAGCAAGAAGGGTTCGGGCGTGGTCAAGGCCGGCGACATCACGACCGATCACAACGTCGAGATCGTCAACCCCGACCACATCATCTGCCACCTGACCAAGGACGCGGCGCTGAACATGCGCCTGCGCATCGCGCGCGGCGTCGGCTACCAGCCGGCGGCGTCGCGCCGGCGCCCGGACGAGGAGGCGCGCCCGATCGGCCGCCTGCACCTGGATGCGTCGTTCGGCCCGGTCCGGCGGGTCGCGTTCGAGGTCGACAGCGCCCGCGTCGAGCAGCGCACCGACCTCGACAAGCTGATCCTGGATGTCGAGACCAACGGCACGGTCGATGCCGAGGAAGCGGTCCGCAAGGCCGCCGACATCCTCGCCGACCAGCTGTCGGTGTTCGGGGACTTCACTCGCCGCGAAGCGGCCGGCGCCAAGCCTTCGGCCGGCGGCATGGATCCGATCCTGCTGCGCCCGATCGACGACCTCGAGTTGACCGTGCGCTCGGCCAACTGCCTCAAGGCCGAGAGCATCTACTACATCGGCGACCTGGTGCAGAAGACCGAGGTCGAGTTGCTCAAGACCCCGAACCTCGGCAAGAAGTCGCTGACCGAGATCAAGGAAGTGCTCGCCACGCGTGGCCTCAACCTCGGCGTCAAGCTCGAGAACTGGCCGCCGGCGGGTCTCACGCACGGTATGCAGACGGGCTGACGCCCGGACTGCCTCGATAGGAACACGTGTCATGCGCCATCAGAAATCCGGTCGCAAGCTCAACCGCACCAGCAGCCACCGCAGTGCCATGTTCCGCAACATGGCCACTTCGCTGATCACGCACGAGGTCATCAAGACCACGCTGCCGAAGGCCAAGGAACTGCGTCGCGTGGCTGAGCCGCTCATCACCCTGGCCAAGGTCGACGGCGTCGCCAACCGCCGCCTGGCCTTTTCGCGCCTGCGCGACAAGGCCGCGGTCGGCAAGCTCTTCAGCGAGCTCGGCCCGCGCTTCCGCGCGCGCAAGGGCGGCTACCTGCGCATCCTCAAGTGCGGCTTCCGCAATGGGGACGCCGCGCCGATGGCCTATGTCGAGCTGGTCGACCGCCCGCAGGCGCCGGCCGCCGAAGCCTGAGCCCGAACCGGGCCTTCGCATTGGACAAGGGCCCCGGTCGGCAACGACCGGGGCCCTTGCGTTTCCGGGGCCCCGGAACGGCACCTTCCCGAACGAGTGCCGACCGCCCCATGTTGCCCTGCAGCACGAAACCGGCTAGAACAGACCCATGAATCCACTGCGCTGGTCGTTCCGCGCCGCTTTCGCCTTCGCGGCCTTCCTGTGCGCCGCGTTCCTCGGCTTTGCCTGGTACGCGCAGTTCCGCCTGAATCTCGAGCCCTGCCCGCTGTGCATCCTGCAGCGCGTCATGGTGATCGTGCTGTTCATCGTGTTCCTTGCGGCCGCATTGCATGCACCGGGGCCGCGTGGCCGGCGCGCCTGGGGCACCTTGGGCTTCGTGGCCGCGCTGGTCGGCGGCGCCATCGCGGCACGGCATGTCTGGTTGCAGCACTTGCCCGCGGACAAGGTTCCGGACTGTGGCCCGGGCCTCGATTACATGCTGGACGCATTCCCGATCTCGAAGGCGCTGCGGATGGTGTTCACCGGCTCGGGCGAGTGTGCGAAGGTCGACTGGCAGTTCCTCGGCCTTTCGATGCCCGAATGGACACTGGCCTGGTTCGCAATCTTCGCCCTCGGTTCCATTTGGTACGGCTACCGCCGCTACGCGGCCTAGCGCACCCGGACCAGGCTCAGTCGGCGTCTCCCGCGCGTCCTGGGCCTGCGGCCCGGCAACGCGGCAAAACGCAGGATGATCCGACCATGAGCAAGGCTAGATTCGCGATGGCAGGCAACCCGGTCCAACCCGTGCACGAGGCGCCCGACTGGACGCCGGAATCGTGGCAGCGGCGCGTCGCCGCCCAGCAGCCGGCTTATCCGGACGCGCAGGCGCTGGCCGCCGCGCTGGACGAGATCCGCGCCTTGCCGCCGCTCGTCACCTCGATGGAGATCCTCGCCCTCAAGCGCCAGCTGGCCGACGCGGCCGAGGGCAAGCGCTTCCTGCTCCAGGGCGGCGATTGCGCCGAAAGCTTCTCCGATTGCGATTCGGGCACCATCTCCAGCCGCCTGAAGGTGCTGCTGCAGATGAGCGTGGTGCTGATCCACGGCCTGCGCATGCCCGTGGTCCGGGTGGGCCGCTTTGCCGGCCAGTACGCCAAGCCGCGCTCCACCGACGTCGAGGCGCGCGACGGCGTGACCCTGCCGAGCTACCGCGGCGACATCGTCAATGGCCCCGAGTTCAGTGCAGCCGCGCGCACGCCCGATCCGCGGCGCCTGGTGCGCGCGCATTCGGCCTCGGCCATGACGATGAACTTCGTGCGCGCGCTGATCGATGGCGGTTTCGCCGACCTGCACCACCCCGAGTACTGGGACCTGGGCTGGGTCGAGCACGCGCCGCTGTCGCGCGAGTACAAGCACATGGTCGAGTCGATCGGCGAGGCCGTGCGCTTCATGGAAACACTGGCCGGCGAGCCGCTGGGCAACTTCTCGCGCGTGGATTTCTACACCTCGCACGAGGCCCTGCTGCTGCACTACGAGCAGGCCCTCACCCGGCAGGTGCCGCGCCAATGGGGCTGGTTCAACCTTTCGACCCATTTCCCCTGGATCGGCATGCGCACGGCGGCGCTGGATGGCGCGCACGTCGAGTACTGCCGCGGCATCCGCAACCCGATCGGGGTGAAGATCGGCCCCGGCGTCGGCAGCGACGCGTTGTTGCGGCTGGTCGAAGCGCTCGATCCGCACCAGGAACCCGGGCGGCTGGCGCTGATCCACCGCATGGGCGCAGGCAAGATCGCGCAGGCCCTGCCGCCGCTGCTCGAGGCCGTGCGGCGCAGCGGGCGCAGGCCGCTGTGGATCTGCGATCCGATGCATGGCAACACCGAATCGCTGGCCAGCGGGGTGAAGACGCGACGTTTCGACAATATCCGCGCCGAACTGGAACAGGCCTTCGACATCCATGTCGCGGCCGGCACCCAGCTCGGCGGCGTGCACCTCGAGTTGACCGGCGAGAACGTGACCGAATGCCTGGGTGGCGCCCGCGACCTGGCGGAGAACGACCTCGCGCGGGCCTACAAGTCGACGGTCGATCCGCGGCTCAACTACGAGCAGTCGCTCGAACTTGCGATGGTGATCGTGCGCAAGCGCGGCGTGCATCCGGCGCCATTGCTGGAGCACTGATCCGGACAGGGGCCGGACGCCTTCGTGTAGCCTGGTCGGGGCTCCCGCCGTGCGGGCGGGCAGCCCGGGACTCAGGCGGCCTCGCGCGAAGCCTTCTTGCGGTCGTTCTCGGTCAGGTGCTTCTTGCGCAACCGGATCGCGTTCGGCGTGACCTCGACCAGTTCGTCGTCCTCGATGAACTCGAGCGCCTGCTCGAGGCTCATCTTGACCGGCGGGGTCAGCAGCAGGTTGTCGTCCTTGCCGGCGGCGCGGAAGTTGGTCAACTGCTTGGCGCGCAGGGCGTTGACCGTGAGGTCGTTGTCCTTGGCATGGATGCCGACCAGCTGGCCCTCGTAGATCTCCTCGCCCTCGCCGATCAGCAGCCGGCCGCGCTCCTGCATCGCGAACTGCGCGTATGCAGGCGACGGACCGGTGCCGTTGGAGATCATGACGCCGTTCTGGCGCTTGGCGATCGCGCCCTCGGCCTTGGGGCCGTAGTGGTCGAAGACGTGGAACAACAGGCCGGTGCCGGCGGTGATGGTGCGGAACTCGGTCTGGAAACCGATCAGTCCGCGCGCCGGGATCATGTACTCGAGGCGCACGCGGCCGCGGCCGTCGGGCTCCATGTTCTTGAGCTGGGCCTTGCGCTCGCCCAGGCGCTGCATCACGCCGCCCTGGAACGCCTCTTCCATGTCGACCACCAGATGCTCGATCGGCTCCATCGCCTGGCCGTCGATCTCCTTGATGATGACCTCGGGGCGCGACACGGCGAGTTCGTAGCCCTCGCGGCGCATGGTCTCGATCAGGATCGACAGGTGCAGCTCGCCGCGGCCGGAGACCTTGAACTTCTCGGACTCCTCGGTTTCCTCGATGCGCAGCGCCACGTTGTGCATCAGCTCGCGCATGAGGCGGTCGCGCAGCTGGCGGCTGGTGAGGAAGCGCCCGCCGCTGCGGTCCTTGCGCCCGGCGAACGGCGAGTTGTTGACCTGGAAGGTCATGCTGATGGTGGGCTCGTCGACGGTCAGCGCGGGCAGGGCCTCGGGCACCGCCGGGTCGCACAGGGTGTCGGAGATGCCGAGGCCCTCGATGCCGGATACGGCAATGATGTCGCCAGCCTGCGCCTCCTCGGCCTCGCGGCGCTCCAGGCCCATGAAGGCCAGTACCTGCAGCAGCTTGCCGTTGCGGCGCTTGCCTTCGCGGTCGACGATCGCGACCTGCTGGTTGGGGCGGACCTTGCCGCGCTGGATGCGGCCGATGCCGATCACGCCGACGTAGTTGCTGTAGTCGAGCTGGCTGATGCGCATCTGGAACGGGCGATCGGGATCGACGGCCGGCGCCTTGACGTGCTTGATGATGGTCTCGAAAAGCGGATCCATGTTGCCCTCGCGCACATCGGGCGAGAGGCCGGCATAGCCATTGAGGGCCGAGGCGTAGACCGTGGTGAAGTCGAGCTGCTCGTCGGTGGCGCCGAGGCGGTCGAACAGGTCGAAGGTCGCGTTGAGCACATGGTCGGGACGGGCGCCAGGGCGGTCGATCTTGTTGATGACCACGATCGGCTTGAAGCCCATCTGGAACGCCTTCTGGGTCACGAAGCGCGTCTGCGGCATCGGCCCGTCGAAGGCGTCGACCAGCAGCAGGACCGAGTCGACCATCGAGAGCACGCGCTCGACCTCGCCGCCGAAGTCGGCGTGCCCCGGCGTGTCGACGATGTTGACCCGGTAGTCGCGCCAGGTGATGGCCGTGTTCTTGGCCAGGATGGTGATGCCGCGCTCCTTCTCCAGGTCGTTCGAGTCCATCACGCGGTCGGGGACGACGGCGCGCTCGGACAAGGTGCCCGACTGCTTGAGCAGCTGGTCGACCAGGGTGGTCTTGCCGTGGTCCACGTGGGCCACGATGGCGATGTTGCGGAGCTTGGCTATGGACATGCGCAAACGCGCCCCGGGTAGTCCCCGCGGCGATCCTGGTTGGAGTCAAGTGGCGGATTATAGCCTGCCCGGGCCGGCTTGTCGCAGCGCAGCACGGCAGCCGTCGCCGGCGCGCTTTGCAGTCGTTCACCCGCTACCATCGCCGCCCCAACCCGGAGCGCCCCATGGCCGACCTCACTGCCGTCATTTCCACCCCCCGCGGTGTCATCCGTGTACGCCTGACTCCCGAGCAGACGCCCGCGACGGTGGCCAACTTCGTCAATCTGGCCAAGCGCGGCTACTACGACGGCCTCTCGTTCCACCGCGTGATCCCGGACTTCATGATCCAGGGCGGATGCCCGGAGGGTTCGGGCCGCGGCGGACCGGGGTATCGCTTCGCCGACGAGATCGTGCCGTCGCTGCACCACGAGCGCGGCGTGTTGTCGATGGCCAACGCCGGGCCGGCGACCAACGGCTCGCAGTTCTTCATCACCCACATCGCCACGCCGTGGCTGGACGGCAAGCACACCGTGTTCGGCAAGGTCGAGGGCGCCGGCGACCAGGCCGTGGTCGACGCCATCCGCGGCGGCGACGCGATCCAGTCGATCAGGATCGAGGGCGACGCGACCGCGCTGCTGGCCAGCCAGCAGGCCCAGGTCGAGCGCTGGAACTCGGTCCTCGACGGACGCTGAATTCCCTCAGCGCCAGCGCGCGCGCACCAGGGCGGCGCGCCCCGGGTCGCGCAGGCCCTGATCCCGGGCCGCCCAGGCCTCGCGTCGCGCGCGCTGCAGCGCCAGCCATTCGCCCGCTGGGGCAGGGTCGGGCGGTGCCCTCGCGGTTGGCAAGGCCCGCATTGCCGCGAGCCTGGCTTCGATCGCGTCGCGCACGGGTGCGCGTTCGGGGTCGCCGGCCAGTTCCGTCGCAAGCGCCTGCAGCAGGGTGACCCCGGCATCGTCGCGATGGCCCATGGCGGCGATGCGGTCGCGTGCCCAGCGGTCGGCCTGGCGTTCGAGCGCCGGGTCGGGCATTCCCGCGCCGCTCGCGCTCGCCACATGGCCCAGGCGTGCGTGGCCGAGCTCGTGGGCGAGCAGGAAGGCCAGTTCGTCGTCGTCGACCACCCGCAACAACAGGTCGGTCGAGAGCAGGACCGCGCCGGGTTCGCGCCATTCAGCGCGCAGTCCCGGCGCCCGCACCAGGATGCTGGCCGCAGTCGGCCCCGCGGGCGCGATCGCGGCCAGGCGCTGGTCGAGGTAGCGCTCGAGCGGCGGATCGCGCAGCGCGTCCGGCGCCATGCGCCAGTGCGCAACCGTGGCCACCGGCACGCCCGGGGTCGCGCAGGCGCCGAGCAGCGCGAGCAGGGCACCGAGACCGGCGCGCGCGACCCGGTCGGCGGGGAGGCATGGCATGACTGCATGCTAAACTATGGCGGTTTTCGACCCTGCTGCACCTGCTCCGAGGAGCCACATGCTCAAGCTTGCCGAGCGGATGGGCCGTGCAAGGCCTTCCGCAATCATGCTCGTCGCCGAGAAGGCCAAGAAGCTCAAGGCCGAGGGGCGCGACATCATCAGCTTCTCGATCGGCGTGCCGAATTTCCTGCCCGGCGAGCACGTCTATGACGCCGCCCGCCAGGCCCTGCTCAAGGACACCGGCGCCTATGGTTCGAACCGCGGGCGCGACGACCTGCTCGACGCCTTCCTCAAGCATCTGGGCGAGCGCGGTTTCGAGGGCTACGAGCGCAAGCACCTGGCGACCGGCGTCGGCGCCAAGCACGTGCTGTTCAACCTCATGTACGCCCTGCTCGACGAGGGCGACGAGGTCCTGATCCCGACCCCGTTCTGGACCTCGTACCGCGACATCGCCGACATCCTCGGCGCGAAGAGCGTGTTCCTGCATTGCGGTCCCGAGCAGGACTACAAGCTCACCGCGGCGCAACTGGAGGCCGCGATCACGCCGGCCACCAAGCTGCTGATGTTCAACAATCCGTCCAATCCCACCGGCATGGTCTACACGGCCGCCGAGGTGCAGGCGCTGGCCGACGTGCTGGTGCGGCACCCGGTGTGGGTGCTCTCGGACGACATCTACAACCGCATGATCTTCGACGGGCTCGACTACGCGCACCTGGTCAAGGCGCGGCCGCAACTGCGCGACCGCGTGGTCCTGATCGACTCGATTTCCAAGACCTACGGCATGCCGGGCTGGCGCGTGGGCCTGATCGCGGCGCCGGAAGCGGTGGCGCAGGCGATGGTGAACCTCAATTCCAACCACATCACCAACCTGCCCGAGGTGGTGACGGCGGCGGCGGTCGCGGCGATGAACGGCCCGCAGGACATCCCGCGCCAGAAGGCGATCGACTTCGCGCGCAAGCGCGACGAGGTGTACGCCGCGCTGGTGTCGATCCCGGGCGTGGTGTGCCCGCGGCCGCAGGGCGCTTTCTATGCGTTTCCCGACATCTCCTGCGCCTTCGGCAAGTCGCACGCCGGCCATGCGATCAAGGACGACGTCGGTTTCTGCAGCGCGCTGCTCGAGGCCAAGGGCGTCGCCTGCGTGCCGGGCAGCGCCTTCGGCGAACCGCGCGCGGTGCGCATTTCGTACACCTGCAAGCCGGCCGAGCTCACCGAGGGCCTGCGCCGCTTCCGCGAATTCTTCGCCGAGATTGAATAGGGCGCGCCGCGCCGCCACGAAACCCGGACAGCCGCGGGGCGCCATCCCCGTGGTCCATGGCAAACAGGAGGCTAGACCGTGAAAAACCCCGTCCGCGTCGCCGTTACCGGTGCAGCCGGCCAGATCGGCTACAGCCTTATCTATCGCATCGCCTCCGGCGAGATGCTGGGCAAGGACCAGCCGGTGATCCTGCAGATGCTCGAACTGCCGATGGAGAAGGCCCAGGCGGCGCTCAAGGGCTGCATGATGGAACTCGAGGACTGCGCCTTCCCGCTGCTGGCCGGCATGGTCGGCACGGACGATCCCAAGGTCGCGTTCAAGGATGCCGAAGTCGCCCTGCTGGTCGGCGCGCGCCCGCGCGGCCCCGGCATGGAGCGCAAGGACCTGCTGCTGGAGAACGCCAAGATCTTCACCGAGCAGGGGCGCGCCCTGAACGCGGTCGCGAGCCGTGACATCAAGGTGCTGGTGGTCGGCAATCCGGCCAATACCAACGCCTACATCGCGATGAAATCGGCACCCGACCTGCCCAAGGGCAACTTCACCGCCATGCTGCGCCTCGACCACAATCGTGCCCTGTCGCAGCTGGCCGCCAAGACCGGCAAGCCGGTCGGTTCGATCCGCAAGCTGGTCGTCTGGGGCAACCACTCGCCCACCATGTATCCCGACTACCGCTTCGCCACCATCGAGGGCAAGTCGGTCAAGGACTCCATCAACGACGAAGCCTGGAATCGCGAGACCTTCATCCCGAAGGTAGGCAAGCGCGGCGCCGCGGTGATCGAGGCGCGCGGCCTGTCGTCGGCGGCTTCCGCGGCCAACGCCGCGATCGGCCACGTGCACGACTGGGTGCTCGGCACCGGCGGCGAGTGGATCACGATGGGCGTGCCCTCGGATGGCAGCTATGGCATCCCGCAGGACGTTATCTACGGCTTCCCGGTGGTATGCGGCGGCGGCAGGTACGACATCGTGCAGGGACTCGCCATCGACGACTACTCGCGCGAGCGCATGAACCACACGCTCAAGGAACTCGAGGAAGAGCGTGCCGGCGTGGCCAGCCTGCTGGGTTGAGTCCGGCAGGCGTCCGGCGCTTCCGACCATGACATCCCGGGGCCGCGCGCGGCATCCGGCCTTGCCCGGGAGTTCCCATGAACCATGAATCCGCCGGCGCGCGCTTCCGCGCCGCGGTCGCGGCCGAACAGCCACTGCAGGTGGTCGGCACGATCACGGCCTACGCGGCACGCATGGCGCGCAGTACCGGCTTCAAGGCGATCTACCTCTCCGGTGGCGGCGTGGCCGCCAATTCGCTCGGCATGCCCGACCTCGGGATCAGCAGCCTCGAGGACGTGCTGGTCGACATCCGGCGCATCACCGAGGTCTGCGACCTCCCGCTGCTGGTCGACGCCGATACCGGCTGGGGCGGGGCCTTCAACATCGCGCGCACGGTGCGCTCGCTGGTCAAGGCCGGCGCCGGCGCGATGCACATCGAGGACCAGGTCGCGGCCAAGCGTTGCGGGCACCGTCCCGGCAAGGCGATCGTTCCCGCCGCCGAAATGGTCGATCGGGTCAAGGCCGCGGTGGATGCGCGCACCGACGCCGGCTTCGTGGTCATGGCGCGCACCGACGCGATCGCGGTCGAGGGCATCGATGCCGCGATCGAGCGCGCGGTGGCCTGCGTCGCGGCCGGCGCCGACATGGTCTTCCCCGAGGCGATCTACACGCTCGAGCAGTACCACCAGTTCAAGCAGGCGGTGCAGGTGCCGATCCTGGCCAACATCACCGAGTTCGGGCAGACGCCGCTGTTCACCACCAGCGAGCTGGCCGGCGCGGGCGTCGACATCGTGCTGTATTGCTGCGGCGCCTATCGCGCGATGAACAAGGCGGCGCTCGAGGTGTACCGGACCATCCGCCGGGACGGCACGCAGAAGGCGGCCCTGCCGCTGATGCAGACCCGCGCGGAGCTCTACGAATTCCTCGACTACCACGCCTACGAGCGCAAGCTCGACGCGCTGTTCGGCCAGTCGCAGGATTGAATCCCACGCAGGACGCAAGGCGGGCACCAGTCATGAACTCACCCGAGCAGCAATCGTCCCCGAAGGCCAAGAAGTCGGTCGCGCTCTCGGGCGTCGTGGCCGGCAACACGGCGGTGTGCACCGTCGGCCGCAGCGGCAACGACCTCCACTACCGCGGCTACGACATCAAGGACCTGGCCGAGCACGCCACCTTCGAGGAAGTCGCGTACCTGCTGGTCTACGGCGAGTTGCCGACCGCCAGCGCGCTGCGCGCCTACGTGGCCAAGCTCAAGCGCCTGCGTGGGCTGCCCCAGCCGGTCAAGGCGGCGCTGGAACTGCTGCCTGCCTCGACCCATCCGATGGACGTGATGCGCACCGGCTGTTCGGTGCTGGGGACGGTGTTGCCGGAACGGGATTCGCACCCGGTGGCCGAGGCGCGCGACATCGCCGACCGCCTGATGGCCTCGTTCGGCTCGATGCTGCTGTACTGGTACCACTACAGCCACAACGGCCGCCGGGTCGAGGTCGAGACCGGCGACGAGACCATCGCCGCGCACTTCCTCCACGTGCTGCACGGCCGGCCGCCGAGCGCGTTGCACGCGCGCGCGCTGGACCAGTCGCTGATCCTCTACGCCGAGCACGAGTTCAACGCCAGCACCTTCGCCGCGCGGGTGATCGCGGGCACCAACAGCGACTTCTACTCGGCGATCACCGGCGCGATCGGCGCCTTGCGCGGGCCCAAGCACGGCGGCGCCAACGAGGTCGCGATGGAGATCATCGCGCGCTATCGCTCGGCCGACGAGGCCGAGGCCGACATCCGCGCGCGGATGGAGCGCAAGGAGATCATCATCGGCTTCGGGCATCCGGTGTACACCATCGGCGACCCGCGCAATCCGATCATCAAGTCGATCGCGCGCGAGTTGTGCGCGGAGGGCGGCAATTCCGAACTGTTCGCCGTGTCGGAGCGCATCGAGGGCCTGATGTGGGACCTCAAGCGCATGTTTCCCAACCTCGATTGGTACAGCGCGTCGAGCTACCACATGATGGGCGTGCCGACGGCGATGTTCACGCCCCTGTTCGTGATCAGCCGCACCAGCGGCTGGAGCGCGCACGTGATCGAGCAGCGCCTGGACGGCAAGATCATCCGCCCCAGCGCCAACTACACCGGCCCCGACGACCGCGCGGTGGTGCCGCTCGCCGACCGGCGCTGAAGGCGCCGCGCGGCTACGGCAGGCGGCGCAGCGCGATCAGGGTCTGGTCGTCGATGCCCACGCTGCCGCCCTGGTGCGCGTGCACCGCGTCGCGCACGCGGGCCATGGTCGCGGCCGGCCCGGGATCGCCGCTGCCGACCAGGGCGGCGAGGCGCTCGATGCCGAAGGCGTTGCCGCTCGCGTCGCGGGCTTCGATCATGCCGTCGGTGTAGAGCACCAGCAGGTCGCCGCGCCGGAATTCGGCGCTGGCGTTCTCCCAGCGATGGTCGCGCAGGATGCCGAGTGGGATGCCGGCATCATCGCCCTGCCCGAGGAGCGTGACCTGGTCGCCGCGGCGGTGCACGGCGGGTAGGTGGCCCGCGCAGATGTACGTCAGCATGTCCTGTTCGGGTTGGCAGCCAGCGCCGAAGATGGTCATGAAGTGGCGCCGGTGGCGCCGCGAGAAGAAATACCGGTTGGCGTAGTTGAGGACCCCGGCCGGACCGCCTGGCGGTTCGGTTCCCGCGTAGGTGCGCAGGATGGCGTCGAACTGCACGGTCTCCATGGCGGCCGCGGCGCCGTGGCCCGACACGTCCGCCAGCATCACGCCCCAGGCGTCCCCGCCGGTGGCGGACTCGGGCAAGGGCATCAGGTCGTAGTAGTCGCCTGCCGCGGTATCGGCAGGCTGCCAGTGGATTGCATAGTCGAGGCCGCGGATCGCCGGATTGTCGGGGTGCAGCAGTCGTTGCACGTCGGCGAGTCCCTCGATCTCGCGATGGTGCCGCCGGGCCTCGGCGGTGATCGTGCGCAGCGCGAGGGGACGGGTCAGCAACGCATAGGCCAGGGTCGCGTCGCGCAGCGCGGCATTGGGATCGGTGCCCTCGAAGCGATGGCGCGCGTCACTGGCAAGCACCAGCCAGTGGTCGACGCGCCCCTCGTTGGGCATCGGCAAGGCCAGCAGCGAGGCAGGACCCAGCAGCGCCTGCGCCAGCGGGGCGCCGCGCTCGTTCGGCGCGAGGTCGACCGCATGCGGGCCGCGACCGCCGACCAGCCGCCGGCTCAGCTCGTCGTCGAATCGCGGCAGGTCGGCGCGCCCGAGGGGATCGTTGACCGGGAACAGTTCGGCGCCATCCGGACCGATCAGCCCGGCGAGGCGGCACTGTCCCGCGGCCGCGCCGCGAACCAGCAGCAGCGCGACCGCAACGTCGTGCCAGTGCCGCGCGAGGTACGAATGCAAGGCGCGCCCGGCAGCCGCCGAGTCGCCGTCGAAGGCGCTCAACGCGCGCAGGCCTTCGAAGGTGTCGTCGCGACCGTGCACGCGCGTGCCTTCGCCGGTCAGAGCCGGGCGGCCAGGCGCACGGCCTGGTCGATCGCGCGCTTGGCATCGAGTTCGGTCGCCACGTCGGCGCCGCCGATGACATGGACCTCCTGGCCGCCCGCCTGCAGCGGATGCAGCAGTTCGCGGTTGGACTCCTGGCCGGCGCAGAGCACGATGTCGTCGACATCGAGTACGCGGATGTCGTTGCCGATGCGCAGGTGCAACCCGCGGTCGTCGATGCGCTCGTAGACCACGCCGCCGATGGTCTGGACCCTCATGGCCTTGAGCGCGGCCCGATGGACCCAGCCGGAGGTCTTGCCCAGCCTGGCGCCGAACTTGCCCTCGCCGCGCTGCAGCAGGTAGACCTCGCGCGCGGGCGGCCCGGGCTGCGGGGCCACGCCTGCGACCCCGCCACGCGCCGCCATCGTGGTGTCGACGCCCCATTCGCGGAACCAGGCCGGCGGATCGAGCGTGGGCGAATGCCCGCCATTGACCAGGAATTCGCTCACGTCGTAGCCGATGCCGCCCGCGCCGATCACCGCCACGCGCCGGCCCGGCACGCGTCCCCGCGCCAGCACGTCGATGTAGGAGCAGACCTTGGCATGATCCTGGCCGGGGATGCCGGGATCGCGCGGATTGACCCCGGTGGCCAGCACCACCATGTCGAACGCCGGACGCGCCAGCCCTGCGGCGTCGGCGCGCGTGCCCAGGTGCAGGGCGACGCCGGTGGTCTCGATCCGGCGCGCGAAGTAGCGCAGGGTCTCGTGGAACTCCTCCTTGCCCGGGATGCGCTTGGCCATGTTGAACTGGCCGCCGATGGCATCGGCGGCCTCGTACAGCGTGACCCGGTGCCCGCGTTCGGCCAGCGTGGTCGCGCAGGCGAGTCCCGCGGGGCCGGCGCCCACGACCGCGATCCGCCGTGGCGTCGCGGTCGGCGAAATCACCAGTTGGGTCTCATGGCAGGCGCGCGGGTTGACCAGGCACGAGGCGGTCTTGCCGGCGAAGGTGTGGTCGAGGCAGGCCTGGTTGCAGGCGATGCAGGTGTTGATCTCCGCGGCGCGCCCGCTCGCCGCCTTGCGCACCCAGTCGGCGTCGGCCAGCAGGGGGCGCGCCATCGAGACCATGTCGGCATCGCCCTGCGCCAGCACCCGCTCGGCCACGTCGGGCATGTTGATGCGGTTGGTGGTGACCAGCGGGATCGCGACCTCGCCCTTGAGCCGCCGCGTGACCCAGGTGAAGGCGGCACGCGGCACGCTGGTGACGATCGTGGGGATGCGCGCCTCGTGCCAGCCGATGCCGGTGTTGATCAGGGTCGCGCCGGCTGCCTCGACGGCCTTGGCGAGCACCACGATTTCGTCCCAGCTCTGCCCGTCCTCGACCAGGTCGAGCATCGACAGGCGATAGATGATGATGAAGTCGCGCCCCACCGCCTCGCGCATGCGCCGCACGATCTCGACCGGGAAGCGGATCCGGTTGGCGAGGCTGCCGCCCCAGTCGTCGTCGCGCCGGTTGGTGCGCGCCACCAGGAACTGGTTGATGAGGTATCCCTCGGAGCCCATCACCTCGACCCCGTGGTAGCCGGCCTCGCGCGCCAGCACCGCGCAGCGCACGAAATCCCGGATCGTGCCTTCGATGCCCTCGGCCGAGAGCGCGCGCGGGCGGAACGGCGAGATCGGCGACTTGACCGGCGAGGCCGACACCACCAGGGGCTGGTAGCCGTAGCGGCCGGCATGCAGGATCTGCATGCAGATGTGCCCGCCCTCGGCGCGCACCGCGCGGGTCACCTTGCGGTGGCGGGCGACCTCCCAGGGCCACGACAGCTTGGATGCGAACGGGGCCAGCCAACCCTGCACGTTGGGCGCGATGCCGCCGGTGACGATCAGGCCGACCCCGCCACGCGCGCGTTCGGCGAAGTAGGCCGCGAGCCGCTCGTAGTCCCTGGCGCGGTCCTCGAGCCCGGTGTGCATCGAGCCCATCAGCACGCGGTTGGGCAGGGTGGTGAAGCCCAGGTCCAGCGGGGCGAGGAGGTGGGGATAGTCGGTGGTCATGGCGCTGGCCGGGGCATCGGGTCGCTACGGTGCCCGCTCGCGCGCGGCGCGGCAAGGGGCGTCGCGCGGCGTGGGCGGCTGCACCCGGATCAGCCTGCGACCGGTGCCCGAACGCCCGATTCGCCGCCCCGGCGCCTGGCTTATCATCGGGCCAGCCCGCCCCGGGGGAACACCCATGCGTCACCTGCTTGCCATCCTGATGCTTGTCGTGACGACCGCGGCGCGCGCCGAGCCCGCGCTCGAGCAGTTGCAGCTGCCGCCGGGTTTCCGCATCGCACTGTTCGCCGACGGGGTGCGCAACGCCCGCTCGCTCGCGCTGGGCGACGCGGGCACCGTGTTCGTGGGCACGCGCGATGCCGGCAACGTCCATGCCATCGTGCACGATGGCGAGCGCGCGACGGCGGTCAAGCGCATCGCCAAGGGGCTGGACGCGCCCAATGGCGTGGCCTTCCGCGACGGCGCGCTCTACGTGGCGGAAAACAGCCGCATCCTCCGCTTCGACGCCATCGAGTCCCGCCTGGACGATCCACCCGAGCCGGTGGTGGTGAGCGCGGGGTTTCCCGACGACGACCACCATGGCTGGAAGTTCATCGCCTTCGGGCCCGATGGCAAGCTCTACGTCCCGGTCGGCGCGCCGTGCAACATCTGCGAGCCGTCGGCGCGGCATGCGCTGATTTCGCGGATCGCGGCCGACGGCAGCGGCTACGAGGTGGTGGCGCGCGGCGTGCGCAACAGCGTGGGTTTCGACTGGAACCCGGCCGACGGGTCCCTGTGGTTCACCGACAACGGCCGCGACTGGATGGGCGACGACACGCCGCCGTGCGAACTCAACCAGGTGACCGCCACCGGCCAGCATTTCGGCTACCCCTATTGCCATGGCGGGGACATTGCCGATCCCGAATTCGGCGGCGAGGCGCACCCCTGCGCCGATTACGTGCCGCCGCAACTGCGCTTCGGCGCCCACACCGCGCCACTGGGCATGCGCTTCTACGCCGGCGCCATGTTTCCGCCGGAGTATCGCGGCGACGCCTTCGTGGCCCTGCACGGGTCGTGGAACCGCAGCCGCAAGTCCGGCTACCAGGTGGTGCGGGTGCGGGTCGACGGAGGCAAGGCCGTGGCGGCCGAACCCTTCGTGCAGGGCTGGCTGCAGGGCGAGAAGGTGCTGGGGCGGCCGGTCGACCTGCTGGTCATGCCGGACGGGTCCATGCTGGTTTCCGACGACAAGAACGGGGCCATTTACCGCATCACGCACGCCAGCGATTGAGGCCAGCGACGCCTGCGAGCCGCCGCGACGCCGGCCGCGGACGGTTCGACCGGCTCAGTCGAAGCGCCACGCGTCGAGGCACAGCGTGCGGAATTCGAAGGCATGGTGGAGGCGGGTCGCGCGGGGAGCGGCGCCGCCGGCGCCCAGCGCGGTGTAGAGCGGCATCAGGTGTTCGCTGCTGGGGTGGTTGCGCCGGGCCTGGGGCGCATCGTGCTCCCAGTCGAGCATGGCCTCGACCTGGCCCTCGACGAGGCGCCCATGCGCCCACTCGGCGAATGCCGCCGCGTACGCCGCGGGCGGCGCGTCGTCGCCGGCGTGCCAGGCCAGGTCGCCGAGGTTGTGGGTGAGGCCGCCCGAACCAATCACGAGCACGCCTTCATCGCGCAGGCCCTCCAGTGCGCGTCCGATGGCGTGGTTGGCCGTTGCGCCGCCGGGGCCGGAATCGACCGAGATGCCGACCACCGGCACTGCGGCGCGCGGATACATGCGCAGCAGCGGTACCCACATCCCATGGTCGAGGCCGCGCTGCGGATCCTCCGCAGCCGGCAGGCCGGCCGCGTGCAGGCGCGCGACGATGCGGCCGGCCAGCGCGGGGTCGCCCGGCGCCGGATAGCGCAGCTGGTACAGCGACGCGGGGAAGCCGCCGAAGTCGTGGATGGTCGCGGGTTCGGCCGCGCTGGAGATGCGCGTGGGCCTGGCCTCGAAATGCGCGCTGGCAATCACGATCGCGCGTGGCTGCGGCAGGCTGGCGCCCAACGCGTCGAGGAAGCGCCCGGTCGCGGAGTCCGCCAGGGCCAGGGTCGGCGCGCCGTGGGAAACGAACAGGCTGGGCATTCTCATGGAAGCGGGTTCCTGACGGGCGTGGCGGGCGCCAGCGCGGCGTTTCCTGCGCCATTGTGCCGTCGCAAGGCCGGCCGGTGCCAAGTCGTTGCGGGACGCTGCGCCGGGGGCGTGCGGGAATCCCGGTGCGCACGCTGGCGGCCGCTGCCCGGATCGCGCCAGCGGCGCGTCCGATGGGTCCGGGACGCGCGGCCTTCTGGCACAATCGGCGCCCCGTTTTTTCCGGGGCGCGCGTTCCGCGCCGCTCCGTCCACTTCCCGAGGATCGCCATGGCGCATTTCGACATCCGTTCGGCCAAGCGGCCGGATCCCGACCAGCCGCTGGTCGACATCGCCAACTACATCGCCGATTTCCATATCGGTTCGGCCGAGGCGTTCCAGACCGCGCGCTACTGCCTGCTGGACTCGATCGCGTGCTCGATGCTGGCCATGCGCTTCCCCGAGTGCGTGAAGATGCTGGGCCCGATCGTGCCGGGCGCGAACCTGCCGGGCGGGGCGCGGGTCCCGGGCACCGCCCATGAGCTCGATCCGGTGCAGGCCGCGTTCAACATCGGCACCCAGGTCCGCTGGCTGGATTTCAACGACACCTGGCTGGCGGCCGAATGGGGCCATCCCTCGGACAACCTGGGCGCGATCCTGGCGGTGGGCGACTACCTGTCGCGCACGGCGGCCCGCAGCGGCGGCAAGCCGGTCAGCGTGCGCGAGATCCTGCGCTGGATGATCAAGGCGCACGAGATCCAGGGCTGCTATGCGCTCAAGAACAGCTTCAACCGGGTCGGCCTCGACCACGTGATCCTGGTCCGGCTGGCTTCCACCGCGGTGGCCACGGCGATGCTCGGCGGCAGCAAGGACGACGTCATCAACGCGGTTTCCAACAGCTGGATCGACGGGGGCGCGTTGCGCACCTACCGCCATGCGCCCAACACCGGCTCGCGCAAGAGCTGGGCCGCGGGCGATGCCTGCCGGCGCGCGGTGATCCACGCGCTCAACGCGCTCAAGGGCGAGATGGGCTATCCCTCCGCGCTCAGCGCCAAGACCTGGGGCTTCTACGACGTGCTGTTCAAGGGCAAGGCGTTCGAGTTCGAGCGCCCGTTCGGCAGCTACGTCATGGAGAACGTGCTGTTCAAGATCAGCTTCCCGGCCGAGTTCCACGCCCAGACCGCGGTCGAGTGCGCCCTCAAGCTGCACCCGCTGGTGGCTGGCCGGCTGGACCAGATCGCGAAGATCACGATCGAGACCCAGGAGGCCGGCGTGCGCATCATCGACAAGACCGGCCCGCTGGCCAATCCCGCCGACCGCGACCACTGCATCCAGTACATGGTGGCCGTCCCCCTGGTATTCGGCCGCCTTACCGCATCCGACTACGAGGACGCGGTCGCCCGCGACCCCCGGATCGACGCCCTGCGCGACCGGATGGAGGTGCGGGAGAACCCGCAGTTCACCCGCGACTACTACGACCCGGACAAGCGCTACATCGGCAACGCGGTCCAGGTGCACTTCGCCGACGGCAGCGCCACCGAGCGGGTGTCGATCGACTTCCCCATCGGGCAGCGCCAGCGGCGGGCCGAGGGCATACCGGTCCTGGTGCGGAAATTCGAGGACGCGCTGGCCGGGCAGTTCCCGCGCCGGCGGGTCGAGCAGATCCTGGCCATGGTCAACGACGTCACCCGGTTCGAAGCCACGCCCATCCATGAATTCATGGACTTGCTGGCGGTCTGACCGCCCCGCGGCCTGGCGGCCGGCGACGGGGTCAGGGCAACCCGGGGTGCCCCGGGGGCCCCGCCATGTCCGGGCGGGGGGCGCACACGCCGGCCGTTTCGCGCTACCCTTGCCAGAGGCTGAACAGGTCGTTCGTAAAAGACTTGTTAACCGTTTTCGTCTATACTTGCCCGCGCCGCGAGTTCCGGCGGGTCCGGTCCGCGCCGTTCAGAAAAATAGGAGATGCCGATGAATCGCAAGAGCTTGAGCGCCCTGATTGCCCTTGCATTGGGGGCGGCCACGACTGTCCAGGCGCAGGACTACGATGACCGCTGGTACTTTGCACCGTACCTTGGTTACTACAACAACGACGATGATCGCCTCACCGACGACGGCTCGCTGCTGATCGGCGGCGGAATCGGTCGTTATGTCGCTCCGAATGCGTCGGTCGAGTTCTTCATCGACCGCACCAGCCGCAGCTTCAACAACGACGAAGCCTGTGCCTTCCTGGGCGAGTGCAGCAATGCCACCGACTTCCAGGCTGGCCTGTCCGGTCGTTTCTTCTTCGGTCCGGCCGACGGCTTCGCGCCGTTCCTCATGGCTGGCCTGATGGCGAACAACCACCGCGGCGGCGTCGAGGATGGTTGGGGCCCGGCCGCGCAGCTCGGCGGCGGTCTGCAGACCGCGATGACCGAGAACGTCAAGTTCCGCGCGGAAGCCGGCTACCGTTACATCTGGGATGACGAAACCATCCCGGGCGAAGACAATTTCGGCGACTGGTTCGTCAACCTCGGCGTCGTCATGATGATCGGCGAGCTGCCGGCAGCACCGCCGCCGCCGCCGCCGGCTCCGCCGGCTCCGGTCGTGGATTGCTCCACGCTGGACGACGACAAGGATGGCGTGAACAACTGCGACGACAAGTGCCCGGCCAGCGCGCCAGGCGAAGTCGTGGGCCCGGATGGCTGCCCGCAGGAAGTCGTGATCGATCTGCGTGGCGTCGAGTTCTACTTCGACCGCCCGCGTCCGGGTCAGGAAATGTCGGTCGACACCGCCGGCCTGTTGCCGGGCTCGATGGACATCCTGGCGCAGGCCGTGGACGTTCTGAAGCGGTACCCGAACATGCGCGTCGAGGTGGCTGGCCACACCGACTCGATCGGTACCGAGGAGTACAACCAGAGCCTGTCCGAGCGTCGTTCCAAGGTGATCTTCGATTACCTGGTGAGCAACGGCGTCGATGCGGGTCGCCTGGTCGGTCCGGTGGGCTTCGGCGAGTCGCAGCCGATCGACACCAACGACACCAAGGAAGGCCGTCAGCGCAATCGTCGCACCGAGCTCAAGGCTCAGCGCTGATCGCTGCAGGCAACGCGTGACGAAAGGGGCCCGGCTTGCCGGGCCCTTTTCATTTGGGGGGCGCGGGTCATAATTCCCGCAGGGGTCGGAGACGGCAGATGCGGCGAATCGGAGTCGGTGCTGCGGTGGCGCTGGTCGCAATGGCGCTTGCGGGCTGCGCCAGATCGTCGTTGCGGCCCGACTACGAGCGCATTCCCTCGGAATCGCTGGCGGTTGGCGAGGCGACCGCGATCGGACGGGCGTTCGCGCCGGTATTGGCGAACCACCCGGGCGACTCCGGCTTCGTGATGCTCGACGACAACGTCGTCGCGCTGCTCGCGCGGGTGATGCTGGCCGACCGCGCGGAAAGCTCGATCGACCTCCAGTACTACATCTACCACGGCGACGCGACCGGCCGGCTGCTGACGCAACGCCTGCTTGCGGCCGCCGACCGCGGCGTGCGCGTGCGCGCGCTGCTCGACGACATGTACGTGCTGGGCAACGACGCGAGCGTCGCGGCGATCGATGCCCATCCGCTGATCGAGGTGCGCGTTTTCAACCCCTTCATGGCGCGCAACGCGTCCATGGGGCGCCAGTTCGCCGGCGATGCCAAGCGCCTGAACCGGCGCATGCACAACAAGACCTTCATCGTCGACGGGCAGGTCGCGGTGGTCGGCGGGCGCAACATCGGCGACGAGTACTTCGGGGCCAAGGAGGAGTTCAACTTCCGCGACCTCGACCTGGCCGCGGTCGGTCCGGTGGTCGCGGACGCCGCGGCCAACTTCGACCGCTTCTGGAACAGCGCGCAGGCCTACCCGATCGGCGCCTTCCAGGAAGTCCAGGCGGGGCCAGCGGAGCTCGACCAGGCACGCGAGCGCCTGCGCAGCGACGTGCGGCAGTTCGCCGAATCGGACTACGTGCGCGCCGCGCGGAAGGTCGATTTCATCCAGCAGGTCAAGACCGGCACGCTGACGATGTACTGGGGCAAGGCCGAGCTGGAGTCCGACCTGCCGGAAAAGGGCGATCCCGCGATGGCGGAGTCGACCGCGGTGCGGATGACTCCCCGCCTGCGCCCGCTCGTCGAGGCATCGCAAAGGCAACTGGTGCTGATCTCGCCCTATTTCGTGCCCGGCCCGGGTTTCACGGACCTGCTGGTGGCGCTCGAGGCGCGTGGCGTCGAGGTGCTGCTGCTGACCAACTCGCTGGCGGCCAACGACGTCGCGGCAGTGCACAGCGGATACTCGAAGTACCGCAAGCGGCTGCTGGCCGGCGGCGTCGAGATCCACGAGTTGCGACCGGCGCCCGGGGGCGCGTCCGGCTCGGGCTTCGGTTCCGGTGGCGGTTCGGCGAAGGGCGGCTCCTCCGGATCCGAGTCGTCGGCGGGCGCGAGCCTGCATGCCAAGGCCTTCGTGGTCGACGGCGAGTTGGTGTTCGTCGGCTCCTTCAACATGGACCCGCGCTCGGCCGCGCTCAACACCGAGATGGGCGTGGTCGTGCAAAGCCCCGAACTCGCGCAGGCCGTGCTCGACTACTACCGCCGCGGAACCTCGCCGGAGTCCAGTTACCGGGTCTCGCTGGACGAATCCGGCAGGCTGCGCTGGGATGCGACGGTCGACGGCCGGCCCGTCACGTACGACAAGGAGCCCGAGACCAGTGCGTGGACGCGCACCAAGGTCGCGCTGCTGCGGGCGCTGCCGATCGAGGACCAGCTCTGAGCGCATCGCGGGCGCAAGCGCGAACCGCTCTTCAGGGTCGCACGAACCGGTAGTGCGCGACCATCCACTCGGTCCCGCGGCGGTAGCCGAACAACTCGGCGCATGACATCCAGAACATGCGCCAGCGCTGGTGCAGGATCCGCGCCTGGTCGCGTCCGCCGAACCCGGCCAGGACCTCGAGGACTTCGTCGCGCCGCCGGTCCTGGTTCTGCAGCCAGTGCTCCGCCGTCCGCTGGTAGTGGGTGCCCGGCAGGCGCCACTGCTCCTCGATGCGCAGGTCGCGCTGGAAGTGCAGCAGGGTGTCGGCCGCCGGCATCAGGCCGCCGGTGAAGAAGTGCCGACCCATCCAGTTGTCCTCGCCCTCGGCCTGGTAGGGGTACATCAGTTCGCGATGGCAGAAGATGTGCACGAACAGCTTTCCGCCGGGGACCAGCCAAGCGGCGATGCGCCCGAGCAGCGACTCGTAGTTGCGCACGTGCTCGAGCATCTCGACCGAGACCACGCGGTCGAAGCGCTGGTCCAGCGCGAGTTCGTTGACGTCGCGGGTCAGCACCTGCACGTTGCCGAGGCCGCGTTCGCGGCACTGGCGCTCGATGTGCTCGCGCTGTGGCGCCGAGTTGGAGACCGCGACGATCCGCATGCGGGGATAGCGCGCCGCCATCCACAAGGTGAGCGAGCCCCAGCCGCACCCCAGTTCGAGCACCGCCTGTCCGTCGGCCAGCTGGGCGCGCTCGGCATACAGCGCCAGCATCAGCTCCTCGGCCTCGTCCAGGGTCTCGGTGCCGCGCGGGTAGAGGCAGCATGAGTACTTGAGCCGGCGCCCGAGGCACAGTTCGAAGAAGCGCGGCGGCACTTCGTAGTGCTGCGCATTCGCGGCGTCGGTGTGGATCGCGACCGGGCTCGCGCGCAGTTCCGCCAGCATGGCGCGGAACCGCTCCCAGGCGCGCTCGGGATCCGCGGCCTCCTGCTCGCGCAGGCGCGCCCGGCACAGGCGTCGAATGCCGATACGCGTCAGCACGTCCGGCACGTAGCCGCGTTCGCAGAGTTCGATCGTCGTCATGCGCAGTGGCGCTCGTTCCAACGGGGCGGGGTACGTGTCGTCATGGCCCGCTGCGCGGGAACCACGGGAAGAAGGCGCTGGTCCGGCGCTGGTACTCGCGATACGCCTCGCCGCGTGAACGCAGCGATTGCGCCTCGACGAAGGGGATGCCGGTGACCCACGCCAGGGATGCGCCCATCAGCGCCGCGCCGATGGGCGTGATCCACCACCAGGGCGCGCCGACGCCCAGCAGCACGTAGCTGAACCAGTGCAGCCACTCGAAGAAGTAGTTGGGATGGCGCGAGTAACGCCACAGGCCGATGTCGCACACGCGGCCGCGGTTCGCCGGGTCGGCGCGAAAGCGGGCGAGCTGGCGGTCGGCGATCGACTCGCCGGCGAGCGCAACCCCGAACAACACGATGCCGGCGCCCAGCCACGGGGTCACCCCGACCACCGGGTTCTGGGCCACCACCCAGAACGGCAGCGAAAACAGCACCGTGAACCCGGCCTGCAGCATGAAGAAGGCCAGCCACTTGCCGTCGTGGTTGCCGATCGCGCCGCGCATCTGGCGATAGCGGCCGTCCTCGGCCTCGTTCCACACGCGGTGCGCGAGGTGGGTCCCCAGGCGCACGCCCCAGGTCGCGCCGAGGATCCCGACCGCGAGCCGCGGCAGGGTCGCGCCAGCGCCGGTCGCCGCATACACGATGGCCGCCGCCGCCATCAGGTAGGACCAGGCCACGTCGACCCAGCCGGCATTGCGGGTCCGCCGCTGCACCTGCCAGACCGCCAGCATCACCGTGACGGCGAGCAGGGCGACGCCTGCAATCGGATGCATGGCGGGTCAGCCGGCCGCGCCCGCTTCGCGGACCGCCAAGTGCTGCGCCAGCGCGACCAGGGCGGGCGTGAGCACGCCCCAGGCCAGCGCCAGCGCCGCCATCGCAGGCCACGGGCGCAGCAGGTCGACCGCGTCCCAGGCGTTCGCGGCGATCCAGTAGGCGAGCGGACCCGCTGCGGTGCCCAGCACCAGGGCCAGCGCCGGACGCTGGCGCAGGAAGCGCAGCGAGTGGTTGAGCGTGAGCGCAAAGGCCATCCACAGGCCGACGATCCACACCGGGGCGAATCCCGGCCACGGAACCGGCGCGCTGAAGCGCATCAGTCCCCCCTGCACGAAGGCCGAGTCGACCGCGAAGCCCAGCAGCGCCGCCACGCCCACCAGCAGGACATCGGCACGCGGCGACCGGCTGATACGCAGTTGCCACAAGGCGAAGGGCAACAGCAGCGCGAAGCCGATCCACCAACGCCCGTGCGGCGCGCCGGCCACGAATCCCAACCAGCAGGCCTGGAACATCAGCGCATTGGCGACCAGGCTCATGCGAGGTCCGGCAGGAACTGCGGCGGTCGTGCTCCGGGCTTGACCAGCAGCAACTGCACGGCCCCGATCGAGCGCTCGAGGAAGCCGCCCTCGCAATAGCAGAGGTAGTAGTTCCACATGCGCACGAAGCGCTCGGGATATCCGAGGTCGCGCACCTGCGCGAGGCCGGCATTGAACCGCTCGCGCCAGCGCCGCAGCGTGATCGCATAGCTGGGGCCGATGTCCTCGAGGTGGAAGGGCTTGAGGTCCGTGCGGCGGGGCAGCGCCCCGAGCATGGCCGACACCGACGGAATGAAGCTGCCCGGAAAGATGTGGCGCTGGATGAAGTCGACGTTGCGCAGCGCCTGCGCGTAGCGGTGGTCCTCGATGGTGATGGCCTGGACCAGCCCCATGCCGTCTGGCTCGAGCAGGCTCGACGCCTTGGCGAAATAGGTCTCGAGGTACTGCGGCCCGATCGCCTCGATCATCTCGATCGACACCAGGCGGTCGTAGCGGCCCTCGAGGTCGCGATAATCGCGCATCAACAGCGTGACGTGCTGCTCCAGCCCGGCTTCGCGGACGCGGGCGGTGGCCAGTTCGTGCTGCTCGCGCGAGATCGTGGTGGTGGTGACGTGCACGCCATGGCGGCTTGCCGCGTGCAACGCGAATCCCCCCCAGCCGGTGCCGATCTCGACCACGCGCATGCCGGGGCGCAGGCCGAGCTTGGCGCAGATCCGCTCGAGTTTGCGCTCCGAGGCCACCTCGAGCGGCTCGGCCTCGTCGCGGAAGATCGCCGAGGAGTACATCAGGTTGCGGTCGAGGAACACCCGGAACAGCTCATTGCCCAGATCGTAGTGGGCGGCGATGTTGCGCCGGCTTGCGCCGCGCGAATTGGGCCGCAGTCCGCGCAGTACGCGCAGCAGCGCCGCGCCGAGGCGCGCCAGGCCGCCCTCCAGGCGATCGAGGAGCTGGCGGTTGCGGACGAAGATCCGCACCAGCGTGGTGAGGTCGCTGCAATCCCACCATCCGTCCATCCAGGCCTCGCCGATCCCCACCGTGCCGCCCAGCGCCGCGCGCTGGTACATCGCGGGATCGTGCACGACCAGGGTAACCCGCAGGGTTTCCGTGCCCGCCACCGGGCGGCCGAGGCGCAGGCGCTCCCCGGCTTCCTCGAGCACGATCTCGCATCCTTCCAGGCGCCCCAGCAGCGCGAGCATGCGGCGCCGGAACAGGCCGCCGGCCACGGGACCAGCGGTGGCCGCCAACGCAGTGGAGTCGGGGTTCGCGTCCATACTCATCGGGAATCAGGTCCGGGACTTCGAGGGATGATCGTAGACCGGGTTGCGTCGAAGCCAGATCAAGAGCGCTTGCCAGTGGATCGCGCCGACCACGCGCAGGGTCATGAGCGGAAAACGCGCGAGGCAGGCGGCGAGCCCGGCCCCGTCGAGCGGCCGCCGCTGCATCACCAGGGTCGCGTCGAACTCGGATCGCGGCCCGTCGAGAACTTCCATGTGGACTTGCAGCGATGCCGCCGGCTCGGAGAAGCGCCAGCGGTACTGGCGTTGCATGGGCAGGAACGGCGACACGTGCAGGGACTTGTCGAAGCTCCAGACGCGCGCGGCGGCATGGCGCGCGGCGCTGGCCAGCGGCAGCACGTAGGCATGCCGCTCGCGCCATGGCGTATTGGTGACCTCCGCCACGATCGAGTGCAGGGTCGCCCCGTCGGCCTCGTAGCAGTAGTAGAACGCCACCGGGTTGAAGCAGTGGCCGTAGTAGCGCAGGTGCGCCAGCAGGCGGACCGGACCGGCCGGCGCATCGCCGGTCGCCTCGCGGACGCGCGCGCGGACCGCGGTTGCCAGCGGCATCCCTGGATCGCCGAGGTAGTCGGCACGGCGGAAGCTGGCCAGGTTGGCGCGCTCCACGGACCACAGCCAGCGGCCCCGGAAGACCCGATCAAGCTCGTCGAGGTCGAGGCTGAGCATGAACATGCGGTAGCGGAACGCGTGTGGGTGCGGGGCATGGCGCCGGTGCCGGACCCAGCCCTCGTAGATCGCGCTGGACAGCGTCTCGCTCATGGCCACCGCGCGCCCAGCGCCGCGGCCACTTCGACGCCGCTGCGCATGCCGTCCTCGTGGAAGCCATAACCCCACCACGCACCGCAGAACCAGGTCCGGTTCACGCCATTGATCTGCGCGCGGCGCTGGCGGGCAGCGGCGCTGGCCAGGGTGTGGACCGGATGGTGATAGACCATCCGGCGCAGGATGCGCGCCGGATCGATCGCCGCGGTGCGGTTGAGCGTGACCACCAGCGGCACGGGTGCGTCCAGCGATTGCAGGATGTTCATGCAGTAACTCACGGTGCAGGCGTTGCCGGCGTCGCGCGGCACCAGCGCATTCCATGCAGCCCAGGCACGCGGGTTGCGCGGCAGGAGGCTGGCGTCGGTGTGGAGCACGGTCTCGTTGGACTGGAAGGAGATCGCGGACAGGATCTCCCGCTCCGATGTGCTGGCATCGTCGCCGAGCAGCGCCAGGGCCTGGTCCGAATGGCAGGCCAGCACGACGTGGTCATAGCGTTCCGGACCGGACAGGCTGGTCACGGTCGCGCCGGCGCCGTCGCGCAGCACGGAGCGCACCGCATCGCCCAGCCGGACCCGGGCGCGCCAGCGCCGCGACAGTTCGCGCACGTAGGCGGACGATCCCCCCTCGATCACCCGCCATTGCGGCCGGCCCCGGACCTGGAGCATGTGGTGGTTGGCCATGAAGCCGACCAGCGTATGGAGCGGAAACCGCAGGACCTGCCCCGCGGATGATGACCACAGCGCCGACGCCATCGGCACCAGGTGGTCGTCGCGGAAGGCGTCCGAATAGCCGCCGAGCTCGAGCCATTCGCCGAGCTCCGGGCCGGGGCCCTCCTGCGCCAGCAGGGTCGGGGCCTCGCGATAGAAGCGCAGGATGTCGCGCACCATGCGCCAGTGGCGCGGCGACAACAAGCGGCGACGCTGCACGAACAGCGTATCGAGCGAGGTGGCGTTGTACTCGAGGCCGCTGCGGTCGTTGCGCAGCGCGAAGCTCATCGTGGTCGGACGCGTCGCGATGCCCAGTTCGCCGAGCATGCGGAAGAACAGCGGATAGTGGTCGGGGTTGCACACGATGAAGCCGGTGTCGACGGCAAGGCGCGTGCCTGCGATCTCGACGTCGTGCGTGTGGGTATGGCCGCCGAGGCGGTCGGCGGCCTCGTAGACCACGACGTCGTGGTCGCGTGCCAGCAGCCAGGCCGAGGCAAGCCCGGCGATGCCCGATCCGACGACGGCGATGCGCATGGCGAGCGGTCGCGCGCGGCGCGTCAGTCGCCGCGCCGCAACCCGGCGGGCAGCTGCTTGAGGTCCCAG
>Ga0209476_10000127_pt1 | contig 50908 bp, 32 predicted proteins | sample KloWWTrecipitate_FD_187179 | JGI IMG/M metagenome (GOLD analysis project Ga0209476, IMG submission 187179) | Active sludge microbial communities from Klosterneuburg, Austria, studying microevolution and ecology of nitrifiers - Klosterneuburg... | ecosystem: Engineered > WWTP > Aerobic digester... | reverse complement strand
GTAGGTGCAGGTGTTGGATTAGGCGTTGGTGTTGGGTTGGGGTTAGGCTCAATTGTTTTATTGGCAGAATTCCACCCACTGGTAATAGCATTAATTCTATCTTTTTTTGCAGGGTGAGTAGAGCTGGCTCTATCAGATGAAATTGCACTGATGGCTGCAATAGATTCATTTAACGAAGCACCAAGCTTGGACATTACATAACCGGAAAATGCATCAGCCTCAATTTCTTTCGGCGGCGTACTTCCACTGCTGCTTACAACATGATTATAATAATGATGACCCATTTCATGCGCCAACACACTTATCGAAGCCCATTTGGTAGAAGTGTAGGCGTCAATATCTTCCAGAAAATTATTATCATAAATAATCCATCTTACTCTGTTAATGATGGTAGCATACGCATTTCGAATTCCATTCTGTTCACGGACACTGAAATTCTCTTTCCATTGTATAGTATCCAGCATATTCTGAAGTATATTTTTGGCTTCATAAACAGAGCTGAAATTTGATTTAATCAGTGATCTAGGCGGCACCTTAAAACCACACCCAGTTATTTTTTGTGCGTTTAAACCAATGCTAAAAACAAGAAAAAGAATTAGAACTATTCTATACTTCATAGCAGATTTTTTTGAAGGTAAATATAAGGTGCAGGTAAAAGATAAACTAAAATTTTCGATGTATGCCGTTTCTCAGACGATGAAATATTTGGACTACATTTGCGTTCAAATTTGCTTATATGAAGAATACTGCTTTTACCCAAAAACATATTGCACTTGGTGCTAAGATGGCTGAGTTTGCTGGATACAATATGCCGATCTCCTATACAGGTATTAATGATGAACATGCAACAGTAAGAAAAAATGCTGGCGTATTTGATGTAAGCCATATGGGTGAATTTGTTTTGAAAGGTGAAAATGCATTGGATCTTATTCAACGGGTAACGAGTAATGATGCTTCTAAATTAAAAGCAGGTCAAGCACAGTATAGTTGTTTGCCGAATGAAGACGGCGGCATTGTGGACGACTTGTTAGTGTATTGCATCGAAGAGAACAAAGTATATATGTTGGTTGTAAATGCTTCCAATATTGAAAAAGACTGGAATTGGATTACAAAACATAATACGAACAATGTAGAAATGCATAACATTTCTGATAAAACTTGCTTGCTGGCAATCCAAGGCCCAAATGCAACAAAAATATTAGAACCGCTTACTGATATTGATGTGTTGAATCTAAAGTATTACACTTTTACCAAAGGAACATTCGCCGGAGTAAAAAATGTATTAGTAAGTGCAACAGGTTATACTGGTGCAGGCGGAGTGGAAATTTATTTTGAAGATAATGACGGCGCTGCTGAAAAAATATGGGATGCTATTTTCGCTGAAGGCGGTCCAAAAGGAATGAAACCAATTGGCCTCGGAGCAAGAGATACGTTAAGATTGGAAATGGGTTTTTGTTTATATGGTAATGATATAGATGATACCACTTCGCCAATGGAAGCAGGGCTGGGTTGGATTACAAAATTCACCAAAGAGTTTACTGCTAAAGAAATATTTGCAAATCAAAAAGCCGAAGGCATTACAAAAAAATTGGTGGGTTTTGAAATGATTGAAAAAGGAATTCCTCGCCAGGGCTATGAAATAAAAGATTTTACAGGCGCAACAATTGGGCATGTAACTTCCGGCACCCAGTCACCCAGTCTTGGAAAAGCAATTGGAATGGGATATGTGACTAAAGGGTTTTCAGCATTAGGCACGGAGATTTACATAAAAGTCAGAGATAAATTACTACAGGCAAAAGTTTCTAAAATCCCTTTTTCATAAAATGATAATCGGTAAGATTTTTGTGAGTACAGACAACTAATAAGTATTTCAAAATTTCTTCAATGCCAACTATTCATCTTACAACTTTCATAGCGGCTCCTGTAAATGTAGTTTTTGACCTTAGCCGTCATATTGGAATGCATAAAGAATCTATGGCTTCTTACAAAGAAGAAGCTGTGGCAGGTACAAGGTTTGGCTTGATTGAAAAGGAAGAAACCGTTACCTGGAAAGCAAAACATCTTTTTAAAAATAGAATACTACGGGTAAAGATTACTGAGATGGTAAAACCTCAAATGTTTACAGACGAACAACTGCAAGGAGATTTCAGGGAAATGAAGCATGAGCATCATTTTAAGCCTTGCGACAATGGAACTATCTTAATCGACCTCTTTCATTACGAATCTCCATACGGTGTGGTGGGTGAATGGTTTAACAGTCTTTACCTTACAAGATATATGCGTCGCTTGCTGGAGCAAAGAAATAAGGTTATAAAAGAATTTGCTGAAAGCGATAAATGGAAAAAACTACTCATAAAATAACAAAGAGCTTTTATTTCCGTTACTTTATTTTTGCTGTCTTATATGACCAATAAACCAACCCTCAGCACATCTCTATCTCCAGCTTTATTACACCTGTATGATTTAAGCAACAGTGTTGTAGTAATTATAGATGTATTCAGAGCTACTTCTACTATTGCTTCTGCATTGTTCAATGGAGCTAAATCGGTAATACCTGTTGACTCTGTTCCAAAGGCAATCGAAATTTCAAAAAGTATTGATGGTATTGCAGCTGGTGAAAGAGATGGAATGATAGCAGATGGATTACAGCATGGAAACTCTCCTTTAGAATATACAAGAGAATTTATTGAAGGCAAAACGTTGGTGCTTACAACAACCAATGGAACAAGGCTGCTGCACATGGCATTGGAGAAAAATGCTGACACCATTATTTCCGGTTCTTTTCCAAACATATCTTCTGTTTGCGATTTTTTAGTAAAGGAGAAAAAGAATGTAGTGCTTGGTTGTGCTGGTTGGAAAGACCGCTTCAATTTAGAAGACACATTATTTGCAGGCTCGGTGATCAATCGCATAAAAAAAGAATTCACTATTCATTGCGACAGTTCAGTAATGGCAGAGGAAATGTATTCTTCGCATAAAAAAAACCTCTTGGATTTTGCGCCGAAACTTACACACTATCATCGCCTGGTAGAAAGGTTCGGATTGATAGATGATATTAAATATTGTTTGACGGATGATGTGGCTAATGTGCTACCATATTATACAAATGGTAAATTAATAGTAAGATAAACGTACGGTTTCAGAAATTATAAATAAGTTAGGGCTGTGTGTGGTTCCTCCCTTTTAGGGGAGGTTAGGTGGGGTAAAATCTACTAAGATACTTCATTTTTTCCTGTATACTTCTGATATAAAATTTATTATTTATTTCTTTCATTTTGTATGGAAATACGCAGTTATTTCTTTTAGTTTTGCCGGTTATCCTTTTTCGATAAGTAAGATTTGTTTTATTGAAAATCTTCAGTCGTAAATTTAAAATCTAAAATAGTTTGGCTTTACCGCACCTTGTTAAATTCGTTTACACCCATGGAACGGATGAAGTAATCCGCAGAGGAAAGAAAATTCATTCAATCGGTTTTGTAGAATTAGTAGAATACGATGACTTGTTTGGATCTGCCGTCTTTCGTGTAAAAGATGATAGCTACTCTACTTTTTATAAAGTCTATATTCAGAAATTTAAAGATGCAAAATCAACATCATTGCGATGTGCATGTCCGTATAATCTGGGTGATATATGCCGCCACGAAGTAGCCGCATTATTTCAATTACAAGATTTGATTGACAGAGGACATCTGCAATCAGAAAATTTGCAGTACGATCAGCGGCATACAGTTGTAAAGCTGAAAACAATTGACCTGAAAAATATCCGTCACTTTACATCGCAGGAAATTTTTTCTGATGCAGAAATATTTTTACGAACTAAAAAAGCCAAGATTGATTTTGCAGAAAACGAAACGGTAAAAGCAACTGTTCCTTTAAACGGGCAGGACTATAAAGTTATTATTAGTAAAAATGAAGAAAGAAGCTTTGATACCAGTTGTGATTATGAGGATACGGAGAATCCACTTTGCTTGCCTAAGGTGATTGTACTTACGCAATTATTAAATGCACATGGCGCTAATTATTTTGACAGCATCAGAAATTGGGATAAAGAAAAAAATAAATTACTGGAAGCATACGGCTATTCTTTGGCCGATAATCTGAAAGGGAAATTTGAATTTGTTTACAAAGAAGGAAAGCCCTTTTTAAGAGTGTTGGATATAAAGATTAAAAGAGTGGCTTTGGCAACTGCACCTGTTCGTCCTGTTTTGTTGCCAATGAAGGAAAGAGAAGCGGCTGAAGCAGCACCATTGGAAGTCGCAGTGCAGGAAGCTATTCCATCACAACGTTTGGGTGTCGTTTTTAATTTTAATAAAAAAACATATCCTCAATTTACGGTTGATGTAGTGGTTGGCGAGCCGAATGAAACGAATGAGAAATTTGCAGGGACAGTAGAAAAGGTAGATATAAGCCGTTATGTAAATTCAGACAGTTTATCAGAAGCAGATAAAGAACTTCTTACAGCATTAAGAAAATTACAGGAGTCGGAAATCAATAAATATATCAGCCGCAATTCACCTTTCTCTGGCATTTGGGAAAATATTATTCATGATGCGAATGATGATTTGCCAGAAGAAACAAAGGAATTAATGGCAGAATATTTATTGCCAAAACTGAAAAAAATATTTATTGAATCGGTAGACAATCCGTTTGTGTTTATTCTGGACCAAGGAAAAGAATTTAAAACAGCGAATCTAGAGGAGTTACAATTGCAAGCAGAAGCAGCTCAACCACATTTTATTGTAGTAAAAAAAGAAAAAAATTTTACTATTGAGTGCCGTGTAAAAGCTGGTCCGCTTGAATTTGATTTAGGAGATAATGAAACAGCAACTCCATTATTTTTTACGTATAACAATCAATCACATCTCTGGAGCAATAATGATGTTATCCATTTAGTTGATAAGTTTTTACCAACAGGTAAAATGGAAGTGAAGAATGAGGACTGGAGCAAAACATTAAATGAATTCTTATTGCCATTGGCAAAAGAACATAAAATTGATTTCGATAAATCGCTGGTACATGAAATAAAAGATGGCAATCCGGATGTTAATTTGTTCTTACTGGAAAAAGGTGAACACTTAGTTTTTCAGCCAAGATTTTATTATAAAGGATTTGAGACGAAAGTATCCGATAGGGATGAGTTAATTGTTCCGCAGGCAGATAAAGTTGTTGTGGTGCATCGTAACAGGGAAAAGGAAAATGAGTTTATTCAGAAATTACAAAACCTTCATTCCAACTTTGCTTACAACGAAGATTCTGGAACACTGGCATTAAAAGGTGCTGATGTATTAAAAAATAACTGGTTCTTCTTATTTGTAGATGCAATGAAGGAAATGAAGACGCCGGTATTTGGATTTGAAGCATTAAAAAATTTCCGGTTTAATACAGCAAAACCTTCAACAAAAATTTTCATCAGTAGCAATACAGACTGGTTTGATGCAAAAGTTGATATACTTTTTGGCGATCAGCAAGTGTCGGTGGCAGAAGTAAAAAGAGCTTTAGCCAATAAGCAACAGTTTGTGCAATTGAACGACGGCACATTAGGCATTTTACCAGAAGAGTGGTTAAAAAAATATTCATTGCTCTTTAGAGTTGGCGAAGGAAAATCTGATACATTGAAATTGTCCCGCTATCATTTAAGTGTGGTGGATGAATTGTACGAAACAAGAGATGAAGAAGAACTGGTAGTAGCGTTGGAAGAAAAGTATGAAACTTTAAAAGAGTTTAATAAGATTAAAGAAATTGAACCTTCGGAGCATTTAAAACCAATTCTTCGTCCGTACCAGGTGGCCGGCTATCAATGGTTGAATTATTTAAAAGATATTAAGTGGGGCGGTATTCTGGCTGATGATATGGGTTTGGGTAAAACAGTGCAGGCACTTTCTTTTATGGAGTATTATAGAAAAGAGAATAAATCATTAAAAGCATTAGTTGTTTGCCCGACAACATTGATCTATAACTGGGAAAACGAGATAACAAAATTTACTCCTGAACTTACTTATCGTATTCATCATGGTGCAACAAGAACAAGAACGAAGGAAGAAATAATGGATCATGAAATTACGATTACTACTTATGGCACATTGCGTAGTGATATAAAACTATTGATGAGTGTTGATTTTGATTATGTAGTACTGGATGAGTCGCAGGCAATAAAAAACCCTGGAAGCAAAGTAACTAAAGCCGCCTGTTTGTTAAAAGCACAGAACCGTCTTTGTATGAGCGGTACACCTTTGCAGAATAACACATTCGACATTTTTGCACAGATGAATTTTCTGAATCCCGGAATGTTGGGTACCATGGAATTCTTCCGGCAGGAATTTTCTACACCTATTGATAAATTTGGCGAGCAAGACAGAAAAGATCATCTGCGGAAAATCCTCTTTCCATTTATTTTAAGAAGAACAAAAGAACAGGTAGCAAAAGACCTTCCGGAAAAGCAAGAAATGATTCTCTTCTGCGAAATGGAAAGCAAGCAGCGTAATATTTATGATGCGTATAGAAATGATTTCAGAAACCAGATTTTGGGAACGATAGAAACACAAGGCATTCAAAAATCGCAGTTGACCATTTTACAAGGCTTAATGAAGCTTCGTCAGATTTGCGATTCACCAGCCATTTTAAATGAGCAAGAAAAATTTGAAAACCATTCCATCAAGTTGGATGAACTGGCAAGAGAGATAACAGAAAATATCGGTGATCATAAAGCATTGATCTTTTCTCAGTTCCTCGGAATGTTGGCTTTGATAAGGGCCAAATTGGAAGAGTTAGGTGTTAAGTATGAGTATTTTGATGGAAGCACTTCTGCACCAGACAGACAAAAAGCCATTGAAAGCTTTCAGAATGATGAAGAAAAAAGAGTGTTTCTTATATCACTAAAAGCCGGAGGTGTGGGCTTAAACCTTACCGCTGCCGACTATGTATATATTGTAGACCCTTGGTGGAACCCGGCAGTGGAGCAACAGGCTATTGACCGTACACACCGTATCGGCCAAACCAAAAACATATTTGCTTACCGGATGATATGCAAGGACACCATCGAAGACAAGATTCTTAAACTACAGGAGAAGAAAAGAGCATTGGCAAAAGACATTATTTCCGACGATTCTTCATTTGTGAAAACACTGACAAGGGAAGATGTGGAGTACTTGTTTAGTTAAAAGAATTTAAGATTAAATGAAAATATATATGAATGCTCGAATTAGAGTTTTGTTAACGACAACTACCATTTCGTTAATATGTATGTCATTATATAATCTTCCATCAAATAGTGAAATCAATAAAGTAAAAGGATTGCCATTAGTGATTTCTTTTCTTAAAACAAATCCTCCAGACAGTATTCAACGCATGCTAAAAAACTATTTTCAGGGTAAAAAATATAAAATAATAACGTTTGAGGAGTCGATGGACTTGTATCAAGCACAATTAAAATTTGATCTTACTCAATCTATAAATTCGGGTGATTTTAACGAGAAAACTGCAGAAACAATAGGAAAAAATATGAATCCTTATTGTAACCTGCTAGCAATTACAATTTTTCAAGACAGCACAGTTAATAGTGGCTATTTTATTGATAGTATTGTATGGCAAATAACCAAAATGCCTATTAAGGAAACACCAAAAGCACAAATTACTTTTGTTCCAGAAGCTTCTATGAGGTCGGATAGTTATTCTGTTATAAAAGAGTTTTCAGATAAAGTAATTTCTTCTGGTTTGTTAAAATAATAAAATGAAAAATTTATTTATTTGTATAGCTATCATCATTCTATTTCATAATTACCTGTTTGCACAAAAATCGGATTCACTAAATTTAGTTTACAACAACCAGACTATTTATAGATATGGTGGCAGTTTCTTAAAAGGAAACGAAAAGCTCAACTTTAAAGATTTAAGCAGGGAATTTAACATGTCCGATTTGGGCCAAATTTCTTACGAAAAGGCAAAAAGTTATAGAACCAAAAGTGTAATTTTTAAAGTGGCATCAATAGCATGTGGAATAGCATCTCTTGCAATTATCTCTAATAATAGCTCCAATCGAAATACAGCTTTGATTTTTCTCGGTGGACAAATTGTAACTGGATATGCAGGTGGTAAACTAAGCCAACTCTCTGCCCAAAACCTCGATAGGGCTTTATGGCAGCGAAACAAAGATGTATTATTTCCAGGTAGGCAATAAAATCATACTTTTCCTCAATTATTTAACATTCCCCGAAGGTTAAACCCTCTTCTTACGTCTATTTTCGTACACATTTTAAGTTTATGAAGAAGATATTTACCTTATCCCTCCTGATTTTAGTCTCTTTTGCTGCAGTTCAGGCGCAGAAAGCCGATGGCAGTATTAAAGGCAACTTGCTGGATTCCAACACAAAGCAACCGATTGTAGATGCTACGGTTTCTGTAATGAATGTTAAGGATTCAAGCCTGGCAACGTTTACATTAAGTAATAAACAAGGTGGTTTTGAGGTAAAAGGCCTCGCCGATGCAGATTATTTATTGATTGTTAGCCATAAAAGCTACGATCCGTTCAGCAAGTCGTTTACTATTTCTGCTGAAAATAAAACAATCAACTTCGGGAGTGTTTTTCCGGGCACAAGCGGAAAGTCTTTAGAAAATGTTGTAATCAGTTCTTATGTTCCTATTCAGGTAAAAGGCGATACGGTTCAGTTTAATGCATCTGCATTTAAAACAAAACCGAATGCAACTGTAGAGGATCTTTTGAAAAAATTGCCAGGTGTGGAAGTGGATAAAGAAGGAAATATTAAAACACAAGGTGAGGATATTCAGAAAGTATTTGTAAATGGAAAGGAGTTTTTTGGTAACGATCCGAAACTGGCTACAAAGAATCTTACTGCTGATATGGTAGAAAGCATTCAGGTGTTTGATGATATGAGTGATCAGGCAAAGTTCACCAAGATTGATGATGGTAGCCGCTCTAAAACAATCAATATTCAATTAAAGAAAGATAAGAACAAAGGAATTTTTGGAAGAGCATTAATTGCAGGTGGTACCGATGGTCGTTACGAAGGCAATCTGTCTTTCAATAAATTTAATAATGATAAAAGGATTTCTGTTTTATTCAACGGAAACAATATAAATAAGCAAGGATTTTCTTTTTCAGATATCATCAGCTCAATGGGCGGCTTTAGTGGTTTTGGTGGTGGAAGAGGCGGCGGCGGTGATGTTGGTGGTGGTTTCGGCGGTATGCAAATATCAGGTGGCCGTGGTGGTGGTATGGGAAGTTTCTTAAGTGGCGGTAGCGGAAGCACCGGAATTATTAAATCACTTTCTACAGGTATAAACTATTCTGATCTTTGGGCCAATAAAATTAAAGTAAGCGGTAGCTATTTCTTTTCTGATTCAAAACCACAGCAGGAGCAAAATAGTTTACGTCGTACAACCTATAAACTTAATGCAGGAGATTCTATCGCAATACGTACGAATGAAACATTTTCTAATAATATAAATCAGAACCACAGATTTAATCTGAGAATGGAATACCAGATTGACTCTATGAATTCGCTTATCTATATCCCATCACTAACAATTCAAAAATCTGAAAATTACAGCGAGGATACTTCTTTTGTAAATTCTGATGATTTTATGGGGAAATATCTTGCCTCTACAAGTAAGTCTACAAATAGGAACTCAAGAGATGGATTTACTTTTTCAAACAATTTTATTTTCAGACATAAGTTCAGCAAAACAGGCCGCACACTTACTTTAGGCTGGAATAACTCTTTTGGGAACAGTAATAGCGATGGGTTTACTTTTTCAGACAATGAATTGTTCAACAGGGATGGAACCATTTTCAGAAGTATTTTGCAGAATCAGCAATACTTACAAAAAACAAAAAATAACAATAATACCATAAGTGCTTCAATAACTGAATCGTTTGGTCTAAACAAACTATTGGAATTAAATTATGCGTACACTAATAATATGAGCACATCTACCAGAGAAACCTATGATTTCAATGGTGCTTCTGGTAAATACGATAATCCTAATTTAAGGCTGACCAATGATTTTGAGAACCTTTTCCTGGCTCACAGGGTTGGTGCTAATTTCCGTATTCAGGAAAAGAAGTATAATTATCAATTAGGATTGTCTGTTCAGCAATCAACTTTAGAAAGTGACAGCTATCAGGCTTTTACGGGCAAAGATTCTGTAACAAGAGCAAGCTATGTTAACTACTTCCCTACATTTAATTATAATTATACGCCAGGCAGAAATAAAAATTTCCGATTCAGGTATAACGGAAGAACAAATCAGCCTAGCATATCGCAATTACAGAATGTGCTGGATGTTTCAGACCAGTTAAACCAATCAATTGGTAATCCAGATCTTGAACAGGAGTTTACGCATAGCCTAAATATGAATTACAATACATTCAATATTCTTACATTCAAATTTATTGCAGCTAACATAAGCTATACTGCTACCAATAATAAAATTGTGAATAGTATTGATTCTTTGGGCAGAGGCATACAGTTAACCAAACCGGTGAACTTAGATGGATATTCAAGGATAAATTCATTTGTTACATTAGGAATTCCGTTTAAAAATCCAAAAATGAAAGGCTCTAGTGTCAACTTCACTAACAACATGTCTTATACAAAAGATGTAAGCTTGTTATTTAAGCAAAAAAATATCGGCAAAACATTGATGGTTAGTCAAGGTGTTGGTTTAAATATTAATAAAGATAAAGTTGAGTTTGGTGTAAAAGCTAATCTTGCTTACACAGATAATAAGTATTCTGTTAACGCAGCACTGAATGAAAATTATTTGACACAAACATACTCACTAGACGCTTCATATACTTTTAAAGGAGATTTTATACTGGCAACAGATTTTGATTATTACATCAACACTGGCAGAGCCGAAGGTTTTAACCAGGCTATCCCTTTATTGAATGCAAGCTTTAGCAAGCAGGTGTTTAAAAATAAGAATGGCGAGATCAAATTCTCGGTAAGAGATCTGTTGAACCAGAACCAAAGCATTACCAGAACTACAGCAGAAAACTACATTCAGGATACAAGAAGTATGGTATTGCGCCGTTACTTTATGGTAAGTTTAATGTTTAACTTGAACAGGATGGGTGGAAACAAAAACACTTCACCAATGCAGGGAATGCCACGTAGCATGGAAAGAGGGATGAGAGATATGCGAATGAATTAAAACATTTAGTTTAATATAACGAAGGGCTTTCAGCAATGAAAGCCCTTTTTAATTTATTGGGGTAGTGTAATTCTCTTTTAAGGGTTACCTTTTTCTTTTATAAGTAGCATTTGCAGTAGCGCCATGTCCGGTAATAATAACTGCTAAAACTGATTTTAATAATCGCAAAGGATTTACAGTTGACTTGTAATAATTGCGGTAAATTTTTGCTGCTTCGTGATGATGAGTGAGATTTCTGTTTTTCATATGTTGGATATTTTACTAAGGGTTAACGAATAACTTTCAATTAAAAGTATATTTTAATTCGAAAATTTAATAATATTGGCAATTAATTCTAACCCTACAAATCCAGACTTATGCTAAAAGCAGTAAAACCACTTGTACTTCTTACTATTATTTCCTTTTTTTTCTTGAACAGCGATGCTCAACTAAAGTTGCCAATGGCAAATGGTATTGCAAATGATGTAAAGAAAGTAATTGAAGATTATCCTAACCGGTTTATCAACCTGATGGGCGAAGTACTTAATCAACATTCCCAATCAACAGACTATTACTGCAACTTTAAAGTGAACGGTGCAGAAGAAGCTTTTGTAACCCGCTACTCTGCTAAAAAAGAAGTGTGCAGTTGGGAAGCATTAATGCTGACTACCGAACATTTTGAAAAAGCAAAACAAAGGTTTAAATCGCTATACAATCAGTTGCAGAATATGGTGGTAAAGTTTGGCGACAATTCGTACAAACTGAAGGGAGAATACGATGCTCCTGATGAATCAAAGAAATTTACCAGTGTATTATTTTCATTTGAACCTGCCAATAACCCAGCAGCAAAACTAAAGATTGAAGTTTCAATGCAGTATATAGAACCGATGGAATGGAAAGTAAAACTGATGGTGTACGACAGAGACAGGGAAGATGATGAAAGAGGACAGACAAAGGAATAGCAAAAAATTTTAAAAATAGAAAGAAAAAGAGTAAAACAATTTTTCAGCAGATGGCTTTTCTATCTATCTATCAATTTTCTATTGGCATGCACTACTAAATTATATAACTTGATTTGAATTGCGCTACAATTGTTATTGGTGGTCTTTATAATGATTGTAAGTGCAATGTATTACAGCGTATCTACAATACAACGATTAATATTTTGTATTTATTACTATTGATTTTATCTGATTGGCATTGTATTGAAAACTTGCTTTAGAAAAAGTAGGAGGTCCGAAAGTACCCATAACATTGTTAGAAAATCCATACCCTTCTTTTGGCAAACCTAAGAAGTTGGTATTCATTTTTCCATCATCATTTTCATCATGGAGTATGGCAATAGCATAATTGCCAGAAGCAAGGCCTGCGAAAGAAATAGTTGCTTTTTTGTTGATGATTGTAAGTTTGGCCCTGCGTACAGCCTTATCCAATTCTTCAGGATAACCGACGCCATCTTTGTAAACACTAATCAATACATGGCCTTTGTTGTTACGTAAATCTGTAATGGAAAGGGAAAGTTTGTTTTCCGTTACCCGGCTGATGACGGTAAAAGAAGCAAACAAGAGAAGCAACAATAAAAGATACCTGTATTTACTGGACATATTATATTAACAGATTAACTAAAAAAATGTTCTCTAAGGCTAATGCCTCCTAAAAGGAATATTTACGAGAAAAAGCGGAGATTGTATTTTACTAATTACACCCTTATTGAGCCTCGAAAAGCTCTGCCACTATAATAAGATTCTGCACCATTGTGATAGGTGAATACATGATTAAAGCGGCGGTCGCAGAAAATAGCACCACCCAATTTTCTAATCTCGTCTGGTGTTTTTATCCAGCTTGATGTTTTGGTGTCGAACTCTCCAAGCTTTTGTAATTCACGGTATTCTTCTTCTGTCAGCATTTCGATACCTATTGCGATTGCCATATCCATTGCATTGTTTTTGGGCTTATTTTCTTTTCTTGCATCGAGTGCTTTACGATCGTAGCAAAAACTACGACGGCCTTTGGGGCTTTCGGCTGCGCAATCATAAAAAACATATTCGCCTTTCTTTCCTGCCTGCCGGCTTGGCAGGTTATCAAAACTAACCACATCGGGTTCGCCGCCGGTATTTTCCATTTCATTGAGCGACCATAATTTTTCAGGTTTGGCTTTTAGTTTTGTTTCTACTTTGATCCAGTCAATTCCTTTATGGCGATTCATGTTTTTCTCAAAACGAGTTTTCAATGTTTTGAAAAGTTTTTCTGTTTCATTTGGTGATAGTTTTGAATTCGATTTTTTCATGTACTTCATTTATTAATAAAGATGCTGCTAACATATAAATTTACAAAACTTCAGGAATAACGGGTTGCCAGTTTGTTAAACTGAAAATTATCAAGTTCATCTTTCTTGATGCTAATCATTTGTTGAATAACATGCCTGATTTGCTCTATTATTTTGTCGTAATCTCACCAATAAAGGTTGTTAGAACTTAATAAAGAATTTTAATAAAAGATTTAGTCAACAATTAACGCAAATTAATGTTTAGCATAACGATAGATTTATTTTGAATCAGCTATTTTATCTCTATAAACTTTTGTAAGTGTGTAAGGTTAATATGAAAGCAGCTGAACTCGTTCAGTAATCAAGTGATAGCTTTGGGTTTCGAAAAAATAAATATTTCTTTAAATAAGAAGCTTTGTGTTAATAGTTACTTTATAAGTAATGATTATTATTTAAATTGCCACATTACTATAAATCAATGTATAAATTTTCAGTAGCCAAATTAAAATAACAACAATGGAAAATAATTCACATGCAGACGATTCGATACTTGCAGAAGTTAATCATGACAGTGCAGCCAAATGTCCTTTTTCAACTGGTGCATTAAAACAAACTGCCGGTGGTGGAGCCAGAAACCGTGATTGGTGGCCCAACCAGCTAAAGTTGAATATTCTTCGTCAGAACTCTTCTTTGTCTGATCCGATGGATAAAGATTTTAATTATGCTGAAGCATTCAAATCACTTGATCTGAAGGCACTAAAAAAAGACATATTTGAATTGATGACAACCTCACAAGACTGGTGGCCGGCTGACTATGGCCATTATGGTCCGTTTTTTATCCGTATGGCATGGCATAGTGCAGGTACGTATCGTATTGCCGATGGCCGTGGCGGAGGCGGTTTCGGAACACAGCGTTTTGCTCCGCTCAATAGCTGGCCGGATAATGCGAATCTGGATAAAGCAAGATTTCTGTTATGGCCTATCAAACAGAAATACGGAAAGAAAATTTCTTGGGCCGATTTAATGATATTGACTGGAAATTGTGCATTGGAATCGATGGGTTTTAAAACATTTGGTTTCGCTGGTGGAAGAGCTGATGTATGGGAACCAGCAGAAGATGTGTATTGGGGTTCAGAAGGTGAATGGCTGGGCGATAAAAGATACACTGGCAATCGGGAATTGGAAAATCCACTAGGTGCTGTGCAGATGGGATTGATTTATGTAAATCCCGAAGGACCTAATGGTAATCCAGATCCACTAGCTGCAGCACATGATATAAGAGAAACATTCGGCCGCATGGCTATGAATGATTATGAAACGGTGGCCTTGATAGCAGGCGGACATAGCTTTGGAAAATCACACGGCGCAGCCGATCCGGGAAAACATATTGGTAGAGAACCCGAAGGAGCAGGCATTGAAGAGATGGGTCTCGGTTGGAAAAATAGTTTTGGCACTGGTAATGCAGGTGATACTATAACAAGTGGTCTCGAAGGCGCATGGACCAAAACACCAACTAAATGGAGTAATAATTTTTTTGAAAACTTATTTGATTACGAATGGGAGCTTACGAAAAGTCCGGCGGGTGCACATCAATGGAAACCTAAAGGACAGGCAGGTGCTGGAAGTGTGCCTGATGCTCATGATCCGGCAAAACGCCATGCACCATTTATGTTAACGACCGATATTTCTTTAAGAGTGGATCCGGTTTATGGAAAAATCTCCAGACGTTTTTATGAAAACCCAGATCAGTTTGCTGAAGCTTTTGCAAAAGCCTGGTATAAATTAACTCACCGTGATATGGGACCGATTACAAGATATCTTGGTCCGGAAGTGCCGAAAGAAGTATTGATTTGGCAAGACCCTGTTCCTGCAGCAAATCATGAACTCATTAACGATGCGGATATCGCTGCATTAAAAACGAAAATCATCGCTACTGGATTATCAATATCACAACTCGTAGCTACAGCATGGGCTTCTGCATCTACCTTTCGTGGATCAGATAAAAGAGGTGGTGCCAATGGTGCAAGGGTACGACTGGCTCCGCAGAAAGATTGGGAGGTAAACCATCCGAAGGAACTTTCTTCTATATTGAAAACATTGGAAGCTGTTCAGGAAGAATTCAATAAAGCACAGACAGGTAATAAGAAAGTTTCAATAGCAGATATTATTGTATTGGGTGGATGTGTGGGTATTGAACTTGCAGCAAAAAGTGGTGGTCACACCGTAACCGTTCCTTTTACAGCAGGCCGCACCGATGCTTCACAGGAGGAAACAGATGTAGAATCATTTGATGTGCTGGAACCGGGTGCTGATGGTTTCCGCAATTATTACAAACCAAAGCATAAAGCTTCAGCAGAAGAAATGTTGGTAGACAAGGCGCAATTAATGACACTTACAGCACCGGAGATGACTGTATTGCTTGGTGGGCTGCGGGCATTGAACATAAATTATAATAATGCACAGCATGGTGTGTTCACTTTGCGTCCGGGATCTTTGACCAATGATTTCTTTGTAAATCTATTGGATATGAGTACCACCTGGAAGGCAACTTCCGATGCACAAAATGTATTTGAAGGTACTGACCGTACAACAGGTAAAGTAAAGTGGACTGGAACAAGAGCTGATTTAATTTTCGGTTCCAACTCTGAGCTACGGGCTATTGCTGAAGTATATGGTTGTGAAGATGCACAGGAAAAGTTTGTAAATGATTTCGTAAACGTATGGAACAAAGTAATGAACCTTGATCGGTTTGATTTGAACTGATATAAATAAATTTATAAAGTAAGAGGCGGCTCATATTGAGCTGCCTCTTTTATTTTTATGGTTTGTCAGCAAACGAAACACAGCAGAGATTTTTTATTTGCTAGTGCAATGAATAAAGATCATATCATCAACGGTATCATCACCCAATTGCTTTGCTCTCTTTAAATCTGCACAGGCATCTATAGTTTGTTTTTTTGCAGGAATTGCATTTCCTTTTTTCGAAAGCAAATTAATTTTTGCCACTCCCCTGTTGGCATAGGCTTCCATATAATTAGGTTTGTAATGAATGGCTCTTGTATAATCGTAGATGGAACCTGCTGCATCCATCAGCATATCTTTTGCAGCACCGCGGTTGAAGTATACTTCAGCATCAGTAGAATCGAGGGCAACATACTTGTCATAATAAAGAACAGATTGCTGGAAATAATTTTGCTGATAAGCAATCTTACCCAAAAAATAAAAAGCAGCTTGTGCCTGTTTGCCGGTAGTATCTTTTGTAAGAATGAAAAGAAAATCCTGTCTTGCGCCATTAAGATCTTTGGCAAATGCTTTTGCTTTTCCCCGATCGGTATAGGAAGCAAGGTCTTTCGGATCGATAGCTATAGCCTTGTTCATATCTGCAACGGAGTTTTTATAGCTACCCATGCCATTATAAGAAAGTGAACGATAGATATAGCAATATTTCTTTAACCCATCGTCTGTAGCTTTTGTAAGCAACTCTGTAAATGCTTTCTCTGCTTGCAAGTAATCGTTTGTTTGCAGCAACTTTACGGCTTTTTCAAAATCTGTTTTTAGCGCTGCCTGTGCATGAGTTTGTTGAAATAGAAACAACAATAGTAATGAAACAATAATAAGGCGAAAGGGCTTCATCTGTATTAACTGATTTAAAATGATGAATGAAAGTAAATCATTAAACTCAGTGAGAAGAAGGTTGAAGTAAAATTGTCAAAATCTTAATAGATTACTGTGTTTACTATATGAGCTGTTTGAATTATAAGTCACATCTAATTATAAGTGTTAGAAGGCTTGCGTTTTTGTGCAAAGGAATCGTAGCTATACAAATTTCCTTGCTGGCTGTAGTTGTCAGCAGTCATGCTTAATTGTTTAGACTAAATAAAAGGTGTTGGCGGTTGAAGCCTTAATATTTGTAAACGAGGGGAGCAAAGGATAATCGCAAATGGTCTGTTAATATGAAAAGGTGAATCACATAGAGCTCAGCCTAAGATAAAAGTTTTTTTTGTAGATGTATTCATCTGTAAAGTTCTGTGGCTAACCTATATTCATTGTTGGCATTAACCTTGTACTGATTTTTAATTATGAAAGCAACCGCATACTACATCCTAATCAATATTAAAACAGCAAACGGTTTTGAAAGTATTGGTAAGTTTTTTATTGGCAATAATTCCGAAGCGGCTGATGCATTATTCTACCAGCTGCAAGGTAGCAGCGATGTGGATGAAAACACAATGCTATCTATGGAACTGATGGAAACAGTGCGGGAGCTGCCACAGAATATCCGCATTATCAGTTGTTCACTTGAGCAACTGGCTTTCAACTGCCGCATTATTACCAAAGACACCTTTAAGAATATAAATCTGGAGGACTTGTAACAGTTTACACCACTGAAAAATTTTCATATTAACTGAAATTTTTTCGGAAACCTTGCCAAATTTTCAGTCAGCACATGGAATGGCATTTTGTTTGAAAAAAAGAAAAAATTCATTGTTAACTAAAAAACAAGGAGGTTTTTATGACAAACAGCATGATTAGAAGAAACAGCACTGTGCCATCAAAACCAGTAAGCGGATGGGTGGACAGGCTGCTAAATGAAAATCTGAGTCGAATTTTCAATGATGACTTATGGGGTTTTAATGGAGTAGAGCAATCTGTAAATGTGCCCGTTAATATCAGAGAAACGGATAAGTCCTATGAATTAGAACTGGTGGCTCCGGGTCTTAAAAAGGAAAACCTAAAGCTAAACGTAAGCAATAACCAGCTTACTGTTTCTTTTGAACAGAATGTTGAAAATAAGCAGGAAAACCAATCCGAAGGTTGGATTCGTAATGAATACAGGATGCAATCCTTCACCCGCAACTTCACCTTGGATGAGTCAGTAGATGTAAACAAGATTGATGCTGCCTATAATAGTGGTATTCTGCAGGTAACACTGCCAAAGAAAGAAACTGCACAACGAATTTCAAAAACCATTCAGGTTAAATAACTGTGCAGCTTTATTATTATTAAATTATGAATGCTAAACAAAAAAGGCTGTCTCAAAAGATTGAGATAGCCTTTTAGTTATTTACAAACTAAATTGTTTACATGGCTTAAATACTTTGCCACAGATTTTGATAAATAAAACGGGTTATAGAAATCTTTTACAAAAACATTGAATAATCTTTATTTTAAAAATTGCGAAAGCAATTTTCATTAATATTCAATTATTAGTTTCATTTTTTGTGATTTCGTGGCCCACAAAATTTACGCAGCTACTCTTTGTAAAATAACTTTACAAGGAATGGATGATGTAACTTTTATATGATGATTAGAATGGAGTGGGATGGCAAAATAATCTCCCGGCACTAACTGGTGTATATTATTTCCAACAACAATATCGCAAGTACCTTCTAGTATCAAAAAACGTTCATGTTCATCGTCATGCACTTCCTGTGGTGCCATTTCTTTTAACCACACGATGGCTGTAATTGCTTTTTCGGTGTATCCGATAATTCGTGCAAACACATCTTCAGTTCCAGAAGAAACCATATCGGTCCTGCTTAACCAGGATTCATAATCTGCTGGGGTTGATTTTTCGTTCAGCAACGGCGGTTCTGTTACAGGCTCTCCATTTTGTAATCGTTCAGTGTAATTTATTGTAGCCATTAAAAATGGTCTTATGATAGGATCTGGTGCAATTGCATTTTTCATTGCCAGAAGTTCTATGGTCTCACAAATAGCATCTATCTCCTCACGGATAGTGGGGTCAGTAGCAGCTCTTTCCTCTACTTCCTGTTGTTCTGCAATGCTTGCAGTCCCAGCCACGTACTGTTCTAAAATGCCAGATTCTATGAATTCTTTATTCGTCATTCTTTAAATGTCTTGGTTTTAAACTTACCATCGTTTTTCTGATGTCTTCTTTTTCTGATTCTACAGATGTTTGCAAGACAGCTGCCGTTTCTACATAATTCAGATCCCTGTAATACACAAGGTCAAAAGGAATTAGATGTTGGGAATCATTTTTTTGTGCAACATATACGGTATTATTATGAATAGAGTTTTGTTTCTCCTCTATTCTTATATCTTCGAATGCAGTTTGCCGGGTAATATTAATAAGCCAAGTAAATAAAGAGCAGTTGGCTGGAATGAAGGAATGACTTTTGTTCCAAGCTTTTACAAAACTCTTTTTTAAGATATTCTCATTTAGCGCTGCATTATTGGTGATTTTGTTGATGATCCCAGATAAGGCTGGAGCATATTTTTCATATAGTGCACCAAGTGATTTTTGGTTGCCTTGTTGTATTTCAACAACCAGTTTCAGATTTAAATCAGTCTTATAGGTATCAATCACCATAAATAAAAAGTAGCTATAATAGCAAAGACTATTTAAGCGACTATAAATGTATGTATTACAAGCTATCTCTCAAATAAAAATGTCAATCTGTCAACTTTCCTTTGTTTGGAACGGTGATTGTACATTTGCAGCCCGGTAGAAGGAAAGACTCTTATTAATTCCAAATAATCTAAAGTATGGTACAGGAACAAGGCACAATATCAATCAATACGGAAAACATCTTCCCTATTATCAAGAAATTTTTATACTCAGATCATGAGATATTCCTGCGGGAGTTGGTGAGCAATGCAGTAGATGCTTCGCAGAAAATGAAGCGGCTAGCTACACTCGGTCATTATAAAGGTGAGCTGGGCGATCTGAAAATACAAGTGGCTTTTGATGCAGATGCAAAGACGATTACCATTACTGATAATGGTATTGGAATGACAGCGGAAGAGATAAAGAAATACATCAACCAGGTAGCTTTCTCCGGAGCAACGGAGTTCATGGAAAAGTTCAAAGAAGCAAAAGATGCCAATGAGATTATTGGTCGCTTTGGTTTGGGATTCTATTCAGCATTTATGGTGGCAGATAATGTTGAGATCGAAACATTAAGCTATCAAGAAGGCGCCGAACCTGCTAAATGGACCTGCGATGGCAGTACAAGTTTTGAAATAAGCGATGGCAGCCGCACCGAAAGAGGAACAGCAATCACTTTATTTATTAATGAAGAGTCAACAGAGTTTTTAGAGAAGCATCGCTTGCAATCTATATTAGATAAGTATGCAAAGTTTTTACCGGTGCCGGTGCAGTTTGGTACAAAAACAGAATCAGTACCTGATGGAGAAGATAAAGAAGGCAAACCGCAGTATAAAAGTGTAGAGGTTGATAATATAATAAATAACACCGATCCTATCTGGACTAAGACGCCTTCTTCATTAACAGACGAAGACTATCTTTCATTTTATCAGGAGTTATATCCTTTTCAGGATGAGCCTTTGTTCTGGATACATTTGAATGTGGATTATCCATTCAACCTAACAGGTGTGTTATACTTCCCTAAACTGAAAAATGATTTTGAGATAACGAAGAATAAAATAAAACTCTTTAGCCGCCAGGTATTTATTACCGATGAGGTAAAAGATATTGTACCGGAGTTTTTATTATTGCTGCATGGTGTTATTGATTCGCCGGATATTCCGTTGAACGTAAGCCGTTCTTTCTTACAGGCAGATAGCAATGTAAAAAAGATAAATAGTTATATCAGTCGTAAGGTTGCAGAGAAATTACAAGAGCTTTACAATAAAGACCGAAAAAACTTTGAAGGCAAATGGAACGACATTGGCATCTTCGTAAAGTATGGTGCATTAAGCGATGAGAAGTTTTATGAAAAAGCAAAAGATTTTTTACTACTTACGAATACTAACAACGAACACTATACGCTGACGGAGTACGAAGCAAAAGTAAAAGATTTCCAAACCGATAAGAACGATAACAAAGTATATCTCTACACGGTAGATGCAGAACACCAGCACAGTTATATACAAGCAGCGCAGAAGAAGGATTACGATGTATTGTTAATGAACTCGCCGATTGATAATCACTTTATCCAATTCATCGAATCGAAGCTGGAGAAAACGCAGTTGAAAAGAGTGGATGCGGACATATTGGATAAGTTGATTGAAAAAGAAGATGCAGCCAAGCATAACTTATCAGAAGATGATACAAAAAAACTAACGGAGATATTTGATAAAGCCATCGGCAATAAAGCCATGAAGGTAGAAGTAGAGAGTTTACCAGCAGATGCAATGCCTGTTACATTAACAGAAGAAGAATGGATGCGCCGCATGAAAGACATGAGCAAGATGGGCGGCGGTGGAGGTATGAACTTCTATGGTGCCATGCCGGATAATTTTAAAGTAGCAGTAAATGCAAATCATCCGTTGATCACTAAAATACTTTCAGCAGAAGAGGCGCAACAAACTGTATTGGCTAAGCAGGCTTTTGATCTTGCATTACTTGCAAAAGGAATGTTGAAGGGAAAAGACCTGACGGAATTTGTGGAGCGTAGTGTGGGAGTGTTGTAAAAATGAACACAGCTATATAATGAATAGAAGTTGCTTAGGCAGCTTTTATTGTTTTTGCTATCGATGTATTTATCTGTGTAAATCTGTGGCAAAAAACATTTGTGTCAGCAAATCTTTCGTATCATTTCGCAGCTCAATTCAAACTGCGTAAGTAGTTCCTGATTTATAGCGAATATTTCTTGTTATTAGTTCTATTCTTGGCTAACCCTTTTGCAATTCATCAACTATCCGTTTGCTTCTCTGTGTGATCATTTACCACAAGCTTGCTATGAATTCTTTTTTGACGGGGATGGTGGTTAATAAATTCTTTTATGCTATCATTTACTTTAGCATCAATAGTCAAATACAATCTGCCAATTTTGATTTGGTAAAGAATTGAATGCGCCAGGTATTTAATCATTATTTTAAAATAAAAGCTCTAAAATAAACTCCTGAATTTAACTTAAGGTAAATATTGGAGCTATTTTCTATCAAAAAATTGAAAAATTCTCTTTTCAAAGAGAAATTAATTATATTTCAATTTGAAATTCGCCAAATTTCACCCAACCATTAACAAACAAATCAAAGCTTATGCGTAAAATTTACTTAAAAACACATATCCGTATCTTAAGTAGAATGCGGATTTTCTGTTTGATGATGTTAGCGATAACATTGTCCAATCTCAGCATTCAGGCACAATGTACCAACATAACTGCTTTTGGTACTGTAACGGCTCCTGGCCCAGGTGTTACTGCAACAATAACAACCTGCCTTTTTGGAGGCGAGTATACAACTATTAATTCAGCTACCGCAGCAACATCTTATACTGTTACTGGAACTGGTGGCACCGGAAATTATATAACGATTCGCCAAGGAGCATCTGGAGGTCCCGTAATAGCCTTTGGACTTTCTCCCTTAACATGGACATCTACAGTAGCAGGAACTTATTATGCACATCTTAATACAGATGCAGCCTGCGGTTCTGATTTTTCTTGCCATGAAGTTACTATAACTAATAATACTGTTGCATCACCAGGATGTACCAACACAACTGCTTTTGGTACTGTAACGGCTCCTGGCCCAGGTGTTACTGTAACAATAACAACCTGCCTTTTTGGAGGCGAGTATACAACTATTAATTCAGCTACCGCAGCAACATCTTATACTGTTACTGGAACTGGTGGCACCGGAAATTATATAACGATTCGCCAAGGAGCATCTGGAGGTCCCGTAATAGCCTTTGGATTTTCTCCCTTAACATGGACATCTACAGTAGCAGGAACTTATTATGCACATCTTAATACAGATGCAGCCTGCGGTTCTGATTTTTCTTGCCATACAGTTACTATAACTAATAATGCCGCTGCTGACCCATGTTCCAGTATTAGTACAATTGCCTGTGCAACACCTGCAACAACAACATTAGTTGGAGCTGGTGCTTGGAGCCCGGGTAATTGTGGATTCTCCACACCTGGTAATGAAAAGGTATATAGTTTTACCCCAACTGTTACCGGTGTTCATGCTTTACAGGTTACAGCAACAAACAGTGCCGGATTTGTGGATTATTTTTTCAAAGCCGCTTCGGGCGGATGCGGCGTAACCGGCTGGACTTGCATACAGGATATTTTCAGCCCAACAACTGCCAGCATGGGTACATTAACTGCTGGTGTAGAATATTATATTCTACTAGATGGTGAATCAACAGCTTCTGTTACACATACTTTCCAGATTAATTGTCCGGCTGCTGGCCCATGTGCTAGTATTAGTACAATTGCCTGTGCAACACCTGCAACAACAACATTAGTGGGAGCTGGTGCTTGGAGCCCTGGTAACTGTGGATTCACCACACCCGGTAATGAAAAGGTGTATAGTTTTACCCCAACCGTAACTGGTGTTCATTCTTTACAGGTTACAGCAACTAATAGTGCCGGATTTGTTGATTATTTTTACAAAGCCGCTTCGGATGGTTGTAGCGCAACCGGCTGGACTTGCATACAGGATATTTTCAGCCCAACAACTGCCAGCATGGGTTCATTAACTGCTGGTGTAGAATATTATATCCTGCTAGATGCCGAATCAACAGCTTCTGTTACACATACTTTTCAAATAAATTGTCCATGTCCTGACGCAACTATTTCATATTCCGGTTCACCATATTGTCAGAATGCAGGTACTGCTAATGTTACCCTTACAGGTAGTGCAGGTGGAACTTACAGTTCAACAGCCGGGTTAAATATTAATGCGGCAACTGGTGCGGTAACTTTAGGAACAAGTACACCAGGTACTTACACGGTTACTTATTCTATTGCGGCGGCAGGAAGTTGTCCTTTATTTACTACTACAGCTTCAATAACAGTTAATCCAACACCAAATGCTATCGCAACACCTGCTAGCCAAACAATCTGTTCAGGTGCTACAATAACACCGATAGTGTTAACAAGTGGAGTAGTTGGAACAACTTACACATGGACAAGGGATAATACAGCTGGGGTAACAGGAATACCAGGTAATGGTGTCGGCAATATCAGCGGTACACTAACCAATATTACTGCAGTCCCAATAACAGTAACATTTACCATAACACCAACAGCTAATGGTTGCCCTGGACCAACAAGTACAGCAACAGTATTGGTTAATCCTACACCGAATGCAGTCGCAACACCAAGTGCCCAATCTATCTGTAATGCATCAGCGATAACGCCGATTGTATTAACCAATACAACAGCAGGTACAACCTATGCTTGGACAAGAGACAACAATGCAACGGTAACAGGCATAGCAGCCAGTGGTTCAGGCACACCGATTACTGGTACATTAACTAATACAACAACGGCACCTGTAACGGTAACGTTTACCATTACACCAACGGCTAACGGTTGCCCTGGTCCATCAACAACGGCCACGGTAATAGTACAGCCAACAGCTACGGTAGATCAGCCAGTCAACCAGACGGTATGTACTGGTACACCAACTGCGGCAGTGAACTTCACCAGCCCTGTAGCCGGTGTAACGTATAACTGGACGAACAATACAACATCGATAGGTCTTGCAGCCAGCGGCACAGGTAATATACCATCATTCATTGCTACCAATGCTACATTGGTACCAGTAACGGCCACGATAACAGTAACGCCAATCGTAACTATTGATGGTGGTTTATGTGGTGTATCTGCTCCGCAAACATTTACGAATAGTACACCAGTGGCTATCCCAACAGGTCCTGCAGTAATAAGCTCCACGGTAGTAGTAAGTGGTGCACCAACCTATCTGTATGATGTGGATATATTAACTAGTATCACCCATACATTTAGTTCGGACTTGGATATAACGATTACTTCACCGGCAGGAACAATAGTAACACTGACCACTGATAATGGAGGTGCTAACGATAATGTGTTCAACGGAACATTGTGGAATGATAAAGCCAATCCGTCAGGTCAGGTACCATACACTACCAACAATGGATTAGCAACAGATAATGCCTATGTAAACCTTACCACGGCCACACCATTAGTATCCGAAGAAGCGTTAGGTGCCTTTATTGGAGAAAATCCGAATGGTACTTGGACGATCACAGTCAGTGATGACCTTGCTGGCGACGGTGGTTCATTAAATAGCTGGTCTGTAATAGTAAGCGGCTTATCCGCACCACCAACACTGGCCAGTGCAAGCTATAATAATACTACACCAGTAGTTATTTCCACCGGAGCTGCATCGGTCATAACGTCTACGATTAACGTATCAGGAGCAGGTACAGTATTGCATGATGTTGATGTAACGACTTTCATCAAACATACTTTTGCTGGAGATCTGGATGTAACGATACAATCCCCAGCCGGAACGGTAGTAACATTAACTACGGACAATGGTGGTGGAAATGATGATGTGTTCAACGGAACCGTATGGAATGACAAAGCCAATCCTGGTGGTCAGGTTCCATACGTCAATAACAATGGTTTAGCAACTGATCATACCTATGCTAACTTGACACTGGCTTCACCATTAGCACCAGAAGAAGCGTTAGCAGCCTTTATTGGTGAGAATCCAAACGGTACTTGGACATTAACAATCAGTGATGATGCTGCAGGTGATGGTGGATCATTAGACAGTTGGTCACTAAACTTGCAAACAGCAAGCTGTCCGATCATCTGTACAGGTCCATCCAAAACATTTACGATCACTGTTAATCCATTACCAACGATCACTTGTCCTGCAAACATTACAACAGCTAGTGATGTAGGGGTTTGTAACAAAACCGTTAATTACACACCAGCGGTAACCGGTACACCAGCACCTACATTGAGCTATGTATTAACAGGCGCAACAACAGGTAGCGGCGCAGGTAGCGGAAGTGGTTTGAAATTTAATGTTGGCGTAACAACGGTAACGATAACGGCAACGAATATTTGTGCAACAGTAACCTGTTCATTCACAATAACAGTAACTGATAGCCAGTTACCAGTAATCAATACACAGCCAGCGAACAGAACAGTATGTGCAGGCAGCAACGCAACGTTTACCGTAGTAGCAGTAACAGCGCCAAGTGCAGGCGGTCCGTTAAGCTATCAGTGGCAGTTGTGGAATGGCAGCACTTGGAATAATATAGCAGGCGCCACAGCAGCAACCTTAACGCTGAACAGTGTAACGCAGACGATGAATACAAACAGTTACAGAGTACAGGTGATAGGTCTTTGTACCACAATCACATCAGGCTTTGCAACCTTGTATGTAAATCCATTACCAACAATCAACTTAACAACATCGATACCACCAGCCTTGTTACCAACACAGGTGTTAACGATTACGGCAACAACAGCACCTTCAGGTGGCAACTATGTATGGTTCAAGAATGGAGTGGTAATAGCAGGTGCAACAGGCAATACATTAGCAGGCCTCACGGTGAGTGATATAGGCACATATCGGGTAGTGTACACAGATGGTAATGGTTGTGTGGCTACGTCAGCGAACATAGACATCACTGGTCAGCCATCAGATAACCTGTATGTGTATCCAGTACCAAACCAGGGAGTGTTCAATGTTAGGTTCTACAACCAAGCAAATGAGCAGGTAACGGTAAGGGTATTTGATGCGAAGGGAGCCGAAGTGTATAGTAGAAAAGTATTGACAACAATACCTTACACTACTATCAATGTAGACCTCTCTACAAGCAGATTACTGGCTAACGGTACATATGTTGTAGATGTAAGAGGAGCCGATGGAAGATTGATGGGCTCAAGGAAGATCATTGTTTATAACAGATAAACAGCTGAAAAATAATAGCTGAAACTAAAACCCCGTCTCGTTCCAAACGAGACGGGGTTTTTTTATAAATGAGTTTCGAAAAATGGCGAATAAGAAGAATTATTATTTAAATCCCTGTTTTGGGCAGATATTTTTTTGATGGGTTATAAAAAATTCGTAATATCGATTTTCATTGGCTTATACCTCTGATTTTTAGCACCAAAATGTTCTGTTTTAACCATAAACAGAGACTGTTTTTTTTTACACCAAAAACTGTTTTATGAGAAAAATTTTACTCATCATTCTAAACTTCTTTCTGGCGTTTAGCATTAATGCACAGGTTAGTGAAGCTGATAAAAGCGCTACGCTTCAGTTAGTTTCAGCTAACAAAGCCAAAATCGGTTTGAGTACTGATGACATTGCAAATCTTAAAGTTTCAAATTCGTTTGTCAACGAAAATTCAAGGATTAGATATTCTTATCTTACACAAACTTATCAGGGCCTGCCTGTTTTTCAGCAAATACAGGTTCTTTCTTTCCGAGATGGCAAACTTCTTTCCAATTTTGGATCAAGGCTTGCGCAAATGGAAGACAGAGTAAATGTAAAAACTGCTTTTCCGTTAATAACTGCAGAAGCAGCTGTTAGAACGGCAATTGCTGATAGGAAAATTGATATTACTTCAGACCAGTCACTCAGAGTTATTAACTCGATGGAGAATGGTCGTAAGATTGAATTTAATAACATGGGAGTATCCCGTGAAAACATTACAGCAGAACTAATGTGGGTGCCAGACGAGAGTGGCAAAACTGTAAAACTTGCGTGGCAGGTATATATTATACCAACCACTACTCCGGATTACTGGTTAGTAAGGATTGATGCAACTAATAATCGCTTTATTGGTGCTGACAACCTTACCGTTTATTGTAACTGGGGTACTCCGGAACATAAAGAAGAATATGGAGCAGCTCATAAACATGAAGAAGGAAACTTCTTCACCAATAATAATAAAGAAGTAAATGCAGAACGTCCACTTACTCCTTTTGCAATTACTACTGCTTCATATCGAGTAGTTCCTTTCCCCGCAGAAAGCCCAATTCATCCCGGAGGTACTCCTGCATTAAGAACAGATCCTTGGTTAGCAGGTTCTGCGAATGCCACTACATTAAAGTGGAATACTGGTCTGGCAGGAACAGATTATAACTACACAAGAGGTAATAATGTATGGGCTTACGAAGACCGCACTGCTCCAACCAACACAGGTACAGTTGCTAAATCAGCAAGTTCAACTACGGCATTACCTAACCTTACGTTTAATTTTATTCCCGACTTTACCGTAGATCCTACACAAACTGCTCCGGTTCAAAACCAACAATTTAACATAACAAACCTTTTTTATTGGAACAATATTATCCATGATGTTTTTTATAATTATGGGTTTACTGAAGCTGGTGGAAATTTTCAGGACGATAACTTAGGCCGTGGTGGAGTGGGTAACGACCATGTAAACGCAGAGGCTCAAGATGCTAGTGGAACGAATAATGCAAACTTTGCAACACCTGCAGATGGAGGTAGCGGAAGAATGCAAATGTATCTGTGGACAGCTCCTACTCCCGACAGAGATGGTGACGTAGATAATGGTATTATTATTCATGAACATGGTCACGGTATTGCTAAAAGAGTTACCGGCGGTCCTGCAAATGTGGGATGTTTAACAAGTGCAGAGCAAGGAGGCGAAGGCATCAGTGACTATTTTGGATTAATGCTTACACAAGATTGGGCAACAGCAACATTAGCTACAGGCTTTAATTCTCCAAGAGGTATTGGTACATATGCGTTGAACGAGCCAATAACAGGCCCAGGCATCAGACCAAAAAGATATACAACCAACTTTGCAGTAAATGGCGATACATATGCTAACCTACCAGGTCAGGCAATTCCGCATGGGGTAGGTTATGTATGGTGTACCATGTTATGGGAAATGACTTGGGAGTTGATTAATACAATTGGAACTATATCTCCAAATATTTATAACAATACTGCAACTGGCGGTAATGTTGTTGCATTAAACCTTGTAATGGAGGGATTGAGAATACAACCATGTCAGCCAGGATTTGTAGAGGCAAAAAATGCTATACTTCAAGCCGATATAAATTTATATGGAGGCGCCAACCAGTGTGCCATCATCCGTGCATTTGCAAGAAGAGGTTTAGGTGTAAATGCATTACAAGGATCTTCAGGAAGCATTACTGACCAAACACCTGACTTTACAGGTGGCGGACCAGTGATGAGCTTTACACAAAATGGTGTAGCTGGAATTCCTGAAGGACAAAATATTATTTACAATCATGCAATCACTGCAAATTGTCAGGCTATCACAGGCCATACATTAAGAGATACATTACCATTAAATGTAACTTTTGTAAGTGCAACAAATGGTGGTACGTACGATGCAGGAACAAGAGTTGTTGCTTGGCCGGTAAACCTGGCAATAAATGCTACAGGAAATTATGGTTTAACTGTAAATATTAATATAGGAAGTTATTTCCCTCCTATTGTTTTGCTTAATGAAGTTGTTACAAGTACAACGATAGATCCTTTCTGGACAGCGGCTTCTACTACACCTGCACCAAACGTTTGGATAGCACATAATGTACGTAGCCACAGTGCTCCGAATTCATTCTTTACGCCTAATGCTGCGTTAGTTTCTGATCAAACATTGGCAACAACCAACAGTTTCGCAATTGGTGCTTCTGCTCCAACTTTAAGTTTCTGGCATTGGTATAACACGGAGAGTACTTTTGATGGAGGTGTATTAGAAATTAGTACAAATGGCGGCGGCTCTTGGGCAGATATTGGCTCGGCTAACTTCCTTCAGAATGGATACAATGGAACACTCAGTACATCTTTTCTAAACCCAATAGGTGGAAGATCGGCTTGGACTGGTAACAGCCTAGCATTTGTTGAAACAAAAGTCAACATGACACCATATGTAAACCAGCCTACCGTTAAACTTAGATGGAGACTTGGTTCAGACAATTCAGTTTCTTCTACCGGATGGAATGTAGATGATATTCAAATGCAAACTATTGCAACAGTTAATCTTCGCTCAAGTCTTTTTAATGCAGCAGATGTTAGAATTGATATAAAAGACACTGTTACTGTAATCTTGCCGATAATTATTGCAAACCCAACGGTTACAATTAATCAGGCAGTAGGACAAGCAGATCCAACGAATATCTCACCAATTAATTTCACAGTAGTATTCGATCAGCCGGTAATTAATTTTGCTACTGGTGATGTAACCTTAGGTGGTACAGCAGCAGGCCCACTTGTTGCAACAGTTACTGGAGGACCAACAACTTATAATGTAGCTGTAACAGGTATGACAACCAGCGGCACCGTAATCGCTACAATAGCCGGCGGTGTTTGTACAAATGCTGCATTGGATCCTAACCAGGCATCTACCAGTACAGATAATACTGTTACATGGTCATCTGGACCTTTAAATGACCTTTGCGCAAATGCTATTCCAATTGTTTGCGGAAGTACAACAGCTGGTACAACAGTCGGAGCTACTATTGATGTAGGAACTCCTGATTGCGGAGCAGCAACTGTAACAAGCCCTGGTGTTTGGTACAGTTTTGTTGGAAATGGTGGAGCTACAACACTAAGTTTGTGTGGTGGAGCATCTTTTGATACCAAACTTGGTGTTTATAGCGGTACTTGTGGTGCGTTAGTTTGTGTTGGTGGAAACGATGACTTCTGTAGCTTACAATCAGAGGTTACAGTACCAACCATTTCTGGTACAACTTATTATGTTTTAGTACATAGTTTTGGTGGAGCTACAGGTGCATTTAGTTTAACACTTACCTGTACCTGTCCTACATTATCAGTAGATCCTGTTGCAAACCAAACAGTATGTAACGGTGCTGCTACTACAGCAGTAACATTTACTGGTTTGGAACCTGCTACTGTTTATTCATGGACAAATGATAATGCTACTATTGGCCTTGCAGTAAGTGGCACTGGAAACATTCCTTCGTTTACTGCTACCAATACAGGTGCAGCACCGGTAACGGCAACTATCACAGTAATACCAACTTATGTTGGTTGTCCTGATGGGCCATCGAGAACATTTACTATTACCGTTAATCCAAGCGGTCAGGTAAACGCAGTACCAAATCAGGTATTATGTGCAGGCCAGTCAACAACGGCTGTAAACTTTACAACAACAGTTCCGGGTACTACATTTAACTGGACCAATAATAATACAGGTACAGGGCTTGGAGCCAATGGCACAGGAAATATTGCTTCGTTTGTAACAACAAATGCAACAGCAGCACCATTAGTGAGTACGGTTACGGTTACACCAATTTATGGTGGCGTAGGTGCTTCTCCGGTAACTTTCTCAAATACTGCAAATATTGCGATACCTGCAGGACAGCCTGTAACAACCACAGGTCCGAGTTCTCCTTATCCGTCGCCAATTACTGTTTCAGGATTACCAACTACAGGGGTTACTGTACAATCAATAACTTTTAATGGCTTAGCACACACTTTTGCCAGCGATATTGAAGTGTTGTTAGTTAGCCCAACTGGTCAGCACTTCGTTCCTATGTCGGATATTGGAGGGGGAACAGGATTTGATGCAGCAGCAACTATAACTTTAAAAGATGGTTCTCCAGCATTACCATTAGGTTCTGCTGTCATTACATCGGGTACTTATGGACCAACTTCATCGTCTACAACTATTTCAGGTTTTGTGGCACCGGCGCCGGCTGCTCCTTATAATCTGGCAGCAACTGCTGGGTCTTCAACATTTGCAAGCATTTTTAACACTAGTACAAACTATAACGGTACGTGGAGCTTGTATATTCATGATGATCTTGGTGGCGATTTCGGTAACATGGCCGGTGGCTGGGATATTACGTTCCTTGTACCTTCTGTATCAAGTTGTGTAGGTACACCAAGAATATTTACAATTACAGTTAATCCAACACCAGTAGCGGTAGCAACGCCATCAAGCCAGAATGCTTGTTCAGGTGCTGCAATAACAACAATTGTATTAAGCAGTGCAACAGCAGGAACTACATATACCTGGACAAGGGATAATGCAGCTGCAGTAACTGGAATACCAGGTAATGGTGCAGGTAATATCAGTGGTTCATTAACGAATATCACTTTGGCACCGGTAACAGTAACGTTTACAATAACTCCAACGGCTAATGGTTGTCCTGGTGCACCGATTACAGCAACTGTAACGGTGAATCCAACACCACAGGTAGATCAACCAGCAGACCAGACTGTGTGTAACGGAGCAATGACAGCACCGGTGAATTTCACAAGTACTGTTGCTGGTACAGTATTTAATTGGACGAACAATACTCCATCCATCGGCCTTGCAGCAAGTGGTACTGGTAATATTGCGGCCTTTACAGCTACGAATGCGACTACTTTACCGGTAACAGGCACTATAACGGTAACACCAAGTATTAATAATCCAACGTCAGGAGTTTCAACTTCAGGATTTCTTAACAATAATTCAAATGCATTAGTGACCTTTAATTTCCGGAATACAAATTCATCCCCGGTAACAATAACTGGAATCGAAAGTATTTGTAGCACAAACGGTCTAAAAGATGTTACTGCTTTCTTTAAAACCTCTGCGATAAACGGACTACCCGGAGCCATCAGCGTTGCAAATGGATGGAATACATTTGGTACAGCTGTCATTACCGGAATTGCAAATACAACAACCACAACTACACAACCATTTATGTCAGGTTTATCGTTGGTTGTTCCGCCAGGTGCCACTTACGGAATTGCAATTCAGGCTGTGAACCAAGGAACAACAGTAGCTGCGATGAGGTATAGCTCTATTGGTGCAGGTCCCTTTACATTTACTACTAATGGATGTGATCTTATTTCAGGAGCAAATATTAGTTATGGTGGCGTTGCAGCCCCAGGGGCACCCACTTTTACACCAAGAGCATTTTTAGGAAAAGTTAACTTTATTAGTTCTTGTTCAGGTCCTTCGAAGACCTTTAATATAACGGTGAATCCAACACCAACGATCACTTGTCCTGCTAATATTACAACAGCTAGTGATGTAGGGGTTTGTAACAAAACCGTTAATTACACACCAACGGTAACCGGTACACCAGCACCAACATTGAGCTATGTATTAACAGGCGCAACAACAGGCAGCGGCGCAGGTAGCGGAAGTGGTTTGAAATTTAATGTTGGCGTAACAACGGTAACGATAACGGCAACGAATATTTGTGCAACAGTAACCTGTTCATTCACAATAACAGTAACTGATAGCCAGTTACCAGTAATCAATACACAGCCAGCGAACAGAACAGTATGTGCAGGCAGCAACGCAACGTTTACCGTAGTAGCAGTAACAGCGCCAAGTGCAGGCGGTCCGTTAAGCTATCAGTGGCAGTTGTGGAATGGCAGCACTTGGAATAATATAGCAGGCGCCACAGCAGCAACCTTAACGCTGAACAGTGTAACGCAGACGATGAATACAAACAGTTACAGAGTACAGGTGATAGGTCTTTGTACCACAATCACATCAGGCTTTGCAACCTTGTATGTAAATCCATTACCAACAATCAACTTAACAACATCGATACCACCAGCCTTGTTACCAACACAGGTGTTAACGATTACGGCAACAACAGCACCTTCAGGTGGCAACTATGTATGGTTCAAGAATGGAGTGGTAATAGCAGGTGCAACAGGCAATACATTAGCAGGCCTCACGGTGAGTGATATAGGCACATATCGGGTAGTGTACACAGATGGTAATGGTTGTGTGGCTACGTCAGCGAACATAGACATCACTGGTCAGCCATCAGATAACCTGTATGTGTATCCAGTACCAAACCAGGGAGTGTTCAATGTTAGGTTCTACAACCAAGCAAATGAGCAGGTAACGGTAAGGGTATTTGATGCGAAGGGAGCCGAAGTGTATAGTAGAAAAGTATTGACAACAATACCTTACACTACTATCAATGTAGACCTCTCTACAAGCAGATTACTGGCTAACGGTACATATGTTGTAGATGTAAGAGGAGCCGATGGCAGATTGATGGGCTCAAGGAAGATCATTGTTTATAACAGATAAACAGCTGAAAAATAATAGCTGAAACTAAAACCCCGTCTCGTTCCAAACGAGACGGGGTTTTTTAGTTAATAGGATATAGATGTAGCAACGATTTAACTTGAATAAGCAAATGCTGGTTATTTCCTTCAGGTATAAAGATTGGGCTATAGGCCTATTATAGACAAGCAACTACCAATTTACTATTGGTATCCTCAATTTATCGGGTATGGCTCCGCGGTGGTAAAAGCATGGAAGGAGCAGATTCGCAGTGTGAAATATTCAACTCTCTACTTTTTTGTAAATGAGTCTTATTTGGCCTTGATCAACCTTATCATAGCACTTTCACCTTCAGTACTGGCTAGATAGGCATCATATCGTTCTTCATTAATAATGGCCACCATATAAGAAGTGTTAGGCGGTATTGTTCCAAGGTTTTCAGCCACCATTGTCAGCTCATTCAGGTCGTTTAATTCACTTACTGCTAATTTTATGATATAAGGATTGGCTGTCAGCCGGATATGTTCAAAAATCAGTTTGTTATTTAAGAATAGCGATATAGAATCCCCGTCTATTTCTGCATTGTCATAAAACCTAAGTTCTATTGAATCTCCACTGATAGGAATATCTTTTATAAATGTTTTCTTGCGGGTAACAAATTTTTCTTCAATGGTTGGTGCCTTTACTGGTTCAATCACTTTTGCAACCGGTTTTATTACTGTTGGCTCCGGCTCTTTTGTAACAACTGGTTTTTCTTCCTTCTTAGCAATAACAGGCGGCAAAGGTTTTTCAATTGGTTTTACGGGTACTACAGGTTTTGTTGGCGGTTCAGTTTCAGTTTTTTGTTGGTAGGCAATCCCTTTTATACTGTCTATTACTTCAGGATCATTTGCACCGCTTGTATAATTATCAATTACAAAATCCCATTCATCTTCAAAGCTGGATTGATAGGTTTTATCCATATGCACTTCGCCTTTGATATTTGTTTCATCTGCTTTTGGGGCTACTTTTCCGTCAAGCATCATTCTGTTACCACCAGGGCAATTAAAATCTGCTCTGGAAAGCATCGGTATTTTTCCCGGACTACTGATGCTAAGCTTTGTTGATTTTTCTTCCAGCAATTGGTCATCCCACCAAACAGCTTCGTTACTTCTTACATCAAAATACCCACGGATGCTATAGCGGCGATAATTATTGACAGATTCATAATAATAGGATGTGCCTGTTAAACTATCTCCTTGTTGAATAATTTTTACTTCTACCTTCTGCCGGTTGATCTTTCCTTTCCAGGTGCCAGTGATCATCTGTGCATTTGAAAATGTACATGAGCAAAAGCTGAGTAAGAAAACTGCAAGAATGTTTTTATTCAATAAGGTTCCGGACATGGAAAAGCATTTGTTACTAAACGAAGAATATACTATAATATTTTCTGGTAAAATTGATTGAATATGAAGAAGCTCAGGCTTTTTTAAAAGATTTGAACAACTTACCTTTAAAGCAGATGGAAAAACTAAACGACATAGTTGCAATAATCAGGAAACATCAACATGATTTTCATCAAGTAGTACCGTTTGATAGTACTGCCGACAAATTACTACAGCTTGACTTTACTACTGCTAACAAAGAAATTACTCCCGAAATATTAAACGACATAAAAGCCTTCAATAATTATGTTGATGAGCTGCTGCATAAAAACAATGCGAAATATGGCATTGGTGGATATGATGAACATCGCACCATTTATAAAGTAAGCAAAGTGTTTGATGGGGATGGCGAAGGAGAAGAGCCGAGAAGGCTTCATCTTGGCGTTGATATTTGGGGTAAACATAATACCGCCATCATATCACCGATGGATGGGTTGGTGCATAGCTTTGCGTTTAATAATGATTTTGGTGACTACGGAGGAACGATTATTCTTGTCCACCGGTTAGAAGATGTTAGCTTCTTTACATTATACGGTCACCTTAGTTTAAACTCACTTAAAAATTTGCATGAAGGTCAGCATATAGAAAAGGGAGAAATATTTGCTGAGTTTGGCCTACCTATTGAGAACGGTCACTGGCCACCACATCTTCACTTTCAGATAATACTTGATATGGGAACTTATAAAGGTGATTATCCCGGCGTATGTAAATTATCCGAAAAGAAAGGTTGGTTACAAAACAGTCCTGACCCGGATCTAATCTTACAACTTCAACAATATCTTCATTAAACGGTATAATAAAAATTTGCTTTAGCTTATACCATTAACCTGAATGCATGCGACCAATGATTGCGGATAAAACCCGGGATACACCATAATATACAAAGAGGTTCGATGGCTCTTGCAGCTTCTATTTTTCCCATATCCTCAGTATCCCAACCAAAAGAAGTAAGAATATTCTTTACTAACTCCTTAGCTTCATCATCATTACCACAAATGAACATACTTGGCCATCCATCATTGAAAGCTGGTTTATACATTAAATCAGTACCTATGCTATTAAATGCTTTTACCACTTTAGCATCAGGCATATTAGCCTGAATAATTTCCATTAGACTTTCATTAGGGCCAGTGAAAAAAGAAAGGACACCATTTATTGGGGGAATGTCAGCAATTGGATTAGTAACATCTATTACTAACTTGCTTGCAAAAAGACTTGAACCGACTTGCTGTACAACTTCTACAACTTTAGAGCCTTTTACTGCCAGTACTATCCCTTCTCCAAAAGCTGCTGCTTCTACAAGATAACCGACCAATCCGGTTGGATTATTTATGCGCCAGCTAATGACCCCGGGATTTGAAACATCCCTTGTGCCAAGCATTACTTCATGACCTTCAGTTAGTAAAGCTGTTGCCAAAGTTTGTCCAACTTTTCCCGAACCTATAATGCCAAATTTCATAACAGTTATTTTATAGATTAATAATTAGCTTTACAAATATTCAATTAAAATTTCATGTCCAATCCAAATCTGAGCAGTGATAAAGATAATCTAACGGCATCAGATGCCTTATTTGAAAATACGATACGGCCCGCACAAATTGCAGATTTTTCCGGGCAGGATCAAATTATAGAAAACCTTCGCATTTTCATTAAAGCAGCAAAGATTCGTGGCGAAGCTTTGGATCATGTTTTATTTCATGGCCCTCCGGGTTTGGGTAAAACAACACTATCTAGAATTGTAGCTAATGAATTGGGTGTAAATATTAAAGAAACATCTGGACCAGTAATTGAAAAACCAGGTGACTTAGCTGGTCTGTTAACAAGCCTTGAGCCGAATGATGTTCTATTTATTGATGAAATACATCGGCTAAGTGCCGTTGTGGAAGAATATTTATATGCTGCTATGGAAGACTACCGCATTGATATTATGATTGATAGTGGCCCCAATGCAAGAAGCATACAGATCAATCTGAATCCTTTTACTTTAATTGGAGCGACTACAAGGAGTGGTTTGCTTACTGCACCACTATTATCAAGATTTGCTATTAAATCAAGATTAGAATATTACACTTCGGATGTATTGAATAAAATAATTCAACGTTCGGCCAATATTCTTGGTACGAAGATTTCAACTGATGCGGTTGGAGAAATCGGAAGAAGAAGTAGAGGTACACCAAGAATCGCCAATGGATTATTAAGAAGAGTGAGAGACTTTGCTCAGGTGTTAAATGATGGGCAAATTGATTTCGGCATCACTCAACATGCATTAAAAGCATTAAATGTAGATGAACATGGCCTAGATGATATGGACAATAGAATTCTCTCTACAATTATAGATAAATTTAAAGGCGGACCAGTTGGCATTACCACTATTGCGACAGCAGTAGGAGAAGAAGCTGGTACTTTGGAAGAAGTATATGAACCTTTTTTGATTCAGGAAGGGTTTATGCAACGAACACCTAGGGGAAGAGAAGTAACAGCAAAGGCATATGCGCATTTGGGTAAAATACAACCAGGAAATTCTGGCTCCTTATTTTCACAATAAAAAAGGTGTCCGATTTTCGAACACCTTTCAAAATTTACAATATTATTTTCTCCTGATGCAGATTTTATTCCTGAACTACAAGTCTGAATCCATTGCCATGGATATTCACTATCTCAATTTTTTCATCATCTTTTAAATACTTACGAAGTTTGGCAATGTACACATCCATGCTTCTGCCATTAAAGTAAGTATCGCTGCCCCAGATTCTTTTTAATGCCTGTTCCCTTGGAAGCAGATCATTCAAATGCTCTGCAAGCATTTTCAACAGCTCATTTTCTTTAGGTGACAATGTTTGCGTAATGTCTTTATGAATAAGCTGCCTCAATTTTGGGTTGAAATGATAAGTGGAAAGATCGAACTCCATGTTCTCACTTTCTTTATTCTGCTCTTCATTCCTTTTCAGAATAGCTTTTATTTTCAGTAATAACACTTCGCTGTCAAATGGTTTGGTGATATAATCATCAGCGCCAAGTTTGTAGCCTTGAATTACATCTTCCTTCATCGTTTTTGCACTTAAAAAGAAAAGAGGAATATCCGGATCTACATCTCTTATTTCTTCAGCCAGCGTAAAGCCGTCCATATTCGGCATCATTACATCTAGTAGACAGAGGTCAAATTTTTCCCGTTGGAAAGCGGCAAGACCAAGGCGGCCGTCTCTTTCGAGGGTTACATCGTAGTCATTTAATTCAAGATAATTCTTAAGAACACTTCCTAGATTGGGATCATCTTCGCACAATAATAATTTAGATTTCTTTGCTTCCATTTTCTGGTGGTTTATATTGGTGACAAATAAAGTTAAAGCATTTCAAGGGTTCAAGTATCGGGACTGAATATTTTGTTAAAAGACCTCAATTTTAAACCTTTTGCTCTCTACTTTTGCTTAATACTACATACTACGTAGCTTTAGCAAAGTAATATAGTAAAAACTGTGCCATGCATTTGGCAAATGATAATCGGCTAAAGAAAATTTATAAAATATAGAAAACCTTATATTAACAGCAAATAAAAATTTCAAATGGCAGATACCACTAATTTTCTCGAAATTGTAAATAAGGGTTATACCTTCAAAGGCGAATCATTTAAAATAGGCTGTGCCATGATAGATGGAGCAGTGGTAAGCGGTGCCGATGTTTTAATCCCCTTTAAGACATTAAACAGGCATGGATTAATTGCAGGAGCAACTGGTACAGGCAAAACAAAAACCTTACAGATATTAGCCGAAGGACTGAGCGATGCAAGTATTCCTGTATTGATGATGGATATAAAAGGCGACCTGAGTGGTATTGCAGCGGCAGGAACTTCAAATGATAAAATTGCAGAAAGAAGTCAGAAACTGAATATTGAATTCAAGCCAACGGCTTATCCAACAGATTTGCTGACTTTGAGTAATCAGAAAGGCGCAAGATTACGAGCAACGGTGAGTGAATTTGGCCCGGTACTCCTATCAAAGATTTTGGGTTTGAATGATACACAAGGTGGATTTGTAGCTATGATCTTCAAATATTGTGATGACAATAAATTGCCTTTACTCGATCTGAAAGATTTCATTAAAGTATTACAATTTGTAAGTGATGAAGGGAAAGCAGATATGGAAAAAGATTATGGAAAAATTTCCACCACCTCTACAGGGACCATACTTAGAAAAGTTATTGAACTGCAACAACAAGGTGCTGATGTTTTTTTCGGAGAGAAGAGTTTTGAGGTAGACGACCTGATGCGGATAAATGAGGATGGAAAAGGGATGATCTCTATTGTAAGAGTAACAGATTTGCAAGATAGACCCAAATTGTTCTCCACCTTTATGTTACAATTGCTGGCAGAGTTGTACGCCAGTTGTCCGGAAGAAGGAGATTTGGATAAGCCAAAGCTGGTGATGTTCATAGATGAGGCACACCTTATTTTTCAAGAAGCGAATGATGCTTTGTTACAGCAAATTGAAACAATCATTAAGCTCATACGTTCCAAAGGAATTGGTATTTATTTCTGCACACAAAACCCGATGGATGTTCCTGCATCTGTATTGGCACAATTAGGATTAAAAGTGCAACATGCTTTAAGAGCATTTACCGCAGCCGATAGAAAAGTAATTAAACAAACAGCAGAGAATTATCCGGAAACAGAATTTTATAAAACGGAAGACCTGATAACTCAATTAGGTACAGGCGAGGCATTAATCACCATTTTGAACGAAAAAGGTATTCCAACTCCGTTGGTACATTGTATGCTTAGGGCACCGCAAAGTCGTATGGATATTTTAAGTGAGATAGAAATTGATAGTTTGGTTAGTAAGTCGAAAATTGCTGCTAAATATAATGAAGTGATTGACAGCAAAAGTGCTTATGAAATGTTGACCGAAAAGCTTGAAGAGGCTGCTAAGCGGGAAGAAAAGGAGGAAGAAAAAACTACTAAAAAAATACCAGCTAAAAAGGAAAAAGGCTTTTTTGATGATCCGACAGTAAAAAGTATGACCCGTACTGCAGGAAATAGCATAGTCCGGACCTTACTTGGGGTACTCGGTCTTGGTGGAAGAAGCAAGAAGAGCTTGTTTTAATTTTTTTTTTTTGTAATTTTAAATGGCGAAACACCTCTTGCAGTTGTATGCATTATCCATTCTATGATCCAAAGCTGATCCTTTTCTATTTAATACCAGGTTAAGATTTTGTATGTTATCTGGCATTTGTCTGATAATATTTGTAGCGGAAAGTTGAATAAACTTTTTAGTACAATATATTCTTTAACCTACAAGCCTTAGAAAATGAAAAGATTAGTTTTTTGGACGATGTTAAGTGTAGCATTTTTGATCATTATTATAATCAAAACTGTTTAATCAGTTAAGAGATACTAAACCTGTTTTGTTTACGCTTATTTTATTTTCAGCCTGAAGGAATTCAATCACCTTCCAGGCTTTTTCTTTTTTAACTCCATCTAACTTTAGCAACAGGTCTTTAGTATGTAAAGGTTCAAGCTTTATTAAATTGATAATGCGGAGATGAAGCGTTTCAAATTCTTCTTTGCTAAGTACTGATGCCTTTTGCCGAAGGCAATTGTCGCAAATGCCACAAGCTTTTATTTTTTCATCTCCAAAATAGAAACCGATTACCTGACTGCGACAAGCTGTACTTTCATCAACAAACTCTAACATTTGTTTCATTCTTCGTTGAAACTGTTCTTTTCTATTTATGTAAGCGGCCATATCAATCCTTACATCCTCTGCTTTGATTCTGTTTATAGATAAAAAAAGTTGTGGTGTATCTTTTTGTGGCTGGTATTCAATGATACCCATTTTATGTAAAAGTTGGAGTTGCTTTTTTACTTCTTCATAATCTGTTTTCAATAATCCGGCCATCATTTTTTCTGAAATTGAAGTAGGCTGATCAAAGATGCCTTCGTATGCCCTTAATAAAGTTTTTATGGTATTATCAAGTTTGACGTTTTCATTCTCAATATTTCTCAGTTGATTTTTATCAGTCGTAAATACTACTGTCGAGGGATTAAAGACTTGTTCATTGAAAGTAAGCAGGTTCTCCTGCTCTAATGATTTAAGAGAATACAGTGTTGTGTGCCCTACAAGTTTAAATTTCTTTAGGAAGTCGGATATATCAAAATCATAATATTCGCCTTCGCCACTCCCAACAGGTATTTGTAAATAATTCGCAATGCTTTGATAAACATCTCGAATATCTTTTAGAGATGGGAAACGAAGATCTGCCAATTTTTCTAATTCATGAATATCCCTGTCGTCGTATAATAGAACCGCATAGGCAGTTTTTCCATCTCTTCCACCGCGGCCAGCTTCCTGATAATAATTTTCCAGACAATCAGGAACGTCTGCATGAATGACAGTACGTACATCCGGTTTGTCAATACCCATTCCAAATGCGTTGGTACAAACGATTACTCTTGTTTTATTATTGATCCATGCTTCTTGTCTTTTACTTCTTTCTTCTTGTGCAAGGCCTGCATGATAATAGTCTGACGAGATTTGTTGTAATTGCAAAAGCTCACTTAGTTCTTTTGTTCTTTTTCTGCTTTTGCAATACACAATCGAAGTGCCATTGACTTTTCGCAGCACTTCAATTATTTTGTTGATTTTAGAATCAACTTTGAATACACTATAGGAGAGGTTTGCTCTTTCAAATGATTGACGAAATATTTGATGATTTTGAAATTCTAATTTTTCACAAATATCTTTTTGCACTTCAGGAGTGGCAGACGCCGTTAATGCAAGCATTGTTACATGCGGCAATTCTTCACGAAGTGCAGCGATACGTAAATAAGGCGGACGAAAATCATAACCCCATTGTGAAATACAATGTGCTTCATCCACAGCAATAAGATTTACACCTAAGCCAGGAAGATATTCTTTAAACAAAGTCGACTCTAATCGTTCAGGCGAAACGTATAAAAATTTGCAATTGCTTTCGCTTGCTACTTTGAAAGTATTAATTACTTCTTTACGACTCATCCCGGAATAAACAGCAAAAGCAGTTATCCCTTTTCTACGAAGATTTTCTACTTGGTCTTTCATCAACGCAATTAAGGGAGACACAACAAGGCATAATCCATCTTTTGCCATTGCCGGAACCTGATAGCATAAAGATTTGCCTCCTCCTGTTGGCATTAATGCTAAGCTGTCATTGCCTTCAAGAATTGCGTTAATAATATCTTCTTGTAACGGACGAAAAGAATCATAGCCCCAGTATTGTTTTAATATGGAATGAATTTCTGCCATGGAATGCTGTGAATTTACACCACTTTCTTTACGAACAGGCGAACAGAATTAATGGCAAGTACAACATCGCTTAATCCCATAATCAATGCACCAAAAGTAGGAGTAAGAAATCCAAAGGCAGCAACAGGAATAGCAACTATATTATAGGCAAAAGCCCAGAAAAGATTTTGTTTGATAGTGAGGTAAGTATGTTTTCCTAAACCTAAAGCTGTTGGAAGATTTTTTAAACCATTATTCATTAATACTACATGTGCTGATTGTACGGCTATCTGCGAAGCATCGTTCATTGAAATGCCAATGGTTGCTTTTGCCAATGCCGGTGCATCATTAATACCATCACCAACCATTGCAGTTGGCATCTCAGCATTTAGTTCTGTGATCTTGGCTAATTTTTGTTCCGGAGTTTGTTCTGCGATGACGGTATCAATATTTAGTTCAGCGGCCAGTTGATTGCATTTTTCCAAACGGTCGCCACTTAATAAGATGGTCTCAATGTTTTTACTATGCAGATAATTTATAACTGCTTTTGCTTCAGGCCGTATTTCATCTTTCACATCAATCCATCCGATTAGCGAATCATTCTTTGTTATGTAAACATTGTGAGTGTCATCTTTTGTTAGTTTGTCAGCAATTTTATAAGAACCAGCCCACCAGGTATTTCCTTCATTGTCTTCCGCTTTCATGCCGAAGCCTTTTACTTCTTCTATTTTTTTCCAGCGGATTTCATCCTTCGATTTCCATTCTTCAGTAATTGCTTTTGCAATCGGATGATTGGAATATTTTTCAAGGCTATATGAAGTCAGCTTAAACTTAGCTTCTTCAATTTGAGAATTAATTCCTGCTATTTGAAATTTACCAGTCGTTAATGTTCCTGTTTTGTCAAATACAACTCTTTTAATATCCTTAAATGTTTCGAGGCTGGTAGCATTGCGAAAAAGAATTCCTGTTTTTGCAGCACGGCCAAGACCAACAGCAATGGCTGCAGGTGTGGCTAAACCCATAGCACAGGGGCAGGCAATAACTAATACAGCAATGCTTCGCATGAGAGCTGGTGTAAAATCTTTTAGAACAATCCAGCTTAATATCAACGTAAGAGCAGCAATTCCCAGAACGATAGGAATAAATATGGCACTGATCTTATCCGCAAGTTGCTGCACAGGTGGTTTTTCTCCCTGAGCTTGTTTTACCATATTAATGATTCCAGATAAAACAGTGTCTTTACCAACAGCTGTTACCTGTGCTTTTGCAGTGCCATCGCTAATCAGGCTGCCGCCAATTAGTTTATCTTTTTTTACTTTATGAACGGGTATACTTTCACCAGTTATAATAGCTTCATTAACCTGCACATCACCCCAGAGAATTTTGCAGTCAATTGGTACCTGTTCACCACTTTTTAATAAAATCAAATCACCAACTCGCAGTGCTATATTTTCAACAGGAAAAATCTGTTCTTTATGTTCATCATCAAAAGCAATCATATTGGCCATTACTTTTTGCGACTTAGCCAATTGATTTAACTCTCTCTGTGTCGCATTTACAGAAGCTTCTTCTAAATAATTCCCCATGAAAACAAGTGTGATGATGGTAGCAGTTGTTTCATAAAACATATACTGCTCTGCTTGCCCAGTAAGCGATCCATATAAGCTATAAAAGAATGCTGCGGTAGAACCAATTGCTATCAGCACATTCATATTAGGTATTCCATTGCGAATACTTTTCCATGCACTTTTTCCAAAAAAACTAAAGCCAACTACGTAAACAGGAATGGTAAGTGCTAACTGCACCCAATGATTCATCAGCCAGTGTATATGCAATCCTGGTATCATGTGCAGCATGAGCACAGCGGTAAAGGGTAGGCAAAACCAGAAGCGTTGTAGATGAGTTGATAAAAATCCAGCATGTTCATCATCATGGCTATGTCCATGTGAAAGATTTGCTTCCTTTACTTTATAGCCGAGGCCTTTAATGCCTTTTGCCAGGTCACCCTCTTTTTTTATATCGTTTATGTCAAATGAAACATCACCAGTGCCAAAATTCACCTTTACATTTTTCATGCCTTGCTTATCCAAATACTTGTGAATAGTAAGAGCACAGTTAGTACAATCCATTCCATCTACTTTCCATTGAACTGTTTCCATATTACAAATTTACTTAAACAAGGATAGCCAGTATTTTAAGAAACGGAAAATGTTTACAACATGGTTGCTATAACGCTGTAAATTTGAAGTATGGAATTGATTTACTCATTGGATGCAATAAATACAGCCGCAGTTGAATTTTGGGAAAAAGCCGGAAGTGGAAATATATTCGCTTTTCATGGACAAATGGGTGCTGGCAAAACAACTTTTATTCATGCCCTATGTGAAGTTAAAGGAGTGAAAGATGTTATCAGCAGCCCGACTTTTCCCATCATTAATGAGTACAAATATGATTGTGAAGGAACAATGCGGTTGTTGTTTCATATGGATTTGTATCGACTAAAAGATGAAGAAGAAGCAATCAGAGCAGGAGTTGAAGACTGTCTTTTTAGTGGGTTTATCTGTCTAGTAGAGTGGCCAGAAAAAGCTCCAAGTATCTTTCCTGATACTGCAGTACATGTTTATTTAGAGCTTGTAGATGAGAAAACAAGGAGCATAAAAATCGCCGAAAATTGAGTACATTTGAAATAGCTTAAAACTTCTGATTTTATAGATCTCCGATCGCCAATAATTAACCAGCAATCAATTTAATGAGCCAGCAAAAGCCTAAAATAAGCACTTCATTCAGTTATGAAACTTTGGAAGAGACACTGGATATTAAGCCCAAAGTAGAGGGGATGATGATTGGTATACCAAAAGAAATTGCTTTTCAGGAAAACAGGATTGCATTAACTCCCGATGCAGTAAGTGTTTTGATTAATAATGGCCATCAGGTAATGATTGAACACAATGCCGGTGAAGCCTCACATTTCAGAGACAAGGATTATAGCGAAGCTGGTGCAAAAATAGTTTATGATCGAGAATCGGTTTTTAAAGCTCCCATACTTGTAAAAAGTGCACCAATCATTGAGGAGGATTTACCTCTATTACAATTAAATCAGGTCATCATTTCGCCTATACATATTTCTGTAATGAAGGCTGAAATTCTGGAGGCGATGATGACTAAAAGAGTTACAGCAATTTCGTTTGAGAATTTGAAAGATGATAGTGATTCTTACCCAATAGTCCGGAGCATGAGTGAAATAGCAGGAAGTGCTGTAATGCTGATTGCCGCACAATATTTAGGTTCTGCCAATCATGGCAAAGGGGTTTTATTAGGAGGTGTTTCTGGTATTGCACCAACAAAAGTTATTATAATTGGTGCAGGAATTGTAGGAGAGTATGCTGCAAGAGCTGCCTTGGCGTTAGGTGCATCTGTAAAAGTTTTTGATAATAGTGTTTACCGGTTGAAGCGATTGCAAAATAATATAGGACAAAGATTATGGACTTCCGTAATAGAGCCACGAATGCTTGCCAAACAATTAAAAACCTGTGAAGTAGCTGTTGGAGCATTGGGATCGCAAACAGGCAGAACGCCTATGGTGGTGAATGAAGAAATGGTAAGTAATATGCGGCCTGGTTCGGTAGTGATTGATGTAAGTATAGACAGAGGTGGCTGTTTCGAAACATCAGAAATAACCTCTCATGAGCATCCGATCTTTATGAAATATGGTGTAATACATTATTGTGTTCCAAATATTCCTTCCGGATTTTCTCGCACAGCATCTCAAGCTATAAGTAATGTTTTAATGCCACTGCTATTAGAAGCAGGCGAAGAAGGTGGATTTGAGAATCTTCTTTGGCACCAGATTCATTTGCGGAATGGTATTTACCTTTTCAAAGGATCATTGACGAATTTTTATCTCAGTCAGCGATTTGATTTGAAGTATACCGATCTGAATTTATTGATTGCAAGTCAACGATAAGATAGTATGCTAAAAGAAAAACCCCATTCGGCTTTTGCTGAATGGGGTTTTGTTATAAAGAACAGTTAGTCTTATTTATTCATTGTCTGTTTCGCTTCAATGCTTAAAGTAGCATGAGGAACAGCCCGAAGACGAGCCTTGTCAATAAGGTTGCCTGTAACACGACATATGCCATATGTTTTATTTTCAATACGCATCATCGCTTTTTCCAAATGATCGATGAAAGTGATCTGGCGGCTTGCCATTTGGCTTAGCTGCTCTCTTTCCATACTTACACTACCATCTTCCATTGTCATGTATCGACCTTCATCCATATCTCCACCTTCTTCTTTGCGAGTAATCAAACCTTGCAAATAAGTAAGCTCTTTTTTAGCTGCATCCAGTTTCCTGGTAATGATCTCCCTGAATTCTACAAGGTCATTATCAGAATAACGCATAGTAGGGCCGTTGTACTGAGGAATAGATTGGTCTAATACAGATTTCGTAAAATCTGGTTCATACTTTACTGAACTTTTAGTTGTTGTTTTTGGAATTACAACTTTAGTGGGCTTCGGAGGTTCTTTTTTTATCACTGGTTTTACTTTTTGTTTGATAGAAACCAAGGATTTCGGATCCACCTTTCCAGACTTTTTAGGAGCTGGAACTTCTGGTGTCACCTCCACTTTTGGAGCAGGTTTAGCTACTGGCTTAGCTACTGGTTTCGGAATAGCCTTAGCCACTGGTTTTGGGGCAGGTTTAGCTACTTTCTTTGGAGCTGCTTTTTTTGGAGCAGGCTTTTTCGCAACGGGTTTAGCTGCTTTTTTTGGAGCAGGCTTAGCCGCCTTTTTAGGTGCAGATTTTTTCACAGTTTTCTTTGCTGCTGGTTTTTTTGAAGCAGCCTTAGGTGCGGGTTTAGTAGCTTTTTTAATTGCCTTTTTAGGAGCTGCTTTCTTTTTAGTAGCCATAGTATTACCCTTTTTTTGAAACAATCACATTTAGAAAAACTTCATTAATATCTATACTAATACCATCAATTTTAGTTGATGAAAACTCTAACTCATCCGCTAGAATTTCGGCGCAAATATAGTCTTTATACTTTGTCAACGATTCTTTTAACCCATCCGCCTCAGATACAGTTACTTTTACCCTATCTGTCAGTTCAAAACCACCTTCTTTACGAATTTTTTGAATCCTGTTGACGAACTCTCTGGCATTACCTTCTGCGGCTAATTCAGGTGTTATTGTTATGTCTAAAGCAACGGTTAAGCTGCCTTTATTTGCCACTGTCCAGCCCGGAATGTCTTCACTACTTATATCAACATCGGCAATCTGTAATATTACAGGTTCGCCATCAACTGGCAAACTATATTGTCCTTCTTTTTCCAACAAAGCAATATCGTCCTGTGTGAATAATGCCAATGCTGCCGACACGGCTTTCATCTTTGCTCCTAGCTTTTTTCCAAGGGCAACAAAGTTTGGTTTTATTTTTTTGCTGATGAAAGTATTGTCGGGATTCAGGTATTCAATTTCTTTCACATTTACCTCGGCTTTTATCAGGTCTTCCACCTTTTGCAATTGCTCTTTCATAGAAGCAGTCATTACCGGAATTAATACCTTTTGTAATGGCTGACGAACTTTGATGTTCACTTTCTTTCTTAATGAAAGAATTAGTGAAGAAGAATCCTGTGCCAGTTGCATTCTTTCTTCCAGTAGTGTATCAATAGCCCCCCTGCCCCCCGTTAGGGGGTTCTGAGTCATATCAATATCAGGATAACTTACATGATGGACAGACTCCACTATCGTACCATCCGGATTTTTAAATCTTTTTGTTACTGCATTCAGGTTTTGGAAAACCGTATCACTGAAGAATGGAGAAATAGGAGCTATTAACCTTGTTATTGTTTCCAAACATTCGTATAAAGTCTGGTAAGCACATATCTTATCCTGCTCGTATTCGCCTTTCCAGAATCTTCTTCTGCATAGACGAACGTACCAGTTGCTTAAATGCTCATCTACAAAATCCTCAATTACACGACCAGCCTGTGTTGGTTCAAAGTCGTCCATGTAAGCATTGGCTTTCTTTATCACTGTATTTAATGATGAAAGAATCCAGCGGTCAATTTCAGGACGATCTTTTAAAGGAATGTATTCTTCTTTAAAAGCAAAGCCATCCACATTGGAATACAAAGCAAAAAATTGATACGTATTATAAAGTGTGCCGAAGAATTTACGTTGTACTTCTTTGATGCCATCTAGGTCAAACTTCATATTGTCCCATGGCGAAGCATTGGTAACGAGATACCATCTTGTAGCATCTGCACCGAAAGTTTCGATGGTGGTGAAAGGGTCAACAATGTTGCCCAATCGTTTACTCATCTTTACTCCATTCTTATCCAATACGAGGCCATTTGACACACAGGTTTTGTATGCAACACTGTCGAATAACATGACAGCAATTGCATGCAATGTATAGAACCAACCTCTTGTCTGGTCTACACCTTCTGCTATATAATCAGCCGGGAAACTCTTTTCAAATGTTTCTTTATTCTCAAAAGGAAAATGCCATTGGGCATACGGCATAGCGCCGCTATCGAACCATACATCTATTAAATCAGGAACCCTTTTCATGGGTTTTCCTGATTTACTAACTAAAATAATATCATCTACATAGGGCTTATGTAAATCAAGAATACCTTCATGCAGGTAATGCTTATTTACATCGCCACCCAAAACTTCGTTGGCTTTTCTTATTCCTGCATTCAACTCTTCAATAGAACCAATACAAATTTCTTCTTCTCCATCTTCTGTTTTCCAAATAGGCAATGGAGTTCCCCAAAATCTTGAACGACTCAAATTCCAGTCTACCACATTTTCTAACCAGTTGCCAAATCTTCCTTCGCCGGTTGATTTTGGTTTCCAGTTGATAGTTTTATTCAACTCCACCATTCTTTCTTTTACTGCTGTGGTTTTGATGAACCATGCATCCAACGGATAATAAAGAATGGGTTTATCAGTTCGCCAGCAATGCGGATAGTTGTGTTCGTATTTTTCTACTTTAAAAGCCCGGTTCTCTTTTTTCAGTTTTACACTGATGTCAACATTCACATCTACATAATCCGGTTCGTCTTTATAATTCTTAACATAACGATTGCTGAACTCCCCAAGGCCATCTACAAATTTGCCTTGTCTGTCAACCATCGTTAGAATTCCGATATTATATTTCTTTCCCACTTTATAGTCATCTGCACCAAAAGCAGGAGCAGTGTGGACGATACCAGTACCGTCTTCAGTGGTTACAAATGAATCAACCATTACACGGAATGGTTTAGCGTCCGGTGTTATTTCTAGTATTGCTTTTAATGAATTGGCTTCGAAAGGAAGTAGTTGTTCGTATTCAAGACCTTCTAATTGCAAGCCTTTGAAGTTGCCAACGACAAATGCAAATTGGTTTCCTTTTTTAGGTAATATATCATTTGACTGAAGGTATTTTAGCTTTGTTAAAAAATCTTTCTCTTGTTCCAAAAAAGCAACATGCTCTTCCCCGAAAAAAGCAATACTTGTTACAAAGTATTTATTTATCAAAGGTTCAGCCATTATTACATAGCATGTTTTGCCAGTATATGGGTTAGTGGTCAATAATACATTATAATTAATATTTGGCCCAACAGTCAACCCTAGATTTGATGGTAATGTCCATGGAGTAGTCGTCCATGCCAGAAAGAAAAGTTCTTCTGATTCTGGAATTGGAATTAATGAATTTGGCTTTGCTTTAAACATCGCCACTGCACTGGTATCTTTTACATCTTTATACGTTCCAGGCTGGTTTAGTTCATGCGAACTTAATCCTGTGCCTGCTGCCGGTGAATAAGGTTGGATGCTTACACTTTCATACAAGAATCCTTTTTTATACAGTTCACTCAATATCCACCAAAGTGTTTCAATGTATTCGTTTTTGAAAGTGATGTACGGGTCATTCAAATCAACCCAGTAACCCATTTTCTTAGTAATGTCATCCCACTTGTCTTTATACCGCAATACTGCTTCACGACACTTCTGGTTATATTCTTCAACCGATATCTTTTTGCCAATATCTTCTTTGGTTATGCCAAGTTCTTTTTCTACTCCGAGTTCAATCGG